>LNFM01004583.1_pt1 | contig 33564 bp, 27 predicted proteins | sample 596031 | NCBI WGS metagenome assembly LNFM01 (sample SAMN04254537, study PRJNA301005) | activated carbon metagenome | isolation source: dual media filters at the Ann Arbor, Michigan drinking water treatment plant | place: USA: Ann Arbor
CCCCCGAATGAATTCGGGGGCAGACCCGCAGACCCCGAATTCATTCGGGCAGACCCGCAGACCTCGAATTCATTCGGGCAGACCCGCAGACCCCGAATTCATTCGGGCAGACCCGCAGAGCCCGAACGCACGCCGCACACTCGCTGAGCTCCCTGGCCCGACCGTTGGCAATGTGGCGCGCACGATCCGCAATCACACCCCCGCGACCCCTCTGCCGCCGCTGCCATCCACTTCACTGCCGCGCCGCCGCCGCTGTCGTCGCTCGCTGCCGCGCGTTGTGGATGACGGACTCGACGCCCTCGGGATTGATTCTTGCGCCGTATTTCAAGGCGACGTCCACGACCCAGTCCCGAGCCTCGTCCCCGGTCCGTCGATTGGTTGCGCTCGCTTGCCAACCAAACAGAAACCGTTGTTTCATTCTTCGAGAGATGAAGGGGACTCGATCGCCGATGTGGGTTAGCGCTGCGTGCCTCGCGCTCGCGCTCGACGTGCGAACAGCGCACGGTCAGAACACGCCGACGCGCGCCGCGGCGACGCAACGGTTTCGACTCGAGAACGGGCTGGACGTTGTGCTCGAGCCTCAGCCGCAGCGCGCGCAGGTCGCGGTGCTCGTGCGGTACCACGTTGGCAGACGCGATCAGCCTGCCGGCTATACAGGACTCGCGCACCTGGTCGAGCACTTGATGTTCGAGCGAAGCGCGCACGGCTCGTCGCACTTCATCGAGTCGCTCGAAGCGATGGGAGCGACGGATGTCAACGGCGTCACATCCAGCGACTACACGACGTACTACGAAGTCGTTCCGCCTCATCAATTGCAGCGTACGCTCTGGCTCGAGAGCGACAGAATGGGGCACCTGCTCGCGCGCATCAACGAGCGGTCTCTCGACGCGCAACGGCGCGTCGTGCTCAACGAAGACCGCGAGCGGACGGCGGGACCGCGGATGACGTTTCTGCGCGCGATTCACGAACGCCTGTACCCAACGGGACATCCGTACCGCGAGATCGGCGAGTTTCACGAGGACCTCGAGGCGATCTCCGTCGCGAATATTCAGTGGTTCTATCAGCGTTGGTACACGCCAGCCAACGCGACGCTCGTGGTGGTCGGCAGCTTCGACCCGCGCGTGATCCGAACGGCCATCGAGCGCGACTTCGGCTCGCTGCGAGGCGGCCCCGCGCCCGCTCGCGCCGCGCCCGCCGCGATCAACGTCGCCGGCGACCTGCGCGTCACCGTCGATGCCCCCGTGTTCAATGAACAGCTGTTCTTCCTGTGGCCGTCGCCGCCGATCCACGCGCAGGGCGACGCGGCGCTCGACCTCGTCGCGTCGGTGCTCGCGACTCCTTCGATCGGAAGGCTCCATCGCCGCCTCGTGCACGACCTCGACTTCGCTGAAGATGTGCGCGTCACCCAGCAGAGCCAAGAGCTCTGCTCGCAGTTCTCTGTGCAAGTCATCGCAACGGAAGAGCACACCGCCGACGAGCTGCTCCCTATCGTGCAGGAAGAGCTGCAAGCGCTGCGAGCTGACCCCGTCTCGAGCGACGAGCTCGTCGCGGCCAAGCGCGCGTTCGTCGACCACATTCGATCGAGCAGCAGTTCCGTGCTCTCCCGCGCCGAACAGCTCGCACGATATTCGCGTTGGTCTGCGACGGAGATCGACCTGACCGAGCGCGACGCTGCGCGCTACGAGTCCGTCACCGCGCTCGATCTGCAAAACGCTGCGCGAAACATCCTCCGCACGGATGCTCGAGTCGTCGCCCGACTCAGACGCGCTCGACGCGCGCCTGCGGAGGGACAGGTGGCCTCCCTGACGTCCAGCAGCAGCCGCGCCGCGCAGAGCGTGCAGGGGACGCGCCGATGAACGCTCGACGGGCTCTTTGTCTCGCCCTCGCCCTGTTCTCTGCGAGCTGCGGGACCGTTCGCTCGCGTGTCCCGCTTCCCCTGCCCGCGCCTGTCGCGAGCGCCGCCGCCAGGAGCCCCGCTCCGCCCGCAGACACCGAGCGAGCATGGAGCGCGCCGACCATCGAGCAGCTCGCGCTCGGCAACGCGATTCCCCTGTATTTCTCCAGCATTTCGTCGGATCGAATCGCGATCGCGTACTGCAATCAACGGGCGAGCGAGGACGACCTCGGCGCCGCAGCCGGCCTCGCTTCGATCACGAGCGCGCTGATCACCGACGGCAGCGCAGCCCATCGAGGACGCTCGCTGCAGCTCGCGTTCGCGCGACGCGGCACGACGCTGGTGGCTCATACGAGCCGCGCCGGGACGTGCCTGTCCGTGCAGGCGTCACCAGCGGAGCTCGACGAAGTCGCGTCGCTGCTCGCCGAGTCCGTGCAGAGGCCCGCGTTCGAGAACGCTGACTTCGTCTCGCGCAGAACCGCGCAAATGGACGAGCGGGCCAGCGCTGTCTTGTCGCGCGCGCCGCTCGCCCGGCTGCTCGCCTACGACCTCATCTACGGCGCGGCGCATCCGTACGGCCGACCCGAGACGGGGCTCGGACCAGAGATCCGCGGGCGGACGCTCGACGAAGTGCGCGCGTATCACCGTGCGCGATACACGCCTGCGAACAGCGCGCTCGTCGTCGCGGGCGGCGAACGCGAGGCCGTTCGCGCGGCGCTCGAACGCTCGTTTGGGGGCTGGCAGAGCGCCAACGTTGCAGCGCTCCCTGCGCGACCGGTGCCGACGCTCGCGCCTCGGCGCCCCGCGCGCCTGCACATCATCGACACCCAAGGAGGATCGCAATCGCACATCCTGGTCGCGTGGCCTGGCCCTCCGCGAGACGACCAAGACCTTCCCGCGCTGCGCGTCCTCGAGCGCGTCATGGGCGGAATGTTCTCGTCGCGGCTCAATCTCGCGCTTCGCGAGGACGAAGGATACGCATACGGCGCGTATGCGTCTCTCGCGCTCTCGCGCTTCGGCGGGCTCATCATGGCGCGCACCAACGTCGAGAAGTCCGTCACCGCGCAGAGCGTGCAACGGATGCTGGTCGAAATTTCGGAGCTTCGCGAACGCCCCATCAGCGACGACGAGCTCGCGACAGCGCGCGCGCTCGAGCAGGCAGAGCATCAAGGCTCCTTCGAGACGCCAGGCAGCGCCCTCGTCGAGCTCGCGCAGTTGCCTCTCTACGGACTGCCGTTGGACTATCCGACGCGGCTGGACGCTGCCGTTCGCGCCGTGACTGCGCGCGAAGTGATGGCCGTCGCGCAACGATACTTGCCGCGATCCGAGGTGCTCATCGTCGTCGCCGGTCCGCGCTACGAGATCGAAGCATCGCTGCAAGCGCTGGCCCTGAGCGGGATCGAACACTGGAACTTCCAGCGCTGACAACGCAGACGTCGCTTCGACCGATGCGTCCGACAGCGCTTCGGAGTCTCGTTGGTCCTGCGGATCCGGTCTCGAGTGAGCCCGAAGCCATGCGGTCGCCGCAGGCACGGCGAGCGCGCCGCGAACCGCCAGACAGCCCGACGCACAGCGCCCTGCATCGATTCGCACGCCGATGCAGGCTGCACTTTGCGTGGCGATTTGCCATGATCGCCGCGAGAGGTCGCCGTGGCGTTGCTGCTGGTCTGCGATGGCTGCCATCGACATGTTCGAGCGCAGGACGAGCGTTGTCCGTTCTGCGGGACGGCCCGATCCGACAGCGCTCTTGGTCGTGCGCCGCGCGCGACGGCGGTGTTCGTGTCCCTCGCGATCGCGGGGTGTACGCAGCGCCCGCAGGCGGTGCAAGGGTCGAGCGCTGCGTCGATCGACGCCCACGCCGTAACAGCGCCACAGATCGCGCTCGACGCTGAACCGCTGCGAGAATCGGTCGACGCGGAGCTGTCGTCCGACGCATCGTCGACTCTGCCCGATGATGTCCTCGCGTCCCGCGCTGGGCCTTCTTCCACGACAGTGACGCGCGCGCCGCAGCGTCGCGACCTGCTCAGCGCCCTCGCGCGAATCGATGGAGGACTCGCGGCGTTGTTGAACAGCTCGAATCAGTCGTCTACCGCGCCGATGTACGGAGCCCCGCCGATCGATCCGGTCGATGCGGCTGCCTACCAAAATCCCGATCGTCCGCGAGGGTACGTCGTCCTGCGCGACCTTCAGTTGGCCGCGCCGTCGACCGTCCCGGTCGACCTTCGAGCGATCGCTCTTCGGTTTCAACTGTCCCGAGGGGCGTTGGTGCAGTGCATGTCCGCAGCGCTGCGCGCAGATCCCGAACTCCACGGCGACGTCACGCTGCAGCTCGTGGTCGAAGGTGAGCGAGTCGTTGGAGAAACTCGCGTGTCGAGCGCTCCCAGCGCAGAGCTCGGGAGCTGCTTCGCGAGGGTCCTTCGAGGGGCGAGGATTTCTCCGCCCGTCCCGCGCGTGGCGTTGATCGGGCGGTGGATGGTGCAGCCGCAGCGATAGCGTGCGCCCGCAACACCCATCGTCTGACGCGCACGCGAGTCGAGGATCTTCGCGCCGGTCGTGTCAGCGACGGCTCGCGGCGAGCGTCGCGATTTCAGCGGCGGTGAGCGCGCGCGGATAGAGTCGAAGCGCGTCGACCGAACCGCCGGAGGCCGCCTCTGCGCCGATCGCGCCGAGCGAGAGGGCCTCGGCGCTGCGGATCGTGGCGTCGGTCGCGAGCGTCGCAGAACCCACTGGGCTAAAGCCCTGATCGCTGCCGTCGAGCGAGGCGCGGATGGTGTTCGATGATCGATCGATCACGGCCACAAAGTGATGCCACGCGTTGGCGCTCGGGGCGGCATGCGTCAGACCCGCCGCGCGCACGGCGGCGGCTCCAGCGTCGCCGTCGGCGTTGGGCCCTGTCGAGTGAACGCGAAACACGAGCGCGCCGTCGCGAATCGCGAGGTTGTAGCCGGGGCTATCGGCTGCTGTTGCCCCGTTGGAGAGCAGCGTGCGCGTCCCCGTGATCGACGCGAGGTTGAACCAGAGCGAGACCGAGAAGCTGTCGCTCCCAGGGTCGTGCAGGTCGCGCGCAGGAAGGGTCGCGCCGCTCCCTGTGAGCGCGAGCGCGCCGCGCAGCGGAAGGACGTTGGGCTCCGTCTGAACGCGGTTGGACCCGAGCGGAAGCACGAGGCTCTCGGAGCGTCCGCGGCACAGCACGCCTTCGATAACCGCGCCGTCCATCGAGCACGAGAGCAGCTCTCCTGCGGGCACCTCCGCCACCGTAGGCGCCGCCACAAAGCCGGGCGCGGCAGGAACACGTACGATCGCGAAGCGCTCGGTCACGCTGCCCGCGCAGTGACTCAAGCGAACGACGCTCTCGTCCTGCCACTGCGCCCCGCGCTGGACCTCGAGGCAGCGCCCCTGGGTGTTGACGATTTGCTGGCGATCCATGCGCCAGAACATCTCGCCGCGCGAGGTGACAGGCCCCGCGTGAATCCCCGAGCCCGCCACGGCCGACGTGCTCTGAGGAGATTGGAGCCACTGGTTTTCACCGTTGATGATCATCGGACCGAGCATCCGCCACTGTTGTCTCGGCGATCCGTCACAAGGCTGCACGACGATCTGCTGCAGATTGCACGCTTGTACGCAGGCGGGGCTCCGCCGCTGACCGATGAAGGTGCGGACTTGAGGGCAGCTCGCGACGCAGGCCGCGACGGACTCCGCGGTGTTGAGCTTAGTGGTGAGGCAGCGACCATCGGCAGAGACGAGCGTCGATGCTGGGAGCACTTCGCGATACGCCTCGCAGGTGGCGTTGACCTTGAGCGAGCGGATCGAGTCGTTCCACCCAGAGGGCATGCTCGAGAGCGAGGCGGTCACCGAGAGGCACTCGCCCTGAAAATTCGCTTGCTTGTAGAGAGCGAGCGGCATGCCTCCGACGAGCGCGATCGACGATGTGTTCTGAAGCCGCGCCGCGACCATGTCCTCGATGTCGCCGTGGATCGTCACGGCGTCGCCGCGCGATCGCGTTTCGGCATACAGCGTCGCCGCGGGTCGCTCGCACGGACGGTCGACGCGAAGCGACGAGATTCGATCGTTGCCCGCGGCCGTATCGGACAGTCGACGCGTCTCCGAGCGGATCTCGGTGCAGGTCCCGCCGTAGTTCGACTCGGAGTAGACCGCGAGCCGCGCCCCGGCGTTGAGCGCGATCGAAGAGGTCTCTCCGTCGAAGCCCGACGAGCCGAGCTCGGGCATGTCGACGGAGACCTCCAACCCGCGACCTTCGAGGTTGGTGTTGGCGAACAAGCGCGCCCGTGATCGACCCGGACAGTACTCTCCTACCCGCACCGACGTCGCTCGGTCATTGCCGACGCTGAGGTAGCGAAAGCCGCCCACGTCGCGCTGAAACGTGTCGCACGCGCCCTGGTAGTTGGGCGCGCTGAAGACAGCCATCACACCTCCCGCGGGGACGCGCGCCGCGGACGCCTGCTCGTCGAAGGCGCCGAGGTGGGGGACGTGATCGCTGACTTGAATTCGCGTGCCTGAAAAGTCGCTGTTTTGCCACAGCTCGTAGGTCGTCGGCGGGCTCGGGACGCTCACCGTGAGCTGCGCGAGCTCGGCACCGCAGAGCTGGTTCACCATCGCTTCGACCGAGCTCAGCGCGCCGGCCATGTTGTAGACAGCCTTCACCGCGCGCGCGATCTTCACCGCGAGCAACCTCGAGGCAGCGCCGGCGGTCGCGATGTCGAGCACCACACCCAGCGCGACGTCGCCGATGCCCCTGCACACCGCGCCGTTGAGCTGCACCGAGCCTGACTGCGCTTGAAACTGCGGCTTGAGAAGGCAGCGCGTGATCGCCTCCGCGGGATGAATCGACGCGCGCAGCGCGCCGCACACGGCGTCGGCGGGCGGAATCGGGATGAGATTGCAGGGCGCTTCGCTCATCCCACGGCGCACGAGTCGATACCAATCCACGGACGAGTCGACCAGGTCGTACACCGCGCCAGGCAACGAGCAGGCGAAGCCCACCGCGATGTTGCGCGCGCAGTCAGCGCTCGCCGCGCCCATGTTGCTCGTCGAGTACGGAAAGTCCCCGCCGAACGCCAGGGTCAACACCTGATCGCAGCGCATGGAGGCGAAGTTTTGCGCGATGACTGCGCCGTTTTCGTAGACGTACTGCACGCCGTCGACGACGCCGTTGATGGCCTGCCACGTGACGTTGCCCGCCGCGTTGACCGTGAGAACCCCTAGGTTTTGCGCGGCGCCGAGCCCGCGGTTGAAGTTGATCGTCAGCACGTCGCCGGTCTGCGAGAACGTCGTCGCCGCGCTGTTGGCGAAGCCGATCATCGGGCGTGTCCCGCGGCGGACCGCGTAGTTCACCGCGCGTCCGGTGCGATCGACGACGACGTAGGTGACCGCGCTGCTGGTGGTGTTCCACGCGCCCCGAATGCCGCCCCACACGAGCGAAAGGCCGTCGTCCGCGTTGCTGAACGCCCGAACCAGCGGCGAAAACGGCTTACCCTGCGCTTCTGCTTCGCGCTCGACGCTCAGCGTGCTCAGCGCACACACGCAAGACCACAGCGCGACGTGACGGGCACGCCGCGATAACCGGACTCGTTTCATTTGTTCACCGCTCCGGCGAGCAACGACGCGACCACAGCATCGCGCATTCAACGAGCCCGCTCATGGGGACGAGATGCTACCGGGCGACAGCATGACTCACCATGACTCGGTGAACCGAGGGGTGCGAGCCACGGCGTCTGAGCGAGGCTCGAGTCGCGCCGCTTCGCTCACGCGATCACTTTGGTCTTCCACTTGCCGCGACGAAACAGCAGCGACGCGGCGATGGACTGCACTGTGTACGCTGCGGCGATCGCCCAGAAGACCCCCGCGGGGCCCATTCCGACGACGCGCGCGAGCACGTACGCGCACGGGATCTTGAAGAACCAGAACGACGCGAGGTTCAACAGCATCGGCGTCGTCGAGTCGCCGGCGCCGTTGAACGCTTGAATCGCGACCATTCCGTACGCGAAGAAGGCAAACCCGAGCGCGACGATCCGCAGCGCCTGCGTGCCGACGGCGAGCGACGCGGCGTCCTCCGCGAACCGCCCCACGAACCACTGCGGAACGAGCACGAACACGAGCCCCACCGCCCCGAGAAACACCACGTTGTATCGCGCGACGGTCTTCACGGATTGCTCGGCGCGGTCTGGCTGTTTGGCCCCGAGGTTCTGCCCCACGAGCGCCGCCGCGGCGTTGGCGAAGCCGAACGGCGGGAGCAACGCGAACATCGCGACGCGCATCGCGATCGTGTAGCCCGCGAGCGCCTTGCTTCCGAAGGTCGACAGGATGCGCACGAGGCCCAACCAGCTCGCCGTCTCGATCAGCATCTGGAGCGCAGCGCCCCAGGCGATGTTCATCAACTCGCGGATCGTTGCGAGGTCGATCGCGAGGTGCTTGCGCGAGATCGCGAGCCGAGCGCCGGCCCTTCGGAGCATCACTACTTGATAGAGCACGCCGAGCGCTCGGCTGATCGTCGTGGCCACCCCCGCGCCGGTCACGCCCATCGCAGGGATCGGCCCCAGCCCGAAGATGAAGCACGGCGCGAGGGCCATGTTCACAAGGTTGGCCAGCCACAGCGATCGCATCGCGACCGCCGCGTCTCCCGCCCCGCGAAAGGACGCGTTGATCACGAACAAGAGGAAGATCGTCGCGCTCCCTCCGAGCATCGTGCGCGTGTAGCCCACGCCCATCGCGAGCACGCCGGGCTCGGCGCCCATCACGCGCAAGAGCGATGGCGCCAGGACGACCCCGAGCGCGCCGAACACGAGCGACATCACGACCGCGATCGCGATCACCTGGACCGCGGCAGAAGCGGCTCCATCGTGGTCCTGCGCGCCCGTGCGACGGGCGATCACCGCGGTCGCGGCGGCAGATAGACCCATGGCCATCGCGTACATGAGCGCGAGAAGCGACTCGGTGAGCCCGACGGTCGCGACGGCGTCGTCCCCCAGCCGAGAGACGAAGTACATGTCGACGATCGCGAAGAGCGACTCCATCGACATCTCGAGCACCGTCGGAACCGAGAGCAAGAGCACCGCACGCGAGACGGGGACCTGCGTGAGGTCTTGCTCGGTGCCGCGCACCGCCTCGACCAGGGTGGACCATAGACTCGGGCGAGGTTCGGACACGGCGGGCGCGGGAGCATGGCAACCGCGCGCGCGATGTCCACTGGTCGACAGCCATTTCAGCGCTCGAAAGAAGCGAGCGCGTCGAGCGACCCCTCCGGCAAAAACCCGAGCTGCTGCGACGCGCGGCCCTGCGAGCGAACCGAGTCGAGCAGCGGATCATCGGTAAAATCGCAGCGCGAAAAGCCTCCTTCGAGCACGCGCTCGGGCAGCGGCCGACCGAGGGCGCGTGCGAGCGCGCGGCCGACCAACGCGCGGGACTCGGCGTCGGCGCGAGCGAGCCTGCGCACCTCGTCGCGGTGCACAGAGAGCGCGCGCGACACGTTGTCCCTCGCGCGCGTCAGGTAGTCCGGCCGCGCGACGAAGAGCGCGGTCGCGAACCGTCGCGACGGCCAGAGCTCTCGCTCGTCGATCGCGAGGACTCCGCGCGCCTCGGCGATGATTCGCGAGAGCGTCGGCTCTGCGACCCACGCGGCGTCGACGCGTCCCAGACGAAACTGGTTGAAGCACTCGGCGTTGGACAGCGGCAAGACGCGCACCGATCCGCCGCTCTCTGCGGGAGAGAGCCCGTGACGGCGGAGGTAGCTTCGAAGCGCGACGTCCTGCGTGTTGCCGAGCTGCGGGGTGACGACGGTGCGGCCGCTGAGCGACGTAGGGCCCACGAAATCAAGTCCAGCCCGCACGACGAGACCCGCCCCGCCAGAGCACGCGCCGGCGAGCAGGCGCACTGCCGTTCCGCGGGATCTGAGCCAGGCGGCGAGGACGGGCGGCGCGCCCGCGTAGGCGACGTCGATCGCTCCGCCGAGCAGCGCCTCGATCACCGCGGGGCCAGCGGAGAACGCCCTCGACTCGACGGAGACCGCGCCGAGCGCTCGCGCGAGCCTCCCGGACTCGAGCGCGCACAGCGCGGGGCCGTGTGTGATGTTGAACAGATGGCCCACGCGAAGCACCCGCGGGTCGACGGGGCGCGCGCAGCGAGCGAGCGAGGAGGCCGCGACGGCGGCGAGCGACGCCAGGGCGCTTCGACGCGTGACGGACGCGGGCGACCGTTGGATCAACGCTCGATTCCCCACCGCAGGCGCATCGAGCGCTCGATGCGAGCGAAGAGCAGCGCCTCGCTGAGGAGGCCGAAGGTCACGATCACGAGAACCACTCCGAGCACCTGCGCCATGTCGTAGAGCTCGCGGCCCTGCTCGAGCACTTGTCCGAGGCCGCCGGAGACGAAGAGCAGCTCTGCGGCCATCAGCGATCGCCACGCGAAGGTCCATCCGAGGCGCGCGCCCGAGACGATTCCTGGCAGCGCGGCGGGCAGCATGACCCGTCGCCAGAGCGTCCATCCCGTCGCGCCCATCGTGGCCGCAGCGCGAACGATGATGGGCTGAACGTTGCGAACAGCGCTCTCGGTCGCGATCGAGACGCTGAGCATCGAGCCGAGCACGACGACCGAGAAGATCGCGCGCTCGTTGAGCCCGAAGGCGAGCAGCGCGACGGGCATCCAGCACACCGACGGGATCGCTTGCAGTCCCAGGACCAACACGCCCAGCGTGTCTCGTAGCGCTCGGACGCGGGCGAGGCTCACGCCCAGCGCGACGCCTCCGACGAGCGAGGCCGAGTAGCCGAGCAACAGCCGCGTGGTGGTCTTGGCGAGCGCGCGAAAGAGCACGCCATTTCGCGCGCTGCGCGCGAGCGCCTCGGCGACGTCGAGCGGACCCGGAAAGAGAAAGTTGTTCGCGAGCTTAGATGCCGCCGCCCAGGCCACGATCAGGCCCAGGACGAACAGGCTCTTGCGCAGGGCGCCAGCCATCGTCGACCTCTTCGCGCAGCACTTTTTCGATCTCGCTCTTCAGCTCGTTGCGCAGGACCGCGGCGAGCAGGGCGACGTCGCGCTGCTCTTGATCGCGCGGACGCGGGAGATCGATCGAGACGACGCGCTTCACGCGGCCGGGGCGCGTTCCCAGCACGATGACGCGGTCGCCGAGGCGGACGGCCTCGCGGGGGTTGTGCGTGACGAAGACGACGGTCTTGCGGGTCTCGCGCCAGATGGTCTCTAGCTCGGCGTGGAGCAGGTCAGCCGTCTGCGCGTCGAGGGCGCCGAAGGGCTCGTCCATCAGCAAGATTTCGGGCTCGATCACCAGCGAACGCGCGAGCGCCGCGCGCTGCTTCATGCCGCCCGAGAGCTCGTGGGGACGGGCGTCGCGAAACTTCCAGAGGTGCACCATGCGCAGGTAGCGCTCGGCGCGAGAGAGGGCTTCGGCCTTCGCGACCCTCGCGACCTGCAGCGGAAAGAGCACGTTTTCGAGCACCGTGAGCCAGGGAAACAGCGCTGCCTCTTGAAACATCACCGTGCGATCGGGCCCCGGGCCCTTCACCGGTTCGCCGCGAATCGCGATCGTCCCGTGCGTCGGGGCCTCGAGGCCGGCGACGAGGTTCAAGATCGTGCTCTTTCCGCAGCCCGAAGGGCCGACGAGGCAGAGAAACTCTCCGCGACGCACGTCGATGTCGACGGGCTCGAGCGCGATCGTCGAGCGCCCCTCGGCGTCGACGAAGGATTTTCCAACGCCTCGCAGCGCGATGATCGGCCCGCTGCCATCGTCGCACGAGGGCGCCGACGCGCGCGCGGCTGTGTGTTCTCCGAGCAGCACGGACGACGCCTCCTGTCGCCTAGCGCGCGTAGGTGATGACGTTGTGATAGCGGGCCTCGATGCGGCCCGGATTCTCGTAGGCGTGCGCGATATCCGCGTGAAAGTACACAGCGTCGCCGGCGCCGAGCTCGAACACCTCGTCGGCGACGCGCAGACGCAGCGCGCCCGTGAGCACCACGAGCGTCTCGGTCGTGCCCTTGGCGTGCGGCTCGCTCACGGAGATCGATCGCGGCTGCAATCGCAGCTCGTAGGCCTCGACGTTGGGGGACGCGCCCGCGGGCATCAGCGGCCGAGACTCCATGCGACCGTCGGTCGAGCGCAGCACTTGTTGATCGGCGCGACGAAGCAGCCGCACGCGCTCGGGCCGCTCTTCACCCAACAGCTGCGCGAACGGAACCCCCAGCGCCGCCGCGATCTTCCACAAGATCGAGATCGTCGGGTTGGTCTTGGCGGTCTCGATCTGCGAGAGGCTCGCGCGCGAGACGCCCGAGCGCTGCGCGAGATCATCCAGCGAATACCCGCGGTTCTTTCGCAGCACGCGCACGGTCTCGGCGACGCGACGCGTGAGCTCGGCCGCGCCGATCTCGTCTCCATCGCCCACCAACAACGCTTCCGCGATGGGCGCCCCCGCAGCGGGCTCGCTCACGGTGACGCTCGTCGATCCGCTCGAGGCCCTTGCGCGTGTAGCAGACTTCGTCATAGTGAAGATGCCTCCAGTATAACAGAATCGGTCAGGTCTACCAGACGATGCAACAGATTCAGCAGGGCTTGCAAAATCACGACTCCGAGGCGCTTTCGAGCGGTCCGGGCGCGGTGGTTTGGCTCACCGGGCTGTCGGGCGCGGGCAAGAGCACCCTCGCCCGCGCGCTCGAGCCGCGCCTTCGGGCGATGGGGTACAAGGTCGAGGTGCTCGACGGCGACGAGGTGCGCGAGCACTTGAGCAAGGGGCTCGGGTTCTCTCGCGACGACCGCGACACCAACGTGCTGCGCATCGGGTTTGTGGCCAACCTCCTCGCGCGCAACGGCGTGATCGCGATCACGGCGGCCATCAGCCCCTACCGCGAGACCCGCGCAAAGGCCCGCGCGCTCGCGGGCGATCGGTTCTGCGAGGTGTACGTCAGCGCGCCGCTCGAGGCCTGCGAATCGCGCGACGTCAAAGGGCTCTACAAGCGCGCGCGCGCTGGAGAAATCCCGGTCTTCACAGGGGTGAGCGACCCCTACGAGCCGCCCGAGCGCCCCGAGCTCGAGGTCCGGTCCCACGAGGTCACCGTCGAGCATGGCGTCGACGCGATTGTTTCAATGCTGCGAGAGCGAGGAGTGCTGTGAGCGCAGACGGACAGACGGGCAGAGCGTTGTTTCTCCCAACCTTTTCAGAGGCCAAGGACATCGACGACTTCGTCGCGGTGCTCGAGCAGTTCGAGCGCGGCGAGATGTCGCCCGATAAGTTCAGGGTGTTTCGCCTCGCGCGCGGCGTGTACGGCCAGCGCCAGACCGACGTCCAGATGATCCGCCTCAAGATCCCGCAGGGCGCGATGGGCTCGGCGCAGCTCACCGCGATCGCGGACGCCGTCGAAGCCGCGGGCAGAGACATCTGCCACCTGACGACGAGGCAAAACGTACAGATTCACTTCGTCCCGATGGACAAGGTCGAAGCCTCGCTGCGCGCCCTGGACAAAGCTGGGCTCACCACCCGCGAAGCCTGCGGAAACACCGTGCGCAACGTCACGGCAGACCCCCTCTCGGGCGTCGCCGAGGACACCGTCTTCGACGTGCGTCCGTACGGCGAGGCGATCACCAGGCACCTCTTGCGCAAGGACTACGACCAGAGCTTGCCGCGCAAGTTCAAGATCGCCCTCAGCGCGTCGGAGGCGGACCGCGCGATGTGCTCGATCAACGACGTGGGGCTCATCGCTCGCGTCCGTGATGGAGCGCGCGGATTCAAGATCGTCGCCGCCGGCGGCCTCTCGACGACGCCGATGAACGCGATCACGCTGCACGAGTTCTTGCCGGTCGGCGAGGTGCTCGACTCGGTCGAGGCCATCGTCCGGCTCTTCGACCGCACTGGTAACCGCGAGAACAAGCACCGCGCGCGGCTCAAGTACGTCGCCAAGAAGAGCGGCCCCGAGCGCTTCGTCGCGATGTACGAAGAAGAGCTCGCGGCGGTGCGAGCGCGGGGGACGACTCCGCTCTCGTCCATCGCCGTGACGGACGAGCCCGCGCCTCCGCCCCGCCAGGACGACGAAGACCCGGCGGTGGCGCGACGGCCGAGCTACCTCGCGTGGCGCGCCGCCAGCGTGATCGCGCAGAAGCAAGAGGGCTACGCGTGCGCGTGCGTGCGGCTTCCGCTCGGGGACATCACGCCGGCGCAGCTCCGCGCGCTCGCGCCGATCGCCGAGCGCTTCAGCGACGGCACGGTGCGCACGACGCTCGAGCAGAACCTGGTGTTGCGCTGGGTTCCGAAGGGAAAGCTCCCGGCCCTGCACGCGGCGCTCGAGGACATCGGCCTCGCGCGCACCGGCGGACAGACGGTCGAAGACGTGACCTCGTGCCCCGGCGCCGACTCGTGCCAGCTCGCGGTCACGACCTCGCGTCAGCTCGGCGCGTCGATCGCAGATCGCTTCGACAAGCTCAGCCCCAAAGAGCGATCGGCGCTCGAGCTCGCCCGCGCTGCGAGCATCAAGATCTCGGGCTGCCCCAACTCGTGCGGACAGCATCACGTCGCGGACCTCGGGTTTCACGGCGCGGTCAAGAAGGTCGGCGATCGCAGCGCGCCAGTGTATCAACTGCACCTGGGCGGCGGCGTGGACGGAGCGTCCGGCGCGACGTTTGGTCGCCAGGTCGTCAAGCTGCCTGCGCGACGCGTGGCAGACGCCGTCGTGAGGCTCTTGTCTCTGTACGCCGACGAGCGAGCGACGAGCCCCGCCCCTGAAACGCCGCGCGATTTCTTTCGCCGCGTGACCGAGGAGCGCGTCCGCGAGGTGCTCGGAGACCTCGCGGTGCTCGACGAGACGACGCCGGACATCGACTTCGTCGACCTCGGCCAGGAGGGCGATTTCGAGCTCAAGCTCGGCAAAGGAGAGTGCGCAGCATGACCGTGCCCTCGCCGCCCGACGCAGAGATCGACGACGTCCAACGGGGCGCGCTCCTCGCGAAGCTCGAGGGGAGCAGCGCCGAAGAGCGCCTCGCGTGGGCGGTCGATCGCTTCGGATCGACGCTGCTCTTCACGTCGTCCTTCGGCCCGGGATCCGGCGCGCTGTTGCATCTCTTCAGCGTCGTGGCGCGCGGGCTGCCGGTGCACTTCATCGACACCGGCTTTTTGTTCGAAGAGACCATCGCGTATCGAGACGAGCTCGCCGCGAGGCTCGGGCTCTCGGTGATCGTGCTCGCCCCCGAGACGCCGAGGGAGACCTTTTTGTCCAGGCACGGGCTGAAGATCTACGCGCAAAATCCGGACTTTTGTTGCGCCCACAACAAAGTCGCGCCGCTCGAGCGCGCCCTTCCGGGCAAGCGTGGGTGGGTGTCGGGGCTGAGGCGCGATCAGTCGAGCACCCGCGCCGACACCGCCATCATCGAGCGCACCGCGGACGGACCCCTCAAGATTCACCCCATCGCGGACTGGTCATCGAGGGACGTCTACCGGTATCAAGAGAAACACCAGATCCCCGAACACCCCTTGTGGGCGAAGGGCTACGTCAGCGTCGGTTGCGCGCCTTGCACGCGCCCGGTCGTCGCAGACGAGTCCGACGAGCGCGCCGGCCGATGGGCCGGAAGCGCGAAGACCGAGTGCGGGATCCACACGTTTCTGGCGAAGAAATAGAGACAAAGGGCGACAGGACGATGTCAGACGAAGACAAGAGAGCAGCCGATCGTCACACGGTGTACATGGGCGCCGAGATCACGACGCCCGAGGGAAAGGTCCGTAGCGCGATCACCCACGACGCGAGCGCGACGGGGTTGCTGTTGCTGACCCGAGCGAGGCTCGAGCCGGGGGCGAAGATTTCGATCCGCGTGTACGTTCCTGGGCAGGACGACAAGAGCGAGGTGGTCGAGGGCACGGTCGTGCGCAACCACGTGCTCGACGCGAACGAGAGCTCGCTCTGGCGCGAGAAGGTCGCGGTCCACTTCGACAAGCCCCTGCCCGAGTGGCTCACGGGAGCGGTCGTCCAAGTGAGCGAGAAGCAAGAGCAGCTCTTCGGCAAGAAGAAGTAATCGACCGACGCGAGCTGTCGCGCACCAGGGGCGTCTGCGCTACGAATGCGCCCGTGAAAACGCGCGCAGCAGTCGCATACGAAGTCGGCAAGCCCCTGGTGATCGAGCAAGTGGACCTCGACGGTCCTCGCGACGGCGAGGTGCTCGTCGAGATCAAGGCCACGGGCGTGTGCCACACCGACGAGTTCACCCGGTCCGGCGCGGACCCCGAAGGGCTGTTTCCGGTGATCTTCGGGCACGAGGGCGCGGGGGTCGTGCTCGAGGTCGGAAAGGGCGTCACGACGCTCGCTCCGGGCGATCACGTGATTCCGCTCTACACACCGGAGTGCCGCAACTGCAAATCATGTCTGTCGCGCAAGACCAACCTCTGCACCGCGATCCGCGCGACGCAAGGCAAGGGGTTGATGCCCGACGGAACGAGCCGCTTCAGCATCAACGGCAAGCAGATCCATCACTATATGGGCTGCTCCACGTTCGCCAACCACACGGTGTTGCCCGAGATCGCGCTGGCCAAGGTTCGCAAGGACGCCCCCTTCGACAAGATCTGTTACGTCGGCTGCGGCGTGACCACTGGCGTCGGCGCGGTGCTCTTCACCGCGAAGGTCGAGGCCGGCGCCAACGTCGTTGTGTTCGGGCTCGGAGGCATCGGGCTCAACGTCGTTCAGGCTGCGAAAATGGTGGGCGCCGACAAGATCATCGGCGTCGACATCAACCCCGCGCGCGAGGCGCTGGGCCGCCGCTTCGGAATGACTCACTTCGTCAACCCCAAGCAGCTCTCGGGCGACCTCGTCGCGCACCTGATCGAGCTCACCGGCGGCGGCGCGGACTACAGCTTCGAGTGCGTCGGAAGCACCACGCTCATGCGTCAGGCGCTCGAGTGCTGCCACCGCGGCTGGGGCCAGAGCATCATTATTGGCGTCGCCGGCAGCGGCCAGGAGATCTCGACGCGACCGTTTCAGCTCGTCACGGGCCGCGTGTGGAAGGGCAGCGCGTTCGGCGGCGCCCGCGGTCGCTCGGATGTCCCGAAGATCGTCGACTGGTACATGGACAAGAAGATCGAGATCGACTCGCTGGTGACGCACAAGCTGCCGCTCGAGCGGATCAATGAAGCGTTCGACCTCATGCACTCGGGCGAGTCCATCCGCACCGTGGTCGAGTATTCGTGATGACGACAGAGACGTCGTCGAGCCCGACGATCACGAGGAGCGAGCAGCGGTGCTTCGGCGGGACGCAGGGCTTCTACGAGCACGAGAGCGAGTCGTGCGCGGGACCGATGCGGTTTTCGGTGTTCGTTCCGCCGGGAGCGTCGAAGGATCACAAGGTCCCTGCGGTGTATTTTCTCGCGGGTCTGACGTGCACCGAAGAGACGTTTGTCATCAAGGCAGGCGCGCAGCGGGCGGCGAGCGAGCTCGGCCTCGCGATCGTCACGTGTGACACGAGCCCCCGGTCCAAGCGGTACGCCGGCGACGACGCCTCGTGGGACTTCGGGCAAGGCGCAGGGTTCTACCTCGACGCCACCGAGCATCCTTGGAGCGAGAGCTACCGCATGGAGAGCTACGTGACGCGCGAGCTGCGCGCCGCGGTCGAAGCGAGCTTTCCCGTGCAGACCGAGCGGCGCGCGATCATGGGCCACTCGATGGGCGGGCACGGCGCGCTCGTGCTCGCGCTGCGCAACCAGGGGCTGTACGACAGCGTCTCTGCGCTCGCGCCGATCGTGGCGCCGAGCCAGGTGCCCTGGGGACAGAAGGCGTTTGCTGGGTACCTCGGCGATTCGCAGGCCCGCTGGCGCGCGCACGACGCGTGCGCCCTGGTCGCCTCGGCCACGATCCCCTCGACCATCCTCGTCGACGTCGGAGCGGCGGACAAGTTTCTCGAGCGCGAGCTGCGACCGGAGCTGTTCGTTTCAGCCTGCAAATCTGCCGGTCAATCGCTAGAGCTCACGATGCGCGACGGCTACGATCACAGCTACTACTTCGTGCAGAGCTTCGTCGAAGCGCACTTGCGTCACCACGCCGCGCAGCTCTCGAAGCGCTGACCGAGCAGAGATCAGCACACGAGGCAGGGGTTGTGGCACTGCACGCCCCGCGCGACGACGTCGTCGACGCATCGGGCCATGTCCTCCGAGCACACCTCCTCGCCGAACTGTCGATAGCAAGCCTGACAGTCGGCCCTGGACGCCGGCTCGACGACGAGCTCGCGAACCGCGTGGTGCTGCGCGGCGCCGATCGTGGGCACGGTCGCGGCCGCCGCCGTCGCGGTCGACGTCTGCACGACGCTGGAGGGGTCGTCGATCGAGCCAGGCTCGACGTGGGCGCCGCACGCCGAGACCGCCGAGACCACCAACACCGAGGGAAGCGCGAGCGCGCGACGCGCGCCCTTATTGTTCGCCGAAATCATGGACCAAACTCCTCTGCGGCCAGCGCGATCGCGACCACGAAAGAACCATGCTGCGGAGCGATCGACTTGTGAATCAATACTTTCACGAGTCAATTGAACGCGTTTAGTTTATACGCCCCAATTTTCAATTGAAGCGCTCTCCCCCATCGATTGGCCGCCGCCCCTCGGACTTCTCAAACAATCGTCCGGGCGCGCTCGCGGATCACCGACCGCGGCGGCGCTCGAGCGCCCAGCGGTAGACGTCTTCGTATTGCCGGGCCGAGACGTCCCAGCCCATTGGCTTTCGCATCGAGCGCACTTGCATCGCGCGATAGTGCTCGGGGCGCCGTCTCCACACGTCCGCCGCCCACCGGACGGTCTCGACGAGCGAACGAACGTTGAGGTCCCAGAACTTGAAGCCGGTCCCGCCGCCCTGGCCGTCGTACTGCTCGACGGTGTCGTCGAGGCCGCCCGTGGCGCGCACGATCGGGAGCGTTCCGTAGCGCTGCGAGTAGAGCTGCGTGAGACCGCACGGCTCGAAGCGCGACGGCATGAGAAAGAGGTCGGCGCCGGCGGTGATCCTGTGCGAGAGCGGCTCTTGAAAGCCGATCCACGCGCGCATCCGCCCTCCGCCGTGGTGCGACCAGGCGGCGAGCGTCGCCTCGGTGTGCGGGTCGCCCGAGCCGAGCACGACGAGCTGGATCCCGAGGTTGAGCAGCGGGCCGATGGCTTCAGCGATCACGTCGGTGCCCTTCTGATCGTTGAGCCTCGAGACGACCGCGACGAGCGGAACGTCGTCTCGCACCTCGAGCTGCAGCTCGCGCTGCAGGGCCCGCTTGTTCAACATCTTCTCGTTGAGGGTCTGGTCGTCGTAGTGGTGGGCGAGGTGGCCGTCGGTGCTGGGGTTCCACACCTGGTCGTCGATGCCGTTGAGGACGCCGACGAGGTCGCCGCCGCGAAAATTGACGACGTGCTCGAGGCCGAAGCCGCCCTCGCGCGTGCGGATCTCTCGCGCGTACTTGGGCGAGACCGCGGTGATCATCGACGCGTGAAAGAGCCCTCCCTTGAGCAGCCCTACGGCGTCGTGGGTCTCGATGCCGTCTGCCGTATAGAGCGACCACGGCAGGTGCGTGAGCGGGAGCTGGCGCTTCGAGAAGATCCCCTGGTGCGCCATGTTGTGAATGGTGAGCACCGACGCGGCGCAGCCCGCCTCGATCGTGTTGGCGTAGAGCGGGATCGCCGCGGTCGGCCAGTCGTGGCAGTGAAAGACGTCGGGGACCCAGTGAAGGTGCCTGCTCAGCGAAAACGCCCCGCGCGAGAGCGCGCAGAACCGCACGAGGTTGTCCGTGGCGTGCCCGTTGGGCGGATCGTAGATGTATCCGCGCCCGTAGAGCTCCCGGTGATCGAGCAGGTACACGGGCACGTCCGAGCCCGGCAGCCGCGTCTCTTCGATGCCGCACCACAGCTCGCCGCCCATCATCGGGATGGCCAGCGGCGAGTCGTGCCGAATCGTGTCTGCGCGGATGGTGTCGTACCGAGGCAAGAGCACGCGCACGTCGTGCCCGAGGTTTCTCAGGGCCTTGGGCAGCGCGCCCACGACGTCGCCGAGACCGCCTGCCTTCGCGAACGGAGCGCACTCCGACGCAACAAAAAGAACATTCAACGGTGCCGCCATGTTCGCCTCGAACGGTGCGCGAGCGCGAGGCTGTCCGTCAACGACCAATGTCGTGCCAGCCCCATCCGTGGCACCCTCGGCGCCCGCGACCCACGACGATGACAGAACGCAACGCTCGCCCCGCCCGATCGAGAGTCCGCGCCTCTGCGACCGCGCTCGCCCTCAGCGCGGCGCTCGCCCTCGACGCCGCGCCCCGCTCGGCGGACGCACAACAAGCGAGCAGAGAGCGCGCAGTTCGATTTCGTGGGCGCACAATCGATCTTCGGCCGTTTTACGAGGGGTTTCCGTACCTCGGGTTTCGCGCAGAGACCCGCGCCGAGCGGCTGATCTACTTTCACGACACGCCACAGGGTCGGCGCTTGTTGCAGCTTCCTCTGCAGGGAGGGGCCGCGCAGCTCGACCTCACGCGGGGCGAGCAGCTCGGCGACATCGACTGGAACCGCCGGGGCCTGCGCGACCTGCGCTACATCCCCTCGCGCCGCGAGTACCTGATCCTCGCGGACGACGCCAACGAAGAGCGCTACAACCTGTTCGCGCTGGCCGCGGACACGGGCGCGATCCGCCGCATCACCAACCACGATTACGTGTTCGGCGTCGGGATGAACGCCGATCGAACGCAGATCGCATACGTCCCCAGGCACGGGCAGCGCGCGCCCTATCGCTCGTGTTTGCGCGTGATCGACGTCGCGACGATGCAAGACCGCGAGGTGGTGTGCGACACGCCCGAGCTGACGTTTACCTGGAGCTCGCCCAGCTTCAGCCCCACCAGCCAATACGTGGTGCTCAACGCCAACCGCGCCAACGACCGAAAGCATCAGAACGTCGTCCTGGTGGACCTGACCGCGACGAGCCCGACGCTGCGGGTGCTCACGAATATCGAGCAGCGCCGGCGCAACGTGGCCGTGCTCGAGGAGTGGCTCAGCCCGTACCAATTCGCGTACACCTCCGACGAAGACGGCTTCACCAACGTCTTCACGATGAGCCTCCTGTCGCAGGCCACGATCGCGGCGCAGCAGGCCCGGGCGAACCCGAGGCTCGAGCTGCCCGGACCGCGCGTTCCGTGGGTGCTCGAGCCGACGAGCCGACAGCTCACCCGTTTCACCGAAGACGTCGACTCGCTGGTGATGTTCGAAGAACACCACCCGATCACGACGAACAACGGCGCCCGAAGCGAGGACGAGGGCAACGCCGTGACCACGGTGGTCACACACCGAACGATCGGCGCTGTGGTGAAGCGACCGTACGAGAGCGAGCTGTTCGTGCTCGACCCGGACGCGACGCAGACCCGCGCAGAGCCGATCGTCGGGCGGCGCGTGTTCGACGCGTCGCTCGTGCCGCTCGACGACAAGGATTCGACCGCGTATTTCACGACGCAATCGCGCCGCACGAGCTTCTCGCTGCTGCAGGTCGAGATTCAGGGCAGCGTGAGCGGCTCGGCTCGCACGATCGTTCCGACCACCCGCGCGTCGGTGCCCGAAGCGGTCGCGCGCGCCGTCGAGACGTGCGAGGTCGAGCGCGTGTCGATCCCGACGTTCGACACCGACTCGCGCACGGGCCGGCCTCGGGCGCTGCACGCGTACCTTCATCGCCCGCGCAACCCCTGGCCCAACACCGCGCAGCGCTTCGCGCTGATCCAGTCGTTTTACGGCGGAGAGAACCGTTGGGACACCCAAGCGCAAGTCCTCTGCGCCGCCGGAGCGATCGTGTTGTCGCCCTCGGTCCGCGGGAGCGCTGGGTTCGGCGCGGACTTCGCGGCGCTCAACGATCACGACCTCGGCGGCAACGAGATGTTCGACCTCGTCTACGTCGCGCGATGGCTCGCGCAGCGCGAACACCTCGATGAGCGACAAATCGGCGTGTACGGCGGGAGCCACGGGGGCTACGCGGCCATGCGCGCGCTCACGATGCCAGAAGAGGTCAACGGACGTCGCGATCGGTTCGATTGGGGCTTCGGCGTGTCGTGGTTCGGGTTCTCGAACATCCTGACCTTTCACGAGCGCTGCAACATCCCCGACTGGGTGCTGCTCGAGGCGGGAGATCCTCGGGTCGAGCGCGATCGATTGCTCGATCGATCACCGATTTCGCACGTGGATCGAATGCGCGCGCCGCTGCTGCTCTTGCACGGAGAGAACGACAATCGAGTCCCCGTGATCGAGAGCCGACAGATGGCCGAGGCCCTTCGCCGCGCCCGAAAAAGGTTCGTGTACGAAGAGTTCGCGGGGCAAGGTCACGGCCTCAAGGGAATCGAGAACCAGCACCGCGTCTGGACCGCGGTGTTTGCCTTTCTCGAGCGCGACGCGCTCCGCGCGCAACGCGGGGTGGCGACTTCTGTACGCACCCGCGTCAGGCTCGTGTCTCCGCTCGTTCTCGGAGCGCTCGCGCTCGCCGCGCTGTGCGCAGGTGGCGCGTACGCTTCGCGCCGCGCACGGCAGTAGGCGGCCAACAACGGTGCGACGATTGTGTTTCAGACTCGCATCCGATCCCTTCGTTGTGGCGTAATCCGCCGTCACGAAGGGTCCGAGCCAGCCCCGAACACTGGCTCGGTCGCGGCGCCCACGAGGGACGTCGCCGATGGACGAATAGGATCGGCCCCGTAGAAATTCATTCGAACCAAGACCGCGCATGGAGTGCACGACGACGACCATCGCGGTCGCGGTTTAGAGCATCGACGATGGCAAACACGATCGCACACCGATCCGCGCAGGAGCTCGCGGCCGGCTACAAGATGTCCCACCGCGTCGCGGAGATCATCGCGATGATCTCGTACGCAGCGCTGGCGGGCATCATGTACTACCACCTCGTTCCGCTCATTGGAGCGAGGCCGATCACCTTCGTGATCGGGGCGCTCGCTGGATATTTCGCAGCGGATTTCGTCTCGGGGTTCGTCCACTGGTTCTGTGACACGTGGGGCTCGGTCGAGTGGCCCGTGGTGGGACCGGTCTTCATCCGCACCTTTCGCGAGCACCACGTCGATCCGGACTCGATCACGCGGCACGACTTCGTCGAGACCAACGGCGCCTCGTGCATGGCTGTGTTGCCCGCCCTCATCCCAGGAGCGCTCTTTCGACCAGACCCCACGAGCACGGTGCAAGTGCTCGTCGCCGGCGCGATCGTGACGTTTTGCGCGCTGATTCCCTTCACGACGCAGACGCACAAGTGGGCGCACATGAAGATCGAGGACGTCTCGCTCCTCGGTCGTCTGCTGATCAAATCGGGGATCCTGCTCAACCACACCGAGCACGACCGTCACCACCACGCGCCCTTCACCGTGGGCTACTGCATCACGTCGGGCCGCTGCAACAAGCTCCTCGATCGGTTCGGGATCTGGCGTCTCGCCGAGCGAGTCATCACCCGCGTCACCGGCGCCATCCCGCGCGAAGACGACATCGGTCGCGGCGCGGCCGAGCGCATCGCCGCGCAGTGATCGCAACGGGGGGGGATTGGCGAGCGGGAGCCGCGGCGCGGGAGTTCACGGGGAGTCGAGATACCAGCCGTCCGCGAGCGAGTGGGGACCGCGCACCGCGCGGAGCGCCCGACGAGCGCGCGAGCGGTGGAGATCCTCGTACATGCGCAAGAAGATGTACGCGCCGAGCTCGAGCCCTTGCTCGATCTGGTAGGCGTGCCGCGGGTGCGCCGCGAACGGGCCGCGCAGCAATTGATAGAAGCCTTCGGCGTGCTCGACGTCGAGCTTCTCGTGCGTCGCGTAGTGAACGATCGAGGCCTCCTCGAGCCACCCGCGATCGATGATCGCGCGCCCGATCCGCGCGGAGATGGTCGCGAAGCGATCCTCGATGAAGCCGAACACGGCGATCGCCGTGTACAGGTCGTCCATCACCGCGGCGCCCGCCAACGTCGTGTTGAAAGCCCGCACCTCGGGCCACAGCGCGCGCGCCTCGACCTGCTCTTGCGTCACGCCGAGCCGCGAGAGCAGCGCGAGAAACGTTCGCTCGTGCGAGAGGCGGAGGTTTCCGTGGCCGTGCTCGTCGTCGATGTTGGTGAGCAAAGAGACGCGCTGCTCGGGCCGCCCGATGCGCCCCGCGAGCGCCGCCATCGGCCGCGCGAAGAACACCACCGCGAACAAGAACTGGATCTGCGTCTCGACGAAATCCTCCCGAGAAAAGCTGCCGTCGGCGAGCGCACGAAAGTACGGGTTCTCATCGAGCGGGTGCCGCGCCTTCGCAGCGCGGACTGTCTCTTCGAAGGTCGCCATTGCGACCGATGATGTAGCGCGAGGCGCGGTCGAATTGAAGGAGCGCGCTTAGATCTCGCTCGTGGCGATGTGCACGACCCGCCCCCTCGGAGGGCCGCCAGGCAGCGCGAGCCCGTACACGGTGCAGACCGTGTCCGAGTGAACGCCACGCGACGCGAGCCAGCTTCGTTCGGCCTCGAGCCGCTCGTCGAGCGACCAGCACACAAGCGCGCGCTCGCCGCGAGCCACGAGCGCCTCGCCGCACGCGCGAAGATAGTGCCCGAGCGACGATCCCCACCCGTCCGGCGCGCGCGTCGCGTGAACGAGCGGCCACGGCTCGTGGGTCGAGACGATGCGCAGATCCTTGCGCCCCGCGGTCGATACCAGCCCGAGCGCGTCTCCCCCTGCGGTGGGCGAGAGGTTCAACACCTGACCGGCGCGAGGTGGACCGCCCGCGGGCTCGAGCGACGCGAGCCGCGCGGGCTCGACGAAATAGAGCCGCGTCGTCGCCAACGGCGAAGACAGCCGCGCAGGGTGGAGAGGGCCTCTGGCCGAGCGCAGCACGTCTCCGCGCGCGCCGCGCATGGCCGCGCCGTAGGCCAGACGCCAGCGGCGAAGCTCGCTGTGTCGAGCACACAGAATCAAGGCCTCGCGGAGCATGCGCGCTCCGAGGCCCGCGCCCCGGTGGCTCTCGGCCAACTTGTAGTCGCAGAGGTACGCGCTCGCGATCGATCGGCCGTCCAACGTCGCGCGCTTGAGCACGCCGACGAGCGCCCCGACCACCCTGCCCTGCTCGAGCGCGAGCAGAAACCGCGCGTCGCCCATGGCCGAGAAGAACGGGTGATACCGCGCCCCGTGGTCGATGAAGAAGCGCTCGCGACCGTCGCCGAGCGGATAAGCGATCGAGCGCTCGAGCTCGAGCAAAGACGCTGCGTGCTCGGCGATCGACGCGCTGTCGCAGAGCGCGAGACGAACGGTCACGCATCGCCTCCGCGCGCGCGACGAAACACGAGCACCCGCTCGTAGAAGAGGCTGCGATCTTCGGCGAGCAGCTCGCGCGACCGCGCGACGTCGAGCGCGAAGTCCTCGCCCAGCGCCGCGGCGAGATCGCGTTGGTTGTTGAGCTGCCGAACGAGCACGATGCACCCGCGCTTGCAGCGCGCCCGCAGAATCGACGCCCAAGCAGCGGTCTGCGGGTCGTCGCTCCAGTCGAGGACGTTCGAGAGCGACACGAGGTCGTACCGAGAGAGGTCGGTGACACTGTCGAGCGAGCCATGAACGAGTCGAGGCAACGCGCGCGCAGGCCGAGCGAGGTACGAAGGCAGCGCGCGCTCGAGGTATCGGCCGAGCAACACGTGGTGCAAGAAGTAGTTCTCGCCCGCGTCGTGCCTCGCCAGACCCTGCTCGAACGCCCGCTGAAAATACGCGGGATACGAGCCCTTCGTCGCGTGTTGCGTGGCGGACGGGCCGAACATGGCCTCGAGCATCGCGCCATGAAACACCGAGTGAAAGACGGGCGCCCAATAGGGAGAGCTCGACCAGCGCTCGACCGTGGCGCGCCGCGACTCGAGGCTCGCCGCGAAGAACGCGGTGAGCTCTTCGTCGGTCGCGACCAGGCTGTTGATCGCCCCGCGCATCACGCGAAAGAGCCGCTCGAACTCTCCGCGTTGATTGAGGGCGCCCGGCGCGTCGTCTTCGATGTTGAGCAGGCCGGGGGACGCATCGCCACGGGCGGCGTCGAACTTCTGGCGAACGTGCTCGAGCTGCGCGGGGTTGATGTCGAACGCCGTGACCGAAAGCGCGTCGCACGCGCCGAGCAGCGACAGCGCCGTGCATCCGCCCGAGGCGACGACGAGCGCGGCGCGGCCCGAGGCGCCGCCGAGGTCTCGCTCGAGGATCGCGCGCTCGAGCTCGGGGTCTTCGCGTACGACGGCAAACGAGACCCGCGAGAGACTCATGGGATCGCCGGCAATCCGAGGTCGTAGAGCAGCTTGTCCGCCGCTTGAAATGGCTCGAAGATCGATGGCTCTTCGAGGGGCCAGACGCCGGCGCGGTCGGCGCTCGAGCCAGACGCCTCGAGGATCGCGTTGGTCGCGCGGCGCGCGGCCTCGTTGGCGGCCTCCATCGTTGCGAGGTCGGTGTGAGTCCGCACGAAATCCGCTGCGAGAAACAGGTTGGGGATCTTCGTGGCTGCCTCGGGGCGATGGCGCCAGGTGTCGACGGTGTTCACGAGCAGCGGCTCGAGGTTGGCGACGCCGCTCGGGTTGGGAACGATGATGGCCTCGTCGAGCGACCAGCCAGCGATGTTGTCGTCATCGAGCTCTTTGATCGCGTCGTCGTTGAGCGCCCGCTTCATCTGCGCCCAGACCTCGTTCTTGATCATCTCGCGGTCTTGGACTTGATTGGCAGGGAGCCCGTAGAGAATCCCTGGGTTGTCCCAGTTGGACACGTCGACCGACAGGATGCCTCGCACTTCTCCGTCGCCGTACTCCGCGAGCTTGCTTCGCCAGAACTGCGCTTGCGACACCGCGGTGAGCGCCCACGGGGTGTCGACGAAGAGGATGTGCCCGGAGGTGAGGGGCACGTCGCGTTTGAGATAGAACTGGATCCCGTTCATCCAAGCGGTCTTCAAGAAGCGAAGGCCGTCGAGCGAAGGGTCGATGGCCTTCATCTGTGCGCTGACGAGCGGACGAAACACCTCGAGCGGCACCGCCGAGACGTAGTAGTCCGCGGTGTAATCGTGGGTCGATCCGTCGGCGTACGTGGCGGTGACCTTGGTCACCCGAGAGGCGTCCGTGTGGATTTTGGTGACCTTTGCGCCGCTCACGATCGTGGCGCCGAGCCCTTGGATCTGCTTGCGCCAGGGATCGATCCACACCTCCGACGTCGGGCCGTCGAGCAGGCGGTCGAGCTCGCCGCGACCGAAGTCCATGATCAACTGGATGAGGGTGTTTCCGACGGTGCGCGTGCTGCCTTCTTCGGCGCGGAGCGCGACGAGCGTTCGCGTCATTCCGCGCGCGAGCAGGTCTTGAAACGCCTGTGATTTGTTGCTGGCCTTGAGATAGTCCCACCAGGAGATCTTCTCGAGCTCGCCGAGCCGGCGCGCGTCGGACATCTTCAGGATGTGAAACATCCGACCGGTGAACTCGGCGAGCTCCCACAGGGGGATGCCGAGCGGCGTAAAGATCGCGCGCAGCTCGAGAAGAAACTCCGCGGGGGTCTTGGGGAGCTTCAGAAAGTAGATGGGGTCTTCGCCGCCGCTGCGGGCCATCATGAACTTCGTCGCCTCGACGAGGTGCTCTTTGACCGGCCTTCCGTCGTACGAAGTCACCCGGGACATCGTGTCCGGCACGTGCTTGTAAAACCCCGGAAAGAACCGAAACCCGTGCTCGCCGGGGAGATCTTTGCGCCCGCCGACCGCCGTTCCGGGCACCGGATACGACCGAGCCTTGCCTCCTACCGCTGACCGGCTCTCGAGCACGGTCACTTCGAATCCTCGCTCTGCGAGCTCGTGGGCCGCAGTGAGCCCTCCGATGCCGCCGCCCATGATGAGCACCCTCTTCTTCATCGTGCGCGCGATGATACGCTCAACTCCATCGATGGAACTCACCATCCTTTCGGGCTCGAGCCATCCAACCCTTACACGCGATATCTGCGAGAGGCTCGGGGTGCCCCTCGCGAGCTCGACCGTCACGCGATTCTCCAACGACAATCTCAAGGTCCGCATCGACGAGAGCGTTCGTGGAAAAGACGTCTTCGTCGTCCAGACGGCCTGCCCGCCGGTCCAGGATCACCTGTTCGAGCTATTGCTCTTCATCGACGCGCTGCGCGGCGCGAGCGCGGGGCGGATCACCGCGGTGATCCCGTATTTTTTCTACGCTCGCTCGGACAAGAAGGACGAGCCGAGGATCTCGATCACGGCGCGGCTGGTGGCGGAGCTGTTGCAGACCGCGGGCGCCGACCGGCTGCTGACGCTCGACCTGCATTCGCCGCAGATTCACGGATTTTTCAAGATTCCCGTCGATCACATCACGGCGGTGCCGACGCTCGTGACGGCGCTCGAGCGCGATCGCGAGCTGATGAGCGCCCCGGTCGTGGTCGCGCCGGACGTCGGCGAGTCCAAGGACGCAGGCCGCTTCGCGCGCAGGCTCAACGCGCTGCTCGCGGTCGTCGACAAGCGACGCACCGGCGACGACGAAAAGGCGCGGCCGGTCAACATGGTCGGCGAAGTCTCGGGCCGGCACGCGGTCATGGTCGACGACGAGATGGCCACGGGAGGCACGATCTTCGAAGCCGCGCGGTTTTGCACGGCGCGCGGGGCGGTCTCGGTGCGGGCCGCGGTCGTCCATGCGGTGCTCTCGGGCGACTGCGCGGAGCGCTTTCGATCGAGCGACCTCGCGAGGCTGATCGTCACAGACACGCTTCCGCTGCCAGAACACAAGCGCGACCCGCGCATCGAAGTGGTGTCCGTCGCCGGGCTGCTGGCCGACGCGATCTCTCGAATCCACCTCGGAAAGAGCGTGGCTGAAATGATGTCTACTCGCTGACCCAAAGGAGGGGCGCGATGCGTATCGACTCGATCCGAGTGAAGGGATTTCGCAACTTTCGTCAGCCGGTGTCGCTCGAGGAGCTGACCGACATCAACGTGCTGCACGGAGAGAACAACACGGGCAAGAGCAACCTGATCGACGCGATCGAGCTGGCGTTCGCGCTGCTCGGCGACCTCGCGATGCACCAGTGGCCCGATCGGCAGATGGAGAAGCTGCTCGGGCTTCGTCCGATCGACGTCTTTCCCGTCGAGGCCCAGGAGGGCTCGGTCGAGATCGTGCTTCGCGTCTCTCTCGACCCCGCGGAGGGAGAGCACATCGCGGACACGACGGGCACGCTCGCGTTGCGCAGCGGAGGCTCGGTCGAGATCGAGCTGCTCCTCGCCCGATCAGCCAACGCCTTTCGATGGAACTCGAGCATCAAGCCCTCGTACGGCCGCACCACCGACGCGGTCGTCGCGCGCACGATCAAGCGCGGCGCGCCTCCGTACAAAGACGACTCGTGCGCGTTTCTCTCGATGCCTTCGCTTCGATCGGCGTACGGCGGCGCGGAGGGACGCGACACCGTTCCGCAAGGTGTGCTCGCGGCGCTGCTCGACTCGCACGACGCGCGGGACGCCAAAGAGCACCGGCTGTGGCAGCGCTTCTCGGACGTCGTCGTCGCTGGGCTCCGCGAGCACCTCGGAGAGGGCCAGCTTCGCCCGAGGTACGAAGCGCGGACCGAGCGCGTGGTGCTCGAGCTGCACTCGCCCAACGGCGCCATCCCGCTCGAGCGTCTCGGCGGAGGCGTGCAGCGCGTGATCGCGATGGCGGGCGCGCTGCTCGCATCCAAAGCGCAAATCGTCGCGATCGAAGAGCCCGAGGCCGACCTTCACCACGGGCTGCAGCTGCGCCTGCGCGACATCTTCAAGCGCATCATCGCCGACGAGCTCGGCCCCAAGCAGCTGTTGCTCGTCAGCCACTCGCCCGTGTTCGTCGCGACCAGCCACGGGTACATGCTTCGAGCGACCCCTCAAGGTCCGCGCATCGAGCTCTCTGCCGCGGCCAAGGTCCCTCTCTGATTGCGACCCCGTTGACCGCGGTCGACTCGGGGCGACGCGCTCGAACACACGGCACCACCCGGCCCTACTTCTGCGCTGACTGACCGCGCCCCGCAATCGTCACGGTGATGAGTGTCCGTTGTCGCGATCCCCTTCGCGCATTGCGATACAATCGAACCTCGCAGTCGGAGGCGTCGCACGGACGCATCGCTCTCTGATTGGAGGAATCACCACCATGAACGAACGATTGCATCTACGCGGCTCTCGTTGGCTCGCGCTCGCTGCGACCACGATCATCGCTGCGTGCTCAGATTCGTCGGTGCCGAGCGGCGACACCGGCGTCACAGGCGACACCGGGATCAACACCGGCATGGACTCGACCATCGACACCGGCGCCGACACGGGCGTCTCGACGATGGACTCGGGCGTCGATCCCGACACCGGGTCGACTCCTGCGGATTCGGGCGTGACCGTCGACACGGGCGTCAGCGTCGACACGGGCGTCAACGTTCGCTGCGCGCCGGGCGTCGACAGCGACGGCGATGGCTTGGACAACGCCTCCGAGTGCGCGGCGATGACCGACCCGTTCAATCCCGACTCGGATATGGACGGCGTGTCGGACGGCACCGAAGCCATGTATCCGCGCATTTGCGTCGCCACGATGCCGGCCCGCCAGCGACGGCCCGGAGTGCGCTGCACGACGGACATGATGTGCATGGCAGGCGAGGTCTGTCGCGGGCTCGATCCGCGCTCGCGCGACTCGGACATGGACGGAGTCCCCGACAACGAAGAGGACACCAACTTCGACGGGATGATCGACGTGGGCCGCGGCGAGACCGATCCGCGCCTCGGCGATAGCGATGGCGACGGTGTTCCCGACAATATGAGCGGGCTCGCGATCTGCCGCCCGTCGGGCCTCGCGACGGTCGTTCAAAACGGAATCCCCGGACGCCCGGTGCAAGTGGGCTACGCCCCGTCGTGGCGCAACAACGGGCGCGTCACGGGAACCATGAACCGCGGCGCCATCGTCCTCGACGAGGTGATGGCCAACGTCGCCGGCATCGTCGCAGCGCAGCCGTCAGTCGGCGCCGACGCGCGCGCCGAGTCGATGCGCATCGAGCCGATCATCACCGCGGCGCTCGGCGCGGGAACAGCCGCGGTCCTCGTGGGTCGCGCGCTGCGAACGCACGAGATGAACGACGCGATCACCAGCACCTACCGCGTCGCCCGCGCGACGTCCGCCAACGTGCTCCGCGACGCGCTCGTCATGCCGCTCACGGGCGCCGCCGCGCCCGCGGCGATGGGCGTCGTCGGAATGTCTGCAGAATTCCTCGTGGATATCACGGTCGTCCGTCGCACCACCGGCATGTCCGCGGCGACGACGGACGTGCTCGTCACGGTCGCGCCCCGCGCGTCCTACGACGACGCGATGCAGAACACTGCGATCCGCGCGATCGACCTCGTCAACTCGACGGCCACGGCGCAGATCGATCGCGGTCTCGGCTTTCAGTGCCAGAGCTTCCGGGCGATGGGCACACCTGAGGTCGACTTCATCTGGACCGTCGACACCTCGGGCTCGATGGGTCCCTACCAAGAGCGCGTGGGTCGTACGGCCAACGCGTTCTTCACGCGCATGCAGGCGGCGGGCATCAACTTCCGCGTCGGCGTGCTGCAGGCCGGATCGGTCGCAACGGGCCCCAACCTCGACACCCCTGGATTCACGTGGATCAGCGGCGCGGACGCCACGGGCGCACGACAACTGTGCAATCGCGTCACGTCCGCAGGCCTCGGCACCTGCCCCCTTCTGCCGGCGATGCCTGACATGGAGAGCCCGTACCCCTTCACGCCATCCACCGAAGAGCCCACGGCCGCCGCGATCCTCACGCACCGCACGATGAGCATGCGTCCCGCCGCGGACATGCGTCGGTATCGCCCTGCGCCCGCGCGGTTCGTCGCCTTTCTCGTGACCGACGAGCCTGGCACCAACGACTTCGGGCGCTACTTCCAGAACAACGACGACGCCTCGGTCGTGCCCGCCCGTCCGTGGGCAGGCACCCGCGGCGCCGCGTACACCGTCGCGGCGCAGAACAACATCATCGACTACTTCCGCCGCAACAACATCCTCACGTTCGGCCTCTTGCCCCGCACCGCGGTGTCCTGCGCGACCGCGCCGGTCGCCGAGCTGCCGCGCTGCGTGGTCGAAGGCAACGGCGGCGCGGTGATTCCGATCGCCACGGCCACGGACGCAGAGGTCGCCGTCGCGATGAACCGCATCGTCGACGCGATCGCCGGCGCCGCGAGCCAGTTCCGTCTCACGAGCACGCCGATCACCAGCACCCTCAAGGTGCGCGTGCGCGGCATGGACGTTCCGCGATCGCGCGCCAACGGCTTCGACTACGACTCGGCGTCGAACGCGATCGTCTTCTACGGCGCGACGCTTCGTCCGCGGATGGGCGACGAGGTCGTGATCTCGTACCGCATCTGGCAGCCGTGTCCCTCGACGGGCGGCGCGTGCACCACCGACGCGCAGTGCTGCTTGCCGCACGTCTGCCGCATGGGACGCTGCATGACGCCCTGCGTGATGACCGCAGGAACGTGCGTCGACAACGCCGACTGCTGCGCGCCCAACATCTGCATCTCGGGCCGCTGCGCGCCTCCGACCACCTGCCGCCCGGCCGGTGAAATGTGCATGCGAAGCGAAGACTGCTGCGCGCCCAACACCTGCATGGGTGGCCGCTGCACGCCTCCGCCGCTGTGCCGCCCGGTCGGCGACATGTGCTCGAGCGCGATGGACTGCTGCGACCGCAACTGCGTCGGCGGCCGCTGCGCGCCGCCTCCCTGCCGCAACATTGGCCAGAGCTGCACCACGGCGTCGGACTGCTGCGATCGCAGCTGCATCGGCGGCGTCTGCGCCCCAGGCTGATCGACGCGAGCGCGAAGGGGGCGACAGACGTGGAGGGGTGACAGGCGCCGGGGGGCGCTACAGCCGTGCCGTCGTGCGCGCCCCACAATTCAAGTGAAGATGATCTGCGCGCCCTCGGCGAGGTCGTAGAAATCGCCGGCGGTGATCACGTCCTTCACCTGCGGGACGAGGTCCTTTTGCTCGCGCTTGAACATCTTCATCGCGAGCTCGCAGGCGTAGAGCTCGGCGCCGGACTCATCGAGGATCTGGATCATCTCGCGCACCGTCGGCAGCTCGAGCTCCTCCATCTGCTTCTTCATCATTTTGGCGGCCAGCGCCTCCATGCCGGGAAGGCCGCCGAGCATCGTGGGCATTGCTGCGCTCGGGTTGCCGGCGATGTTGACGTGCAGGTGATCGACCTTCGACTCGGTGATGACGTCGAGGCCCCAGAACGTGAAGAACACAAACGCGTCGATGCCCGACTGCCGCGCGGCGTTTGCGAGGATCAACGACGGGTACGCCTCGTCGAGCCCGCCGTGCGAGCAGATGAGCGCCACTTTTCGATGCGGGGTAGCGATGTTGGTGGTCACGATGGTCTCCGTAAAAACTCAGAGGTGGGTTCAGAGGCAGCCAGCGGGCTTGGGGATGCCCGCGATCTTCGCGATCGTGCGCGCAGGGGCCTTGGGAAACAGCGCGTAGAGGTCCTTGGTCTGCACCGACGCGCCTTGCGTCATGCGTCGGATGTTCGGCGCCACTCCGCTCGACTCGAAGTCCGCGCGCGCGAAGCGAACGATCGCCCAGTGCGCCTCGGTCATCGCCACGCCCTGCGCGGCCGCGAGCTTCGCGCCGAGCTCGGGGGTCCATTGCTTCGGATCAACGAGGTGCCCCTCCGCGGTAAACGCCACGCCGTCGATCACCGCCGCGGTCACC
>LNFM01004641.1_pt1 | contig 33558 bp, 37 predicted proteins | sample 596031 | NCBI WGS metagenome assembly LNFM01 (sample SAMN04254537, study PRJNA301005) | activated carbon metagenome | isolation source: dual media filters at the Ann Arbor, Michigan drinking water treatment plant | place: USA: Ann Arbor
ACTTCCGATCCGCAACCAGAACGCCTCATGACCGCGCCCTCCGTGACCGAAAGCACGCCCTGTGTAGCAGATCATAGGAATAAAGTCAAGACAGCAAAGTCATTGGACGTTCATTCCGCCACTCCATATTTCCGAAGACGGAGAAGATGATGACGGACGCACGTTCAGCCCACTGGGAAAAGGTCTACACCGACAAAGCGGAATCGGAAGTGAGCTGGTTCGAACGACAGCCGTCGCTCTCGCTCGAACTCATCGCGGCCGCGTCCGCCGGCACCGCCGCGTCCGTCATCGATATCGGAGGCGGCGCGTCGCGACTTGCCGGGCAGCTGCTCGCCTCGGGCTACCGCGATATCAGCGTACTGGATATCTCCGAAGCGGCGCTAAAGGCCGCGGCGAACGCGCTGGGCGCGCGCGCGGGAGAGATCGACTGGATCGTCTCGGACATCACGAGATGGGAGCCTACCCGTGCCTACGACGTATGGCACGATCGCGCGGCATTCCACTTCCTCACCGACGCGGTCGACAGGACCGCGTATGTTGATCGTCTGCGGCAAGCTCTGAAACCGGGCGGAAGCGCAATCTTCGCAACGTTCGCGCCAGACGGCCCTGAAAAATGCAGCGGATTGCAGGTCGTCCGGCACGATGCCGAAAGCATGGGACGGGAACTGGGACCGGACTTTCGCCTGCTTCGAACAGAACGGCGCGACCATGAGACCCCTTGGGGGGCGCTGCAAAGCTTCCAGATTTCGGTTTTCCGATACTCATAACGGTGCGCCGCAAAGCTTTGCGGACGCGTCACGAACCGCGATCCGTCAGGCCTACCTGTCCTTCGCCACGGCGCGCGCCAGATCGTCGGGCCGCAGATCGAGCACTTCGGTGAAGCCGGGGCGCGCAATGCGGACCGACATCCGGACACTGCGATAGGCCGTAAAGGTCAAGCCTTCGACGAGTTCTTCCTCGGTCTCGAAATCATATGTTCCCGGAGGACAGAGCTCGCCACACAGAACGAACGGCTTGCGGAATGTCACGCTTTGGCTGGTGTAACGCTGGTGCATCGACGCCTCCAACCCGGAAGGGCACACCCGATCATGGCACCGCCCGCATGAAGCGACAGGGGGTAAGGATCACGACTTCGTGGGCGCCCATACGCGCGGCCTCGCCGATGATCCGCGCATTGGCGCCAAAAACTTCCTGTTTTCGGGACAGTTTGGTCGCAATTGGCTGCGATCATGCGGAATGTCGGATGAAATGATAAACAGAATTCTGGCCGGAGCGCTCCTTCTCGTGGGCGCCTATTTCTTCTTCACATCCGGGCCCGAACCGGTGACGGCGGCCAGCGCCGCGCATCTGCTGGGTTTCTAAAACCATCTCCCCCTAAAGGAGCGGCGAAGACCCCCCACCTGACTACTCGATGCCGAGTTTCGCCTTCAGCATGTCGCTGACGGCCTGCGGATTGGCCTTGCCGCCGGTCGATTTCATGACCTGACCGACGAACCAGCCGAGCATTCCGGGCTTGGCCTTCGCCTGCTCCGCCTTGTCGGCGTTGGCGGCGATGATCTCGTCCACGGCCTTCTCGATGGCACCGGTGTCGGTGACCTGCTTGAGGCCGCGCTTTTCGACGATGTCCTTCGGATCACCGCCCTCCGTCCATACGATCTCGAACACATCCTTGGCGATCTTGCCGGAGATGGTGTTGTCCTTGATGAGATCGACGAGGCTGCCGAGCTGGGCCGCGGACACCGGGCTGTCCTCGACGCCGTGACCGTCCTTGTTGAGACGGCCGAACAGTTCGTTGATGACCCAGTTGGCGGCGAGCTTGCCGTCGCGGCCCTTCGCCACCGTCTCGAAGAAATCGGCCGAGGCCTTCTCGGCGACGAGCACGTCGGCGTCATAGGCCGAGAGCCCGTACTCCTTCTGGAACCGCGCCTTCTTCTCGTCGGGCAGTTCCGGGAGATCCTTCTTCAGTTCATCGACAAGGCCTTCCGGCAGGTCGAGCGGCAGAAGATCGGGATCCGGGAAATAGCGATAGTCGTGGGCTTCTTCCTTCGAGCGCATGGAGCGCGTCTCGCCGCGGCCGGGATCGAACAGGCGCGTTTCCTGGTCGATCGTGCCGCCGTCTTCGAGAATACCAATCTGGCGGCGGGCTTCGTATTCGATGGCCTGACCGATGAAGCGGATCGAATTGACGTTCTTGATCTCGCAGCGCGTGCCGAACGGCTCGCCCGGCTTCCTCACCGAGACGTTGACGTCGGCGCGGAGATTTCCCTTCTCCATGTCGCCGTCGCAGGTGCCGAGATAGCGCAGGATGGTGCGGAGCTTGGTGACGTAGGCGCGCGCCTCTTCCGACGAGCGGATGTCGGGCTTGGAGACGATCTCCATCAGCGCGACCCCGGACCGGTTGAGATCGACGAAGGAGTTGTTCGGATCCTGATCGTGTATGGACTTTCCGGCGTCCTGCTCCAGATGCAGGCGCTCGATGCCGACCTTGACCTGCCCTTCCGGCATGTCCAGCACGACCTCGCCCTCGCCGACGATGGGGCTCTTGTACTGCGAGATCTGATAGCCCTGCGGCAGGTCCGGATAGAAATAGTTCTTCCGGTCGAACACCGAATGATCGTGGATCTCGGCCTTGAGGCCGATGCCCGTACGCACGGCCTGGCGCACGCATTCGCCATTGATGACCGGCAGCATGCCCGGCATGGCGGCATCGACCAGCGAGACGTTGGAGTTCGGCGGACGGCCGAACTCGGTCGAGGCGCCCGAGAACAGCTTCGCTTCCGACGTCACCTGGGCGTGGATTTCCATGCCGATGATGACTTCCCAATCTGCGATGGCGCCCTTGATGAGCTTTTTCGGATCGGCGGGACGGGTTTCAGCGAGCATCAGATTATCTTTCGAACTTTCCGTGGAGCGCCCATTTCTGGTCGGTCGAATCTTCGGGCGGCTTGCAGGGATTCATCAGGAGCTGCGATTCCGCGCCTTTGCCCGACACCGTGAGGCAGAGCCTGTCCCCGGACGTCAGACGCCCGTCACGCGTCAGCGCCCAACGCTGGCCGTCGCGGCCGTGGCACGGCATGGCGGCGACCTCGATCTTGTCGGAGCCGGTGACGGTGATGGCCTGCAGGCAGAGCTTGCCGACGAAGATCGTGTTCTGCTTGCCGCGCAGGAATTCCTGGCCGTCGCCGTCATCGCATTCCGCAAGCTTGATGCGATTGATGCCGGGACGCACTTCCTCGCCGCCGTCGAGACACATGCTCGACTGGTCGAGCGGACGCAGCTCCGCCGCCATCGCCGGAGCGGATAGCAGGAGAAGGAGCGCGGCGAAGCGAAGCATCATGCCGCCGGCACCGCGGCAAGAAGCGTGGAGGCGATCTTTTCCCACTCCTCATCGAGCGGATTGTCGGTGCGCTTGCGGCCCGACTGCCCGTACCAGTAGGAGGCGTTGTCGAGATCGCCCTCGACGCGATGCAGATAGCCATGCACCCAGGAGCCGTCCTTCGACTTGTCGGACTGCGCGGTCTCGTGAGCCATTTCCCAGTCGCCCTTGCGGTCAAACCACAGGGCGCGAAGCGCCATGGGCAGGTTCGCGGGCGGCTCGCTGGCTTCGGTCGAGGCTTTGAAGGCGTCGAGATTCATGGCTTCACTTTCCCAGCTTGTTCTCTTCGTATTCCACGGTCCAGGCGATCAGGCTGCGATACAGCCGCTCCGCGAGATCGGGCGGCGCGCCGCTGACCTCGGCCTCCTCACGGACATGGGCGACCACTTCCTCCACCCGTTCCGGCAGGAGCGCAGCGATACCGTGCTCCTTCTTGATGGCAACAACGCGATTGACGACCTCGATGCGCCGGCCAAGGAGACGGACGAGCTCGGCATCGAGCGCGTCGATCTCGGCACGGCACGCCGCGAGGTGCGCGTTCTCTGTCACCACCACTTCTCCGGAGCGGGATGTACGCCTGCAGAATCCTCGATCACCTGACCGAGCGCGAACAGGCTTTCCTCGTCGAACGGGCGGCCGATGAGCTGAAGGCCGAGCGGCAGGCCTTCGGGAGACGAGCCCGCGGGCACGGAAATGCCCGGCAGGCCGGCCATGTTCACCGTGACGGTGAAGATGTCGTTGAGATACATCTCGACCGGATCGGCCTTGATCTTCGAGCCGATCGCAAACGCCGGAGACGGCGTTGTCGGCGTCAATACGGCATGGACACCGGAGGCGAACACCTTGTCGAAGTCCTGCTTGATCAGGGTGCGGACCTTCTGCGCGCGGACATAATAGGCGTCGTAATAGCCGGCGGAGAGCACATAGGTGCCGATCATGATACGGCGCTTGACCTCGGCGCCGAAACCCTCGCCGCGCGTGTTCTCGTACATGCCGGTGATGTCACCGCCGTTGACGCGCGCACCGTAGCGCACGCCGTCATAGCGCGCGAGATTCGACGAGGCTTCGGCGGGCGCGACGATGTAATAGGCCGGCAGCGCGTATTTCGTGTGCGGCAGCGAAATCTCGACGATCTCGGCGCCGGCGGCTTTCAGCCATTCGCGGCCCTGCTGCCAGAGCTTCTCGATCTCGGCAGGCATGCCGTCGACGCGATATTCCTTCGGCACGCCGATCTTGAGGCCCTTCACCGAACGGCCGATAGCCGCCTCGTAATCGGGAACCGGCATGTCGACCGAGGTCGAGTCCTTCGGATCGTGGCCGGACATCGAGCGCATCAGGATCGCGGTGTCGCGCACGGTGCGGGCGAACGGCCCCGCCTGATCGAGCGAGGAAGCAAACGCCACGATGCCCCAGCGCGAGCAGCGGCCGTAGGTCGGCTTGATGCCGACAATGCCGGTGAAGGCGGCGGGCTGGCGGATTGAACCGCCGGTGTCCGTACCGGTCGCGCCGAGGCAGAGCCGCGCGGCGACCGCCGAAGACGAACCGCCCGACGAGCCGCCGGGCACGAGATTTTCGGTCGAGCCCCTGGCGCGCCACGGATTGATGACATTGCCGAAAGCCGAGGTCTCGTTCGACGAGCCCATGGCGAACTCGTCGTTGTTGAGCTTGCCGAGCATGACCGCGCCGTCGCGCCAGAGCTGCGAGGTGACGGTGCATTCGTAGGTCGGCGTGAAGTCGTCGAGAATTTTCGAGCAGGCCGTGGTGCGCACGCCCTCGGTGCAGAACATGTCCTTGATGCCGAGCGGAATGCCTTCCAGCGGCCCGCCCTCGCCTTTCGCAAGGCGGGCATCGGAGGCCTTCGCCATTTCGCGGGCCTTGTCCGGCGTCTCGAGAATGTAGGCGTTGAGCGGCTTTGACTCAGCGACGGCGGCGATATGCGCCTCGGTGATCTCGGCGGCGGAGAATGTCTTTGCCTTCAGGCCGTCGCGGGCTTCGGCCAGCGTGAGACGGGTCAGATCGCTCATCACTCGACCACCTTCGGCACGACGAAGAAATCGCCCTCGCGGACGGGCGCGTTCTTCAGCACCTTTTCCGGATCGCCGCCGGCGGTGACCTTGTCGTCGCGCAGCGGCAGCCTCATCGGGGTCACGGAGGTCAGCGGCGCCACATTGGAGACGTCGAGCGCCGACAGCTCCTCGACGAAAGCGAGAATGGCGTTCAGCTCTCCCGCCAGATGGGGAACTTCGTCTTCCTTGACCGCAATGCGCGCGAGCTTCGCGACGCGCCGGACCGTGGCCTCATCGACCGCCATGCCGTACCCTTTGTCGAGATAAATCAGAGCTGACTGTTGGGATTGCGGATAGCACCCCCAGCCCGCGCGCCGCAACGGGCGGATTGACCCGCCGGGCCCAAACAGGCCATTGCATCCGCCCAATGAGCACTATCATCAGGTTGCAGGACGAAACGCCGGTCGCGCAGGGCGGGCGGAGGCTGGTTTACCGCCATCCGAACAATCCGCGCTGGATCGTGAAAGTCTGGCGGCCGGACTACGAAGCCCGCCATTGGGCCAACCCCTCCTGGCGGCAGAAACGCAAGAGATACCAGCAATTCGGCCCGTTCTTTCACGAGGTCCGGGAGCATCTGGCGATCTGCGCCAAGGAAGGCCGGGCCCCCCGGCACATGCAGAACCTGGTCGGGTTCGCCGACACCGATTACGGGCTGGGGCTCGTCTATGAGGCCGTATTCGGGCCGGACGGCGCCAGCTACGCCCCTGACCTGAAGACCATTGTTCTAAAGGGCGGCTATACGCCCGAAGTGGAGGCCGCGCTCCGCGCTTTCCGGGACTGGCTGATCGAGGCGCCGATCGTGATCGGCGATCTTCGGCCCGCCAATCTGGTGCTGGCGCGGGATGAGGCCGGAGCCCCCTATTTCGTGCTGATCGACGGCATCGGGGAAAAAATGCTCGTGCCGATCCATGGCGCATGGCCCTGGCTGAACCGGATACACACCCGAGGCCGGCTAAAGACGTTCGACCTCCATCTGCAGCGGCTGCTGGAACGGACCAAGACGGCTTGACCTCGCCCTTCGGGACCGTCACCAATCCGTCGCATGAGCGTCACAATACGTCTGAGCGACAGGAAGCCGGCCGCCGAGGGCGGGCGCCGGCTGGTCTTCATCCACCCCGACGATCCGAAGCTCATCATCAAGGTGATGAAGCCGACTTACATGGCGCAAAACTGGAAGGCGCCGCTGACCTTCCGCCAGAAGACGAAACGCTACCGCCAGCACACCTATCTGTTCATGGAAGTGCGCGAGCATCTCGCCGCCTGCGCCAAGAACGGGCATCCGCCAAAGCACCTGCAGAATATTGTCGGCTTTATCGACACCGATCTCGGCCTCGGCCTTGTCTATGAAGCTATCCTCGGTCCGGACGGGAAATTCGCGCCGACGCTGCAGGACTTCATCGAGCGGGGTCAATACACACCGGACATCCAGCAGGCCTTCCTTGAATTCCGCGACTGGTTCATCGACGCGCCGATCGTGACGACGCCGCTGCACCCCGACAACATCGTTCTCAACCGCGACGAGAACGGAAAACCCTACTTCGTGCTGATCGACGGCATCGGCGAAAAGACGGTGATCCCGATCAAGGGATGGGTGCAGGCGCTTAACCGCCGCCACAAGCTGAAGGACCTTAAGCGCTTCGACCGCAAGGAAGGCGTTCCGGCCGTGCCGCAGCCGGCCTAGGCCTCGAACGGCTTTCCCTTTTCCGGCACGACGATTTTCGTCTTCGGATTTTTCACCTGCTGCCTGAACGCATCCGCGCTCTGATCCAGAAGCCCGAATGTCGCGTAATGACAGGGAACGACCGTTTCGAAATCGAAGAAATTGTTCACCGCATAGGCTGCCGTGCGCGCGCCCATGGTGAAGCGGTCGCCGATCGGCACGAAACCGATCCTGGGCTTGTAGAGATCGTTGATGAGCTTCATGTCGGAAAACAGCGCTGTGTCGCCGAGGTGATAAACGGTTGGTTCGCCGGGCGCTTCTATGATGATACCATTCGGATGGCCGAGCTGCGCGAAGACGCCGTTCACGACATCTCCCGATGAATGGAACGCCTGCACGAGCGTGACGGTGAAGCCGTCCACCGTGATCGAACCGCCGGTGTTCATCGGTTCATATTTCTCGACGCCCTGCCCGTTCAGCCAGGATACGACCTCGAAATTCGAAATGAGGGTCGCGCCGCTTTTCTTCGCGATCTCGACCGTGTCGCCGACATGGTCCGAGTGTCCGTGCGTCAGGCAGATATGGGTGACGCCCTTCGCGATCTCGCTGACATCCTTGGTATAGCCCGACCCGGTGAGAAACGGATCGAACAGGATGCTCGTCTTGCCGAACTCAAGTTTGAACGCGGAATGGACGTACCAGGTGATGCGCATGATTTCCCTCGCGGTGCTGCGGGGAAGCTAGCGGCTGGTGCACCGGGGTCAACCGGCGCTATTGCGGCAGTTTGAATTCCGGCGAGGCACAGACATCGATATTGCGGCCGGTGAACATGTCCTCGTCGCCGGTGACGGCCTGGAAATCGAAGACGCAGGCGCCGCCGTCCTCGAATGTCACCCTGGTACTGCCGCCCGGCTGGATGCGGAGAGCGCTGCCGAGGACGTTCTCGCCGTAATCTCCAAGATCCGGCGGTGAAACATAGAGTTCGGTGATGACCGACGGCGATCCGTTACTGACCTTGACCGTACGTTCCGCCGAGAGCGCGCCAGAAGCGGGCGCAACTGTCATCCCGGCGCTCGCGAGCACCGCCACCAGCCAGGACTTCATACGCATACCCCCGCCCTTCGACCCCAACCCTATGGTGCGTATTGAGCGCGGGATAAAGGCGGGAATGTGTCGCAGGATGAGGGGTTTAACAGAGACCCTCCCGAGGGGGTCAATCCGGCTCGAACTTGTTGGTGCGCGGGAAACCCTTGGGCGCAAGGCGGCCGGCATCGGCGCGGCTGCCGATCCATTCCTTGAGATCACCCTTGTCGACCGTGAAATTGCGGCCTGAAGAATCGACCCATGTCAGGCCTTCCTTCAATGTAAATACGCGGGCGTCGGACGTGCCGCCATCCTTGTATTTCTGCAGGCGCACGCCCTTGCCGCGGCCCATTTCCGGAATCTGGTTCAGCGGGAAGACGATCATCTTGCGGTTCTCGCCGACGACGGCGACGTGATCGCCGTCCGCCGGCACCGCGACGCGCGCTTCAGCGCCTGCATCCACGTTCAGAACGTTGCGCCCCTTCTTGGTCGAGGCCAGAAGATCGTCTTCGCCGACGACAAAGCCGCGTCCGTCGGTCGCGATGACGAGGCGCTTCGTGCCTGCCTCATATGTCCAGACCTGCGCGATGTCGGCGCTGTCCTCGAGATCGATCTGAAGCCGGATCGGCTCGCCGTGGCCGCGCCCGCCCGGCAGCTTCGACGCATCGAGCGTAAAGACCTTGCCGTTTGTCGCCATGACGAGAATCTTCGAGGTCGTTTCCGCGAAGAACGCCGTCTTGAGATCGTCTCCCTGCTTGAAGCCGAGATTCGAGACGTCCTCGACATGGCCCTTGAGCGCGCGAATCCAGTTCATTTTCGAAACAACGACCGTGATCGGTTCGCGCTCGACCAGCGCCTCGGTGAAGTCCACCGTGACGGCCGCGGCCTCCGCGAAATTGCTGCGACGCTTGCCGAGCGCGGTGTTCGGCCCGAAGGTCCTGCGGACTTCCGCGATCTCCTTCTTCACCTTGCTCCACTGACGGGCGTTCGAGCCGAGCAGCTTCTCGATCTCGGACTTTTCCTCCGTCAGTTCCTTGTGCTCGGTCCGGATCTGGATTTCTTCGAGCTTGGCCAGCGCGCGCAGGCGGATATTGAGGATCGCCTCGGCCTGCACGTCGCTGATCTTGTATTTACGGATCAGCTCGGCTTTCGGATCGTCCTTGGTGCGGATGATCCGGATGACCTCGTCGATATTCAGGAACGCGATCAGAAGACCGCCGAGCACTTCGAGGCGGCGGTCGATGGCGGCAAGGCGGAACTCGGCGCGGCGGACCACGACCTCGCGGCGATGATCGAGCCATTCGCGCAACGCGGGCGCGAGACCGAGTACCTGCGGCACCTTGCCTTTCACCAGCACATTCATGTTGAGGCCGATGCGCGTCTCGAGATCGGTGAGCTTGAACAGGCTCTCCATCAGGACGTCGGGATCGACCGTGCGGGCACGCGGCTCCAGCACGATGCGGATGTCGTCGGCGCTCTCGTCGCGGACATCGGCGAGGATCGGCACCTTGCGGTCGATGACCATCGAGGCGAGTTGCTCGATCAGGCGCGATTTCGGCACGAGCCACGGGATTTCGGTAACGACGATGACCCAGGTGCCGCGGCCGGCATCTTCCTGATGCCACCTGGAGCGGACGCGGAAACCGCCGCGCCCGGTGCGGTAGGCCTCGGCGATGGCATCCTTCGGCTCGACAACGATGCCGCCGGTCGGGAAATCCGGGCCGGGGATGAATTGCAGGATGTCGTCGGTCGTGGCCTTCGGATTGTCGATCAGGAAGGTCGCGGCATCGAGCAGTTCGGCGGCGTTGTGCGGCGGGATCGAGGTCGCCATGCCGACCGCGATGCCCTGCGCGCCATTGGCCAGAAGGTTCGGAAAGGCGGCGGGAAGGACGATGGGCTCTTCTTCGGAGCCGTCATAGGTCTCGCGAAAATCGACCGTGCCCTCGTCGAGCCCATCCAGCAGAAGGCGGGCAACTTCGGTGAGCCGCGCTTCGGTGTAGCGCATGGCGGCCGGGTTATCGCCGTCGACATTGCCGAAATTGCCCTGCCCTTCGACCAGTGGCCAGCGCTGGGCGAACTCCTGCGCGAGACGGACGAGCGCGTCATAGACCGACTGGTCGCCATGCGGATGGTATTTGCCGATGACGTCGCCGACGACACGGGCGGATTTCTTGAACGCCTGGCCGGGATCGAGCCGCAAGAGGCGCATGGCATAGAGCAGACGGCGGTGGACCGGCTTCAGGCCGTCGCGGGCATCGGGCAGCGCGCGCTGCGTGATGGTCGACAGCGCATAGGCGAGATAGCGCTCCTCCAGCGCGGAGCGCAGATCGACGGTTTCGATGTCTGTGCCGCCCCCAGAGGGCGGCGCGGGCTGTTTTGCCATGGGAGGTGGTTAGCTCAGGGGCTGAGTCGGTTCAATGCGGCGACTAGACCGCTGCTGCCCGGACGCTGGCAACATAAGATTCCCGCGCATCGGGGATGGGCAGGCCGCGCGGCTCATAGACATCGCGGGCGAGGAAAAAACCGGTCAGCCGGAAGCCGTCGGCGATGTCTTCCGGGCGCGGATGGGCATTTACGCTGGATGTCATCAGGAAGGCCGGCAGAGGCAGCATGCGGTCCGCATAGGGCGCTCCGGCCTCCGCGCTGACGGCGCGAGCCGATCTTGGCGAGACATAGACCAGGTTCGTGATGGCGCCGGTCGAGGCGCATTGCGACAGATCGAGGCCGAAGCCGAGTTCGGCCAGCATCGCCAGTTCGAACCGCACCATGAGCGCGGGGCCGATCTCCGGATCCGCGAGATGGTCCAGCACAACGCCGAGCGTGTCATAGAGGCCGGGATGCGGATCGCGCTCGGGCAGCAGCCGCGCAAGCGAGGCAAGCCAGGTCAGGCCATACAGCGAAGCGCGGGTTTCCATGAGCTGCGCGGCCCGAAGATCAAGTCCCTCCAGCGCGTAATTACCGAGATGCTCGTCAAGCCGGGCACGCCATTCCACCCGTACCCGGTTTCCGGGCTGCAGCACCGGACGCTGCATGCGCGAGCGCCCGCCCCGGACGAGGCCCAGATGGCGGCCATGATCCTTCGTCAGAAGCTCGACGATGACCGAGGTTTCGCCGTGCGGCCGGGCGGAGAGAACGACGCCTTCATCGGACCAATGCATGGCGCGCTCTTACACCATTCGGGCCCGCCGCAATATGGCCGAAAGGCGACTTGCCCGCCCCGCCCCGGCCCGCGACGATGCGGGAAAAGGGGAAAAGAAATGGCTGGCAGGCTTGAAGGGAAAGTGGCGCTGATTTCAGGCGGCGCGACAGGGATGGGCGGAGCCTCGTCGAGGCTCTTTGCCAAGGAAGGCGCCAAGATCGGCATCATCGACATCAACGCCGAGGCCGGACACAAGGTGGCGGACGAAATCAACGCCGCGGGCGGAAGAGCCGTTTTCGTGCGGGCGGATGTCTCGAATATCGACGATGTCGAACGGGCCGTGGAAGACGTCTCGGCCACGCTTGGCCCCATCACCGTGCTGTTCAACCACGCGGGCTCGATCGTCATCAAGCCGTTCCTCGAAACGACACTCGAGGAATGGGAATGGCTGATGGCGGTGAACGTGCGCAGCATGTTCCTCGTGACCAAGGCCGTGCTGCCGCAGATGATCGCGGCCGGCGGCGGCGCGATCGTCTGCACATCGTCGATCTCCGCCGAATTCGCGACACCGAACGAGGTGCTGTACGACACGACCAAAGGCGCGTGCCACATGTTCGCGCGCGCCATCGCGGTCGAGTATCGCGACCGGAACATCCGCTGCAACGCGGTGTGCCCCGGCTTCGTCAAGACGCCGCATGGCAATCGGGAGGTGGAGCTGCTGACGAAATACGGGGTCGATGTTTCCGACGCCGCCATCGCCGCGCAGCAGGGCCGCATGGGCCTGCCGGAGGATGTCGCCCGCGCGGCGCTCTATCTCGCGAGCGATGAGTCGGACTTCGTGACGGGAGCGCGGCTGTTCGTCGACGGCGGGTTCAGCGCGATTTGAAGCCCTCTCCGGTGGAGAGTGCCTATTTCGGCATGTCCAGACCCATCTCGCGGTAGCGCTCGGGGTCGTCGGCCCAGTTCTCGCGCACTTTCACGAACAGGAAGAGGTGTACGGGCTGTTCGGCGACATCGGCGATCTCCTTGCGCGCGGCCATCGAGATCGCCTTGATGGTTTCGCCACTCTTGCCGATGACGATCTTCTTCTGGCTTTCACGCTCGACATAGATCGTCTGCTCGACGCGGGCCGAGCCGTCCTTGCGCATTTCCCATTTCTCGGTTTCGACCGTCGAGGAGTACGGAAGCTCCTCGTGCAGGCGAAGGAAGAGTTTTTCGCGCGTGATCTCGGCCGCGAGCATCCGCAGCGGAAGATCGGACATCTGGTCTTCGGGATAGAGCCACGGGCCCGGCGGCATCTCGCCGGCGAGCCATGTCTTCAGATCGTCCACGCCGTCGCCATTCTGTGCGGACAGCATGAAGATGCGGACGAAGGCGGATTTGGCGTTCGCCTCTTCCGCCAGCTTGAGGAGGTTCTCGCGCTTCACAAGATCGATCTTGTTGAGCACGAGGAAAACCGGCTTCCGGATCTGGCCGAGCTGTTCGAGGAGCTTCAACGCCTCGTCGTCGAGGCCCTTGCGCGCGTCGATCAGCACGCCGACGAGATCGGCGTCCTTCGCGCCGCCCCAGGCTGTCGTGACCATGGCGCGGTCGAGCCGGCGCTTGGGCGCGAAGATGCCGGGCGTATCGACGAAAATGATCTGGCTCGGACCCTCGGCAACGATGCCGCGCACCAGAGCGCGCGTGGTCTGGACCTTGTGTGTCACGATCGAGACCTTGCCGCCGACAAGGGCGTTCAGGAGCGTCGATTTGCCGGCGTTCGGCGCGCCGATGAGCGCAACATAGCCGCAGCGCGTTTCCGGGGAATCACTCATGGGTTTCTTCCGTCCATACACCTTCGCGCGTCAGAAACGCCTCGGCCGCGAGCTGCTCGGCAACACGTTTGGTACGTCCCTCACCCTGGGCGGGCTCCAGCCCCGGAAGCTGAACTTCGACGCGGAAGATCGGATTGTGATCCGGACCGCCACGTCCGACCTCGCTATAGGACGGCACGGACAGACCGCGCCCGAGCGCCCATTCCTGCAACGCGGATTTGGCATCGCGCAGCGGACGCCGCGGATGGAGCATACGCTCCCGCCAGAATTTGTCGATCAGCGCCCGGGCGGCGTCGATGCCACCATCGAGATAGACAGCCGCGACCACGCCTTCGCAAACATCAGCCAGCAGAGCCTTTTTCTTGCGGCCGCCATTACGCGCTTCGCTCTCGCCGAGGCGAACGGCGGAGCCAAGATCCATGGCAAGCGCGACTTCGGCGCATGCTTCGGCCCGTACCAGTTCCGACAGACGGCGCGACAGCTCGCCCTCCTCCTTGTCCGGAAACTGGGCGAACAGCATTTCGGCGATGCAAAGACCGAGAACGCGGTCACCGAGAAATTCGAGACGCTGATAGGAGTCCTGCCGCGTATTGCCGTAGGGCGTCGCGCTGATATGCGTCAGCGCGCGGTCGAGCAGGCTCGGATCCTTGAACGAGTATCCCAGGCGCTCTTCCAGCGTGTCGCGGGCGGCAGCGCGCGGATTCTTCGCCATCAGAGAGGCGTGAGAATGCGCGACCAGCGCACGGTCCACGGCCACGCCCAGAACGCCCAGGCGGGACTGCCTTCTTCCACCGAGAAGAAGATGACTTCGGCGCGGCCGATGAGGTTTTCGTAAGGTACATACCCGACGGCGGACAGAACGCGGCTGTCCGTCGAATTGTCGCGGTTGTCGCCCATCATGAAGTAGTGATTTGCCGGCACTTCATAGACCGGCGTGTTGTCGTAGAAGCCGTTCTCGACCAGATCGAGCGTCTCGTAGGTCACGCCGTTCGGCAGCGTCTCGCGGAAGCGCGGCACACGCACCTGACGGCCGGAGGGCTCCGTTTCGATCCAGTCGTCGATGCGCTCCTTGGGCACGGCCTGGCCGTTGATCTGAAGCACGCCGTCGATCATCTGGATCCTGTCGCCCGGCATGCCGATGACACGCTTGATGTAGTCGGTCGCGTTGTCGGCCGGCAGCTTGAACACGGCGACGTCGCCGCGCTCGGGCGAAGCGCCCCAGATGCGACCGTCGAACAGCGGCGGCGAGAAGGGGATCGAATATTTGCTGTAGCCGTAGGAGAATTTCGAGACAAAGAGATAGTCGCCGACCAGCAACGTCTCCTTCATCGAGCCCGACGGGATCGAAAAGGGCTGGAACAGCATCGTCCGGATGACCACCGCGATGAGAAGCGCGTGCGTGATCACCTTCAGGGTTTCGAGAAACCCGCCCTCGTCCTTCTTCTTCGCGGTTGCCACGGCCCCACGCCCCTCGCTCTGCCTCTGCATCTGGACTTCCTCAATCGAGAGGACGCACCCGCCGCGGGCGCATCGTGAATAGACGTTTGCCCGTGACGGAACAACGGGTCAGGACTTGTCCGGCACAGCCGTGATCACAACCAGGGCCTGCGCCATCGGGTATTCGTCGGTAATGGTGACATCGATCCGAGCGGTATGGCCCGGCGGGGTGAGAGCCTCAAGATGTTTCCTTGCCCCGCCGGTTAACTCCAGAGTTGGGCGGCCGGATGGCAAGTTGACGACGCCCATGTCGCGCCAGAACGTGCCTTTGCGAAAACCGGTGCCCAGCGCCTTGGAACAGGCCTCCTTGGCGGCGAAACGCTTGGCATAGGTCGCAACCCGCTCCGCCCGGCTCTCGGCCTTCCTGCGCTCCAGCGGGGTGAACACCCGCTCGATGAAGCGGTCGCCGAACCGCTCGATGGTTTTTTCGATGCGGCGGATGTCGATCAGGTCCGAGCCGATACCGAGGATCACGCGGCGGCTCCCGCGGCGGCGGCGCGGCCGCGGTCCATGGCGGCGCGCATGCGCGCAATCGTGTTGCCGAGGCCGACGAAGATCGCCTCGCCGACAAGGAAATGACCGATATTGAGCTCGGTGATCTCAGGCGATGCGCCGATGGTTTCGGCACTGGAATAGTCGAGGCCGTGACCGGCATGAATTTCGAGCCCAAGGGATACGCCGAGTGCGGCTGCCTTGCGGATGCGTTCGAACTCGGCGGCGGCGCGGGCCGCGTCTCCGGCCGCGAGCGCCTCGCACCATGTGCCGGTGTGAAGCTCGACCACCGGCGCGCCAAGGGCGACGGCCGCCTCAAGAGTACGGGCGTCGGGTTCGATGAAGAGCGAAACCCGGATGCCGGCCATCTTGAGCGCGGCGATTGCGGGCGCAAGCGCCGCCTTCTGCCCGACGACGTCGAGCCCGCCTTCGGTTGTCCTCTCCTCGCGGCGCTCGGGCACGAGGCAGCAGGCATGGGGCTTCAGCCGCGTGGCGATGGCGATCATTTCCGGCGTCGCGGCCATTTCGAAATTCAGCGGCGCGGGCAATGCGCGCAACGCCTCGATGTCGGCGTCGCGGATGTGACGCCTGTCCTCGCGCAGATGTGCGGTTATCGAGTCCGCGCCCGCTTCCAGCGCAGCCTTCGCCGCACGGACCGGATCGGGATGCCGGCCGCCGCGCGCGTTACGAACCGTCGCGACATGATCGACATTGATGCCGAGGCGAATACGCGGCGTCATGACTTCTCGCGCCCGGCCTGATAGTTCGCGACAAGCGCACGGACCGGAAAATAGATCCCGACGCCCAATACCGTGCCGACGAGAACGCTGCCGACGAAGAGCGGCGCGAGGAACGGCTCGATGGCCGCCCAGCTGTGCTGCTCAAGAATCGCCGCCGCCGAGAAATGTGTGTGCGACGGCATGAACAGCGAGCCGATCTCGTAGGACGCGGCCCAGAAAAGCGGCAGCGTCAGCGGATTGGCGAGTGTCGTTACAGCCGCGGATGCGAGAATGCTGCCGCCAAAAACGAACGCCAGCAGCGCGGCGATGATGTAGTGAAAGCCGAGAAAGGGGCTGAAGGCGGCGAACATGCCTGCCGCGGCCCCCGCGGCGACGGCATGCGGCGAACCGCCGACGCGCAGCAGACGCTTCAACCGGTAGCGCAGCGCACGCCCCCACCCCATGCGCGGCCACACCATGTCCTGGACGCGGTCGGACAGGGTTTTGGGCTGACGGCGGGCGAAGCTCATGGCGGGGATATGCGCCCGGCGCGGGGCAATGGCAAGGCACCTTTACGGGAGGAAAAAGGCCTAGGCTCCGCCCTTCCCCAGCCCTCTGGAGCCCGGCTTGGTGGCCGGGATGGCGGCCAGTTCCGGAGGCAATTGGTCCGCCGGATAGGCCGGGATGTCGAGGGTTGCGAGGGTTACCAGAGGGACCCCGAGAGCGGCCTTGCCGCCCGAACGGTCGATCAGACAGGCGGCGCCGAGGATCGTGCCGGGGTGCTTGCCGATCGCGGCAAGGCATTCGCGCGAGGACAGGCCGGTGGTGACGATGTCCTCCACCATGACCACACGCTCTCCCTCCCCGATGGCGAAGCCGCGGCGGAGCTGGAATTCGCCTTCCTCGCGCTCGACGAAAATTGCCTTCGCGCCGAGATGACGCGCGGTCTCATAGCCCGGCACAATACCGCCGACGGCCGGAGAAACCACGACATCGACCTTGCCATAGGCCGCCTGGATTTTCTCAGCGAGCGCACGGCAAAGAACTTCGGTGCGCGCGGGGTCCTGGAAGATGAACATCTTCTGCAGAAAGACCGGGCTGTGCAGCCCGGAGGAGAGGACGAAGTGCCCCTCCAGCAGTGCGCCCGCCTCGCGGAAGTTCTGCAGCACCTCGTCCTGAGTCATGTCTTCTCCCCGTCAACCAAGCCCGCAGCCCCCAACCCGGGAAGCCCACGCAGCGGGCGTCTCGAAGAATGTGCGGCGAGATCCGTATATGCGGCCCATCCTTCGAGCCGCGATGCTTCGCATCGCGCCTCAGGATGACAATGTATGTACTTCACCATCAGCCGTTCACGCGTTCCACGCTCGAGATAACGTTCGAGCGCTTCAACTCGCGGATGATGTCGTTGAGATGCTTCAGGTCGTGGACGCCGAGATCGAGCGTGATTTCATGGAAATCGGTCGACAGGGCCGCCATCGCGATGCCGTCGATATTGCCGTCGTGCTGGGCGATGACGCCGGTGATAAGCGCGAGCGAGCCCGGCTCGTTGACACAGGTGACGCGAATGCGCGCGGGAAAGCGCAGCACCTCCGCCGCCTCCATGTCCCAGCGCACATCGATCCAGCGTTCCGGCTGGTCCTCATAGGTCGCAAGTTCGGGCGACTGAATCGGATAGACCGTGACGCCCTCGCCCGGCGTCAATATGCCGACGATGCGGTCTCCGGGCACGGCGCCGCCGTTCGGCGCAAAACGCACGGCAAGATCGGAACGCAGGCCGACGATCGGCAGCGCGGAGCCGTTGGCCGAATGGATTTCCCCGGCGCCAACCTCGCGCAGGGTCGCTCCGTGCTTGACACCCTGGGCGCCCGGCAGCTTGCGCGCCTTCTTGCCGGCCGGACGGTCCGCCTTGACCTCGGGATAGACGGCGCGGACCACATCGTTCGCCAGCATTTCGCCGCGGCCGACCTCGCTCATCACTTCCTCGACCGACTGCCGGGCAAGGCGCGGCAGCGACTTCTTCAGCAATTCGTCCGCGTATTCCTTACCGGCCCGCTGGAACGCACGTTCGACGATCTGGCGGCCGAGCCCGGCATATTGCGCGCGGACGGCGGCGCGCGTGGCACGGCGGATGGCGGCGCGGGCCTTTCCTGTACGCACAAGTGATTCCCACGCGGCCGGCGGCTGAGTCTGGCCCTCGGCACGGATAATCTCGACTTCGTCGCCGTTCTTCAGTTCCGAGACGAGCGGTGCCGTTCGGCCATTGATCTTGCAGCCGACACAGGAATTGCCGACATTGGTATGGACTTCGTAGGCGAAATCGATGGGCGTCGCACCGCGCGGCATGGCGATCAGGCGGCCCTTCGGCGTGAAGCAGAACACCTGGTCCTGAAAGAGCTGGAGCTTCGTGTGCTCGAGAAACTCTTCAGGGCTGTCGCCTTCCGACACGACTTCGATGGTGCGGCGCAACCATTCATAGGCACGGCTGTCCTTGGCGAGCGCCGTGCGCTCTTCCTCCGTCGCTCCGTCCTTGTAAAGCGGATGCGCGGCGATGCCGTACTCCGCCAACTGGTCCATTTCCTCGGTGCGGATCTGCAGTTCGACGCGCTGATGGCCGGGACCGATGACCGTGGTGTGAAGCGAACGATAGTCGTTCTGCTTCGGAGTCGAGATGTAATCCTTGAAGCGGCCGGGAACGACCGGCCATTGCGTATGGACAATACCGAGCGCGCGGTAACACTCCTCCACACTTCCGACGATGACGCGAAACGCGAAGATGTCGGAAAGCTGCTCGAAGGCGACCGCCTTGCGCTCCATCTTGCTCCAGACCGAATAGGGCTTCTTCTCGCGCCCCTGGATGTCGGCCTGGATACCGTTCTCGAAAAGTTTCCTGGCGAGATCCTTCTCGATCTTCGCGATAATGTCGGTGTTGCGCGCCTTGAGGTGCACGAGCCGGTCTGAAATCGTCTTGTGCGCATCGGGGAAGAGTGCGCGGAAGGACAGGTCTTCCAGTTCGTCCCGCATCTCCTGCATGCCCATGCGGCCGGCGAGCGGCGCGTAGATGTCGAGCGTTTCCTCGGCGATGCGGGCTCGCTTTTCAGCCGGGACGTATTTCAGCGTCCGCATGTTGTGCAGGCGGTCCGCCAGTTTGACCATGAGAACGCGGACATCTTCGGAAATGGCCAGCAGCAGCTTGCGGAGGTTCTCGGCCTGAGCCGCCTGTTTCGAAACCAGATCGAGCTTCTTGAGCTTTGTCAGCCCGTCGACCAGCGCGCCGATCGGCTTGCCGAACAGGCGATCGACCTCGTCGCGCGTGGTGTCAGTATCCTCGATCGTGTCGTGAAGGAGCGCGGCGACGATGGAAGCATCGTCGAGCCGGAACTCGGTGAGGATACCGGCGACTTCGAGAGGATGGGAAAAATAGGGATCGCCGGACGCGCGCGTCTGATCGCCATGCGCCTTCATCGCATAGACGTAGGCGCGGTTGAGCAACGCCTCGTCTGTGTGCGGATTGTATTTCCGGACGCGGTCGACAAGTTCGTACTGGCGGATCATGACGTACCGGCGGCCTCCTCAAGCCGGCTGCTCGTATATGAGGTTTTGATGAACAGTTCGGCAAGCCTGTGCGGCCAAAGGCCTGACCCAGGGCAATAAAAAAGGCGGCCAGAGCCGCCTTTTCACGTGCGGGACGAACCCGCAGCTTATTCCGGACCGTCGTCGTCCTGCGACGTGTCGACCGGCGGCGCGAGGCCTTCGAGGCCGCGCAGCAGGTCTTCCTCGGTCATGCGGTCGAAAGCGACATCGCTGTCCTCGCCCGAAGTGAGCAGCGGAACGGGCTCGGGTTCGGGCTCGTCGACTTCGACATGCTTCTGGAGCGAATGGATAAGATCTTCCTTCAGGTCCTCGGCCTTGATCGCCTCGTCGGCGATTTCGCGAAGGGCAACGACCGGATTCTTGTCGTTGTCGCGGTCCACCAGCAGCGGCTGACCGCCGGCGATGTTGCGGGCGCGGTGGCCGGCCAGAAGGACCAGTTCAAAGCGGTTTTCGACCTTGTCGATGCAATCTTCGACGGTAACGCGGGCCATGGGCGGCCTTTCTCAAAAGTCTTGGGGTCGGGATTTGAGGTTCGAAATACTCCTGTTCGGCGCGTGGTTCAAGGGCGCGGCTTGACATCACCTGCCTCGTTTTCTCATCCTCGGAGATGTTTTCCGTACCGGGCGCGTTATTAAAGTCCGGGGCCGGGCTCGAGATTTTTCATCTAACGCATTATTATACATAGGATTTTTCTAGAATGACTTCGGCTTTTCCGAAGATCGCGATCTTCATCGACGGCGCGAATTTCTACTCCACGGCGAAAACCTGCGGATTCGACATCGATTATCGCAAGCTGCTGAAGGAATTCGGCGGACGCGGCCAGTTGATCCGCGCTTACTACTACACGGCGTTGGCTGAGGATCAGGAGTATTCTTCGCTGCGGCCGCTGATCGACTGGCTCGACTACAACGGCTTCACGATCGTGACGAAGCCCTCGAAGGAATATGTCGACAGCGCCGGGCGCCGCAAATTCAAGGGCAATATGGATGTCGAACTGACGATCGATGCCCTCGCCATCGCCGAACGGGCCGACCACATCTACCTCTTCTCCGGCGACGGCGACTTCCGGGCGCTGGTCGAGGCGCTGCAGCGCCGCGGCGTGCGCGTGACCGTGGTGTCTTCCGTGCAGACCCAGCCGTCGATGGCCGCCGACGAACTGCGGCGGCAGGCCGACGAGTTTCTGGATCTGACCGATCTCGCGGCAAAGATCGGCCGGCCGCAGGCCGAGCGCCCCGACCGCCTGCCCCGCTTCGTGCGCGGCAGCGACGAATCCATCGACGTCTGACGCCGTGCTTCCCGTGTCGACCCAGCCGTCCCGCGACTGCCCGCTCTGCCCGCGCCTCGTGTCGTTTCGCCAGAAATGGCGGAAGGAGGCGCCTGACTGGCACAATGCGCCCGTTGCGCCATTCGGACCCGGGAACGCGCGCCTGCTGATTGTCGGGCTGGCGCCAGGCCTGCAGGGCGCCAACCGCACAGGCCGCCCCTTCACCGGGGACTGGGCCGGCGATCTTCTCTATGCCACGCTGCTCGACTTCGGTTTTGCCACGGGTACATACGACGAGCGGCCGGACGACGGGCTCGAGCTTGTCGATGCGCGGATTGTGAATGCCGTCCGCTGCGTGCCGCCGGAAAACAAGCCGACCGGACAGGAAATCGCGACCTGCCGCTCATTCCTGATCGAGGAACTCGCGGACCTGAAAAACGTAAAGGCGATGGTGCTGCTCGGCCGCATCGCCCACGACAGCATGCTGAGAACACTCGGCATCAAGGCCGCCGCCGCACCCTTCGGGCATGGCGCCGAGCACGATGCGGGACGGATACGACTTTTCGACAGCTATCACTGCTCGCGCTACAACACGAACACCGGACGGCTGACGGAAGAGATGTTCCACGCGGTGTTCCGGCGGGTGAAGGAATACCTTGCCTAGTCGCGCTGCTTGAGAAGCCGCGCTTTCTCGCGGTTCCAGTCGCGCGCTTTTTCCGTCGCACGCTTGTCGTGCAGCTTCTTGCCCTTGCCCAGCGCGAGCTCCAGCTTCGCCATGCCGCGCTCGTTGAAATAGAGCTTGAGCGGCACGATCGTCATGCCTTCGCGCTGCACGGCGGCGGCAAGCTTGGAAATCTGGCGCTTGTGGAGCAGCAGCTTGCGCGGCCGCTTCGTCTCGTGATTGAAGCGGTTGGCCTGCAGATATTCAGGTATGTACGCGTTGTACAGATAGAGCTCGCCGCCATGCTCTCCGGCATGGCTTTCGGCGATGCGGGCCTTGCCCTCGCGCAGCGACTTTACCTCGGTGCCGGTAAGCTGAATGCCGGCCTCGAAGGTCTCGCCGATCTCGTAGTGATAGCGGGCCTGACGATGATCGGCGACGACCTTGCGGTCCGGCTCCGCCTTCTTTGCGTTCATCCGTTCAGCACGCCTGCATGACGCATGGCGGAGCGGATCATCTCGCGTGTCTCATCGGAGACCTGAACGAGCGGAAGGCGCACTTCATCGTCAATGCGATCCAGAGCCGCAAGACCCGCCTTCGCCCCCGCCACGCCGGGCTCGATGAAGATGGCGTGATGCAGCGGGATGAGCCGGTCCTGAATGGCGTTTGCCTTCACATAGTCGCCGGCCAGAGTTGCGCTCTGCAATTCGGCGCACAGGCGCGGCGCGATGTTGGCGGTGACGGAAATGCAGCCCTGGCCTCCGGCGGCGTTGTAGGCCAGCGCGGTCATGTCTTCGCCCGAGAGCTGGTTGAACTCCGGCCCCATGGCGTGACGCTGCTGGCTGACGCGCGCGACATTACCCGTCGCATCCTTCACGCCGACGATATTCTTCAGCTCGAACAGGCGCGCCATCGTTTCCACCGACATATCGACCACGCTGCGCGGCGGAATATTGTAAATGATGATCGGAATTCCGACCGCATCGTTGATGGCCTTGTAATGCTGATACAGACCTTCCTGGGTCGGCTTGTTGTAGTACGGTGTAACGACAAGCGCGGCGTCGGCGCCCGCCTCTTCGGCAAAGCGTGTCAGATCGATCGCTTCACGGGTCGAATTGGAGCCGGCGCCGGCGATGACAGGCACCCGGCCCTTCGCTTCGTTGATGCACATCTTGACCACGGCGCGATGCTCGTCATGGCTCAGCGTCGGGCTTTCTCCCGTGGTGCCGACCGGAACGAGGCCATGCGTGCCCTCTTCGATCTGCCAGCTCACGAGGTCGCGGAACGCTTTCTCATCCACGGCTCCGTCGCGGAACGGCGTCACCAGCGCGGTGAACGATCCCTTGAACGGCGGGCTGTGGGGCATGATGAATGCTTCCTTAATTCTTCAAGACGTCATTGAGGGCAAACAGCTTTAGACCCGAGCGGCGGGCGGGGGAAGCCCCTCCTTATGTGGCCGGGAGCCACGCTTTTGCCCCCATTAGGCGATACCAGCCATTCATTGCCCGCGTGGGTTTCGCTGGTTAGCAATTCGTAAAACAGTACCGCGCGAGAGTCGGGCAATCCTTTGGGGAACCCTGTGTTTGTGAGACCGACCCTCACCGGCCTCTCTCTGCTGCTGTTCTCAGTGGCGACGGCCTCTGCCCAGAACATCCCCCTGCCCGAACCTAGTCCGTTCCGGCCGGTGGAAGCTCCTGTGCCGGTTCCCCTGCCCGTCCCGCAGACGACGACACCCGATTCGGCCCGGTCTGCCGTCTCTCCCGCGCCTGCGGACATCAACCAACTTCTTGGCATCACTCCGCCGGCCCCCATTCAGGCAAGCGCGTACGCGCCGCAGGAACCTGCCTCCGCCGTGCCGTCCCTGATCGACCGTATTCACGAGGCGCCGGGCGCCCCGGTCTCCGCGGAAGCGCCGAAGATCAAGGAGGCCATCGCGCGCCTCGACAAGGGCCAGTTGGCCGAAGCGATGGCCATACGCGGCCAGCTCCGGGACAAGGCCGCACGCACGCTTTTCGATTGGCTGCTGATTCGCTCGGCTTCACGGCAGGTCGGGTTCCGGACCATCGCGGGTTTCCTGGACGACAACCCTGACTGGCCGGCGCGCGCGCTTATCCGCCGCCGCGCCGAAGAGGCGCTTTATCTCGAACACGCCGACCACAACACCATTCGCGCATTCCTGCAGGGCGAGACCCCGCAGAGCGGCATGGGCAAACTGGCGCTGGCGCGGATTTCCGGAAAAGCCGATGCCCAGCGCCTCGTTAAAGAGGTATGGCGCAGCGACAACCTTTCGCCCGATGTCGAGAAAGACGTGCTCAGCGAATTCGGCAACCTGCTTGACCGCGAGGACCATGCGGCGCGCGCCGATCACTTCTTCTACAACAGCGACATCGGCGCCGCGCAGCGCAACGCCGCGCGCGCCAGCGCCGCCTATCAGGCGATCGCCAAAGCCCGCACCGCCGTCGCGCGGAAAACAAAGGATGCCGACGCGCTTCTGGCGGCCGTGCCGTCGTCCGCGCGCAAGCATCCCGGTTATCAGTTCGCGCTGATCCAGCGGCTTCTGACCAAGGACCAGGACAAGGAAGCCGCCAAGGTCATGATCGAGGTGACACGCGACCCGAACGCGCTCGTCGATACCAGCGCCTGGTGGGAACGACGGCGCTGGCTGGCACGCGACATGCTCGATCTCGGTGACGCGAAAACCGCCTATCGCATCGCAGCCGGACATTCCAACACCGAGCGCGTCGACATCGCGGACGCGGAATTTCATGCCGGCTGGATCGCGCTGCGCTTCCTCAACGATCCGCAGACAGCGCGCAAGCACTTCAACGTCGTGATCCAGATGGGCGCGACGCCCATCACCGCCTCACGCGGTAATTACTGGATGGGCCGGGCCGAGGAAGCCGCCGGCAATGTTCCGGCCGCGAAGAATTACTTCGCGGCGGCCGCGCGCTTCGACACCGCGTATTACGGACAGCTTGCCAAGGCACGACTCGGCGGCGGGCCGATATCCGTAAAACCCGTGGACACCTCGCCGACGGCCCGGGCAGCATTCGAGCGGAATTCGGCTGTACGCGCGATCAGGCTGCTTTACGCCGCCGGTGCGCGCGAAAAGGCGATTCCCCTTCTGCATGAGACGGCGGACGGGCTGCGTGACGCGCAGAGCCTCACGCTTCTCGCCGAACTGGCGGACAAGAACAACGATCCTCGCGGCCTGCTGATCGTCGGAAAAGCAGGCGTTTCCAACGGCTTTCCCTTGGAGGCCGCGAGCTGGCCGACCAATGGCGTGCCGAAATACAGCCCGCGCGGACCCTCGATCGAGCCCGCCGTGGTGCACGCGATCGCGCGGCAGGAAAGCGCGTTCCACGCGGCCGCCGTCTCGCACGCGGGCGCGCGCGGACTGCTGCAGATGCTGCCGGAGACCGCCAGGCGCACGGCGCAGAAGGTCGGCGTGCCGTTCCACAAGGACAAGCTGACAAGCGACCCGCAGTTCAACGCAACGCTCGGCGCGGCGCATCTTGGCGAACTCGCCTCGAACTATGACGGGTCGTACATAATGACCTTCGTCGCCTACAATGCCGGCCCCGGCCGGGTGCGCGACTGGGTGCAGCGCTACGGCGACCCGCGCGACGGGCGCATCGACCCGGTACGCGCAATTACGTTCAGCGCGTCCTGGAAAACGTCCAGGTCTACCGCGCGCGCATGGGCGACAAGACGCCGACGCTGGAAGCGGATCTGAGGCGCGGGCGGGGCTGAAGCTCACGCAGACCAAGAGGGCCAGAGGTCGGCGATTCTTCGATCGAACCGCCTCATCCGCGCAGCAATGAAGGGCAACGGAACGTTCCTGTAGGCGCGCATGCTGGCCCTCACGATCAAATCGTACAGGATCCAGACTCGGAGAGCGCGAATTTCCTCCAGCGAAAACACTGTTCCCCGCGCTCGTTCGAAATCGCGCAAGAAGGTATACGTCTCGTCCGGATAAAGACGGATGGTGATCGGCCCCCGACCGCGCATGAAATTGACCGCAGTAGATGCGACTGCCTGCAAACGCGGTCTGACCTGCAGCGCGTCGAAATCAAAAATTGCAGACACCCTGTTTCTTTCAAACAGCAGATTTCTGACCTTCCAATCGGTATGGACGATCGCTCTGTCCATTTGCCATAGGCGGACAACATTCTCTTTCAGCCGGGGAAAGTACGGGAACATGTCGCTGCCGGCCACCGGCTGCGGCGCGTGCAGACCCGTATGCTCCAGGCCTTCGGTCAGGGACAGAAAACTGGCATATTCTGAAGCAATGGCCCTTCGGAGAACGGAATCCGCCGCGCGCTGGAATCCGGGGGCAAAGAGGCTGTGCGCCACCGCGCAGATGTCCGGCTCAATCTCGCGAGGAGCACGGATCAAGGTAGCGCAAGGAACTCCCTTCCGGCGAAGCAGTTCCTGAATTTCGTAAGCGCGGGAAAGATGCGCGAGATTACCGGCGGGTTGGAATTTCGCCACCACATGCCGGGCATCGGCCAAGCGCATGCCGACAACGCCGCCGAAGCTGACGCCCATGAACACAATTTCCATCGGAGCAGATCCGATATCGGACATGCAGTATTCGTGGATGAGCCTGGCGATACCCGCACTGCCCCGTTCTCCGAAGGCCCGGGCGGTGGCTGCAGGATTGAGTCTGAGGGTTGGGGATATCGAGCGGCAGAGATCATCGACGCTCATCCCCTCCGTCATCGAACGGCCACCACCGGGGCGTCGATTCGGCCAAACCGCTGTCTAAACCGGCGCATGATCGTGTCGAAGATCTGGGGCGCTTCCTCGTCCGAAAACTCGGACGACCGCACCGCGGCATGGCAGAAGCGCGCACTTTCAAGCGCGACACCCGTGTCGAGATCGATAGCGGCGGCGTCCTCGAAGCGGCGCCCGGCGGCGCGTTCATACGATTCGATGAAGCGGACCGCGGCTCCCATCGGGTCCGGCACGCCCGACGAGCAGAGGTTCCGGCCCGCGGCGCAGCGCCTCGAAGTCGAAGAGCGATGACACCTCGGCGCCACGAAAGCGCATATTGCGCGCCGACCAGTCGTTGTGGCCGACGACCGTGGGGCCGAGCACACCTCGCGCCCGTTCCTCGATTGCCTTGTAAATATCGAGCGCGCGCGCAGCGGAGGGCATTTTCGGAGGAGTTACACCCGGGACCGCGATCGCAAAGGGATGCTTTTCCTCATCGAGAATGTGAGGCAGCGAAGCAACATCTCCGAGCTGGCGGCTCGTCGTTACGATTCGCGCGAGCATGGCAGCCGCGGCATCGACACATTGCGAGTTTCCAGCCCGCCCCCTGTCACCTCGGTCCCGGAATTCGTGAACCGAAGCGAGGCAGTTTTCGCCGAAAAGACGGGCGGACAGGATTCGCCTCGCGGCAGGAACGCCCTGTTGCCGCAACATCTCCTGACTATCGTGCAAAGCGTGAAGTTGGCCGACCGCGAGTTCACCGGCGTGGATCTTCAAAAAGACCTTACGGCCGTCCGAGAGCCCGAAGCCGAAGGCGCCGGCCGATGCGATCCGTACGATCAGAAGATCACGGATCGATGCCTTCAGCTCGCGCCCGACAAATTCCGATATCTGATCCGCCGCCGCTTCGGAATCGGCCGAACCGAACAGTACGTGCCGCTTGTTCAGGCCAAACGCCGATGGCGTGGCGCGTTCGATCTGCCGGGCAAGGACTTCGAGTGCGGACATGCGCGTCACATGCCCCGGATAGACAAAAGTCGCAAGCGCCGGGGTTTCTCGCCGCTTTGCATGCCCCGGAATCAAGAAACCCCGACGGTTGCCCGCCGGGGTTCTTGAACTCTGGATGAAAGCCTGAGCCCGTTGCCGGGCTCAGACAGTCAAATCAGAAGCCGCGCTCGATGCGGAACGTGACGTTCAGATCGTGCGATTCCAGACCGTCAACATCGTTCTCAGCGTCGCCGTAGAGAACCGCGACACCGAGGTCGAGATTGTCAACCGGCGTCCAGAAGACGTTGCCTTCGACAAGGATCAGATCCGTGTCTTCCAGGCCATCAGCCGTCTGGTAGTTGCTGAAGCTGCCGACGAGGTTCAGGCGAACCGTTTCGGAAGCCTGGATGCCGACGCCACCGCCGACCTGCCACAGCTCGTTGTTCTCGAGACCACCCGAGTCACCAAGGCTCTGGTCGAAGAAGCCACCAGCGGCACCGCCGGTCCAGCCAAAGCCGATGTTCTCTTCCGCACCCGCGTAGGAGACGGCGCCTTCAGAGTAAGCACCCTGGATGAAGAAGTACGAACCTTCGTTGGCGAACGGCAGGTTGAACTTCGCACCAGCCTGAACTGCCCAGCCGAACTCGTCTTCAACCGTGATCGGATAGATGATCGAGAGCTCATCGCGATCAGCTTCGTTGTCCTGCACGGCACCCGACAGCTGAGCCGAGCCCCAAGCCTGGTCTACGCGGAGAGCCGCGATGACGTTCGGCCAGGTCTGGTCAAGCGTATCTTCGTGCAGAGCGCGATAGGACTTGTCTTCGATGCCGATCGTGGCTGCGAAGCCCGAACCGAACGAAGCGGTGTAGGCCAGCGTCCAGACGTCTTCCGACGAGAAGAAGTCGTTGATCGTGTCGAACTCGATGAAGTCGTAGAACGACGGAGCGCGACCGGCCGTGATGCCGGCGAACTGCACGAAGGCAGCAACCAGCTCAACTTCGCCGAACGGGCTGCCGCCCGCATCCATGTCCGTGTCCGAGTTACCCTCGAGCTCGACGTAGGAGCGCAGCGTGCCCCACTCGGTCTCGGTGCGGGCGTCGGCGGCGATAACGCCACGAGCGCGCGTCGAGAACTCGTTGTCCTCAGGCAGGCCGATCGGCGACGTACCGCCGAGGCCGGCGTCGTAGTCGTCAGCAAAGTCAATGTAACCTTCGACGCGAACCTTGCCCGAAATCTGCAAGCAGGTGTCCGTGCCGGGGATGTAGAAGAATCCCTCGCCGTAAGTGGAGCCGGCTGCCTGTGCCCCGGTAAAAGCGACGAAGCCCGCCGCGGAACCGAGAAGAAGGCTTTTCACCGTCTTCATTATGTCCTCCAAAGTTTTCGAGACCCTCAGGGAAGAACCGGTTCCGTCTCAGTGGAGCCCGATCGTTTCCCCCCGTTCCCACCCAGCAGCCTACGGCGAACCAGACAGGCGACCCGGGGCGAACCCCTTCGTCGTGGTGCGAACATCAACGATCACCCTTGAGACCGCAACCGATTCCGCCACTCGGATGCCTCATTTGGGAAAGGGTGTTGCAGCCGCGCCACTCACAGGGCGGTGGAAGGCCGAAAATGTATAGATTCCCTTAGGAAATGAGGCGAAACGGCCCCTGCCAGGCCCTTAGAAGCACCGCCCGCCGCTGTGGATAATGCGGCAGAAGCGCCTTATTCCGCCGGCGCGGGTGCCGGCGCCGGTTCGCGACTCGCCACAGTCCGGCCGCCAAGCAGCGAATAGACTGTGGGAACTACGAAAAGCGTCAGAATCGTCCCCAGGGTGACACCGCCGACGATGACCCAGCCGATCTGCTGCCGGCTTTCGGCGCCCGCGCCTTCGGCAAGCGCCAGGGGAATCGCGCCGAACACCATGGCACCGGTCGTCATGAGAATCGGCCGCAGACGGAGAACGGACGCTTCGACAGCCGCTTCCCGCCGGCTCAGCCCCGCCTCGCGGCGCTGATTCGCGAATTCCACGATGAGGATGCCGTGCTTGGTGATGAGGCCGACGAGCGTCACCAGCCCGATCTGCGAATAGACGTTCAGCGTGCCGCCGGTCAGCCACAGCGCCGCGAGCGCACCGGTCATCGACAACGGCACCGTGAGCAGAATCACGAACGGGTCGATGAAGCTTTCAAACTGTGCCGCAAGAACCAGATAAATAAACAGAATCGCCAGCACAAATACGAGCGCGATCGACGCGTTCGACGACTTGAACTCGCGGCTCTGGCCGGAGTAGTCGGTCTGGGTGCCCTGGGGCAGCGAGGACGCTGCTTCCGCCTCCACTACCGCCAGAGCATCGCCAAGCGTGTAGCCCGGCGCGACGTTCGCGGTGATCGTGGCCGCCCGCATCTGGTTGAAGCGTTTCAGTTCCCGCGGCGCGACCGATTCCTTCACCTGCACCACGTTCGAGAGCTGAACCATTTCCCCGGCGGGGGCGCGCAGGAAGATCGTATCGAGCATCCGCGGCGAGGTGCGATCCTCCGCTGCGAGCTGCACGATGACTTCGTACTGCTCCCCTTCCCGCTCGAATCGCGTGACCTGGCGCCCGCCGAGAAGCGATTCGAGCGTGCGGCCCGCCACAGCAATATCCAGCCCCATATCGGCGATCTTGGCGCGGTTCAGGAAGACCTGCAGTTCCGGCTTCGTGAGAACGAGGTCGCTCTCGACATCCTCAAGCGCCGGATTGCTGCTCAGCCGTTCCGCCACCGAACTCTGGACGACGAAATTGACCGGCTTGCCGCCCAGACCGCCCGACTGGCCGAGCGAGGGCGGATTCGATGCGAACGCATTGACGCCTGCCACACGGCCGAGCTTCGCCTGAAGCTCCTTCGTGATGTCCTGCTGCTGGCGGTCCCGGATGTCCCAGTCGTTCAGCAGCACGAAGCCGAACATGTTGGTCGATTCGGGCACGCCCGAATTGATGAGGAACGAGCGCATGTCGGCGGTGTCGCGCACCGCGTTCTCGACCTGCAGCGCATAGCGCGCGGTGTAGGTCGTGGTGGCGCCTTCGGGCGCGCGCCCGAAGATGCGTATGACACCGCGGTCCTCGACGGGCGCGGTTTCCGACGACAGCTGCGAGAAGAAGAAACCGCTCATCCCGGCAACGGCGGCACCGAGCAGAATCACCACCGGACGTATGCGCAGCGCGCGCTGCAGCAGCCGGCGATATCCCTCGGTAAACCAGTCGAAGGCGTTCTCGAGCGCCATGAACAGCTTGCCGTGCTGCACATGCGTCTTCAGCAGCTTGGAGCACATCATCGGCGTCAGGGTCAGCGCGACGAACCCGGAGACGAGAACGGCGCCGGCCAGCGTCAGCGCGAACTCCAGAAACAGCTTTCCGGTGCGGCCTTCCGCAAAGGCGATCGGCGCGTAGACGGAGGCAAGCGTGATCGTCATCGCGACGACGGCAAAACCGATCTCGTTGGCGCCCTTGAGAGCCGCCTGGACGGGCTTCATGCCCTCTTCGACGTGGCGATAGATGTTCTCCAGCACGACGATGGCGTCGTCGACGACGAGGCCGATCGCGAGCACCATGGCAAGCAGAGTCAAGGTGTTGATGGTGAAACCCACAGCGACACCGGTATCGTGACGATGGGAATGACCGACGCGCGCACCGAGCGCAGAAAGAAGAAAATCACGAGCACGACGAGGACGATCGCCTCGACGATGGTCGTGAACACCGCGGAAATCGACCGCTCGATAAAGACCGCGCTATTGAACCCCATCTCCGCCGTCATGCCTTCGGGCAGACTGTTGCGAAGTTCGGGCAGAACTTCATTGAGCGCGTTCGACACATCCAGCGGGTTGGCGGTGGCCTGCTTGACCACGCCGACCGATACCGCGGCGCGCCCGTCGAACCGGCTGGTGCGGCGCTCGTCCTCCGCGCCAAGTTCGACGCGCGCCACATCGCGCATCTTCACCTGATAGCCGTCCGCCAGCTTCACGACGATGTTCTGGAACTGCTCCGGCGTCGTCAGGCCCGTGCGCGACAGCACGTTGAACTCGCGGTCCACGCTCTCGATACGGCCGGACGGTATCTCGACATTCTGCGCGCGCAGCGCGTTTTCGACGTCCTGGACCGTGAGATTATAGGCGGCGAGACGTTCGCGATCGACCCAGATGCGCATGGCGTAGCGGCGCTCGCCATAGATATTCACTTCGGCAACGCCGGTAAGATTCTTCAGGCGGTCGACGATGAAGCGATCAATATAGTCCGAGATCTCGAGCGGCGTGGCGCGATCGCTCGTAAACGACATGAAAAGAACCGGCTGCGCATCGGCCTCGACCTTCGATACTTCGGGCTCTTCTATCTCGTCCGGCAGATTGCCGCGGACGCGGGCGACGCGGTCACGGACATCGGACGCCGCGACGTCGGGATCGACATCGAGCGTGAATCGGATCGTGATGCGGCCCTGTTCTGTACGGCTCTGGGATTCGATGGTGTCGATTCCGGCAATGCCGGCGATCGAGCCTTCGAGAACCTGCGTGACCTGCGATTCGATGATCTCGGCGGACGCGCCAGGGTAATTGGTGCGAACCGAAATCACCGGCTCGTCGATATTCGGATACTCGCGGACCGAAAGCCGATCGTAGGACACGATGCCGACGAGAACCATGAGAAGGCTCATGACGGTCGCGAAGACCGGACGCCGGATACAGATTTCGGACAGACGCATGCGGTTTACCCCGGCTGCCTTGGAGAGACGACCTCAACCTGCTGACCGTTACGCACCCTCGCCTGCCCGGCGACGACGACGGTTGCGTCGGCGGGCAACCCATCGAGAACTTCGACCTCGCCGTTCGAACGGCGGCCCAGCGTCACCTTGGCTTCCGAGGCCATGCCGTCCCGCACCGTAAATACAAAACTGTCGGTGCCGCGCGGAACGATGGCGCCTTCGGGAATCAATACCACCCTGCCGCGGGACATGCCCTGCAAGGTCACGCGCGCAAACAGTCCGGGACGGAGCACATCGTCGGGGTTGGCAAGCCGGGCGCGAATCTTCAGCGCGCGGCCATTGGGATCGACCAGCGGATCGATGGCGTAGACCGTACCCTCGAAGGTACGGTCCGGATAGGCGTCGATCGCGATCTCGACGGTCTGGCCAACCTGCACGTCGCGGAGGTTCACCTCGGGCAGGCGGAAATCAAGCTTGAGGGTATCGATCTTCTCCAGATTGACGAGCGTCTGGCCGATCTGAACGTAGGCGCCGACGGATATATTTCGAAGCCCCACAACACCCGCGAACGGGGCACGGATCTGCGTCTTGTCCAGCCGGACCTCGGCCAGTTCCTTGGTGGCGCGCGCCGTCTCGAGGGCACTCAGGGCCTCGTCGCGGGCGCGCTGTGTGCCGGCCCCGGATTGAGAAAGCGAGGTCGCGCGGGAAAAGTTGGATTCGGCCAGCTTCAGGGTGGACTCGGCCTCGGCCCGTTCGGCACGCGCCAGCGCGCTGTCGAGCGTGATGAGAACGGCGCCGGCTTCCACCGGCTGGCCCTCGCGGAAGCCGATGTCGGAAACGCGGCCAGGAACTTCGGCGGCGATGGCGACCGACTCGTCCGACGCCAGCGTGCCCACCGACTGCAGTTGGGTCACGGCCTCTGCCGCGCGGGCACCGGCAACTTCCACCGGAGGAGCGCGCCTGACTTCTCCCTGAGGAGCGGCGGGAGCCGCCTCGGCGGCGTTATCTGTCCCCTGCTTTACCGACGCAACGACCGAACTTCCCTGGTCCGGTCCCGCGCTGTTGCGGGATTGAACGAAATAGATGCCTCCGGCGACCAGCGCCAACGCAACCAAGGCGATTAACGAATTACGCTTCAAGCTCGCGACCTCATTTTCCCCGACCGACCGGGGCCTTATAGACCAGCTTTGTCAGAAATATCCGGGCGTTCAGTACACATGTTCGCGGGTTGGTTTGCGGGCAAGGTTACGCGCGGTCTTGCAAAGCCGAAGCGCCCCGTTTATGTCGGCAACTCCCGGCGCAAACGGAGCTGCGGCACGCCCGCCGGGGGTTTCCTGTTGGGGAATAGTTCAACGGTAGAACTGCGGACTCTGACTCCGTCAATCTAGGTTCGAATCCTAGTTCCCCAGCCACACCTAAGTCATTGATATATAAGCACTTTCTGAATTCAAGTGTACTTACCGTAACCCTCGGTAAGTACGCGGGAATTGGCACCCTCGTCTGTCTCTGGCCGCCTGGCTTTCGGCCGATTCCCGGCACTTTCGGGCCGCACCCCCTCCAAATTCTCTAGCCCCCGAATTCCATTTCGTTTGTGCCCGTTTTCGATGCGAAACGATGCATTCCGATGGTCGGCGTCGCCAACGCCGGCTGTCGCACGTTTGCCTGAAGGTCGAAAAAGTATTCTCTGGCAATAAGTTACGCGAAATTCCCTCGACATTTCCGAGGCTTAGGAATCACGAGTGCAAGTAGAGTTCGAATGACTGGTTGCCCAGCCACAC
>LNFM01003103.1_pt1 | contig 33556 bp, 26 predicted proteins | sample 596031 | NCBI WGS metagenome assembly LNFM01 (sample SAMN04254537, study PRJNA301005) | activated carbon metagenome | isolation source: dual media filters at the Ann Arbor, Michigan drinking water treatment plant | place: USA: Ann Arbor
GTTAGAGCACCTGACTCATAATCAGGGGGTCGCAGGATCGTGCCCTGCAGGGTCCACTTAAATTGCCCCGGGTTTTCGCCGGGGCTTTGTTATAGTATATTGTACCAAGGCTCTTTAACCTTTTGTTAACCGGGATGAAAATACATTTGCCCACTACTTAAAAATTATGAAGAAGATTTTATTGCTTTCTATTGGTGCCTTTTTTAGTATTTCACTAATGGCACAGGAAACACCTGTAACTCCAAAGAAAAAAGAAAAAATTGACCTGTCTAACAGGGCAAATGATCATTTTTTGATTCAATTAGGTTATCTAGGCTGGGCAGGTATTCCGGACACACTTAATACAAGTGGCATCTCAAAAACCATCAATGTGTACTTCATGTTTGACTTCCCTTTCAAAACAAATCCCCACCTAAGCATGGCATTCGGTCCGGGTATAGCCTCTGATCATATGTTATTTACCAAAACTAATATCGGCATCAAAGATCCAACCCCCACATTGCGGTTTACCAATGTAGGTGATACAAATAATTTCAAAAAATCGAAACTGGCAACTGTTTATTTAGAAGCACCGGTTGAATTTCGCTATGCTACTAATCCATTAACAGGTAAGGGGCTTAAAGCGGCTGTTGGTGTAAAAGTTGGTACACTTATTAATGCGCATACTCGTAATGCTAAACTGCAAAACAAAAGCGGAAGCGATATTAATGATTTTGTAATGAAAGAGGCCAGCAAGAACTTTTTCAACAAAATAAGATTGTCTGCTATGGCTCGTGTAGGAGCAGGACATTTTAGTTTATTCGGCAGCTACTCCTTTACTCCTTTACTGAATGATGGAGCAGGGCCTGTAATACGACCTTTCTCTATCGGGTTAACCTTAAGTGGCTTGTAAGCAAAACATTTATTACTAAAACATATTGATTAAAAGCGATTCATTTTACCGAATCGCTTTTTTCATTTATGCCATCATACTAAACAACAAATCAAGATAGTAGTACATTTGCACATCCTTTCGCTAATGTGAAAGGCATTTTTAATTATGCTGGATAAGACAAAAAATATTTTACTGGAAGAAAAGGCTGTGCTGGTTGGTGTAATACAAAAAGACCAGACCGAACAACAAGTAAATGAGTATTTAGACGAGTTATCATTTTTAGCAGAGACAGCTGGTGCTATTACAGTAAAACGTTTTACACAGAAATTACAACATCCGGATAGCCGCAGTTTTGTGGGCAAGGGAAAGCTGGAAGAAATAGGCAAATTTGTAAAAGGTAAAGATGTTCGGGTTGTAATTTTCGATGATGAGCTAACTGGTGCACAGATCAATAATATTGAAAAAGCAATTGAGGTTAAAGTAATTGACCGATCAGATTTGATTCTTGACATTTTCGCAAGAAGAGCAAAAACTGCACAGGCTAAAGCTCAGGTAGAATTGGCACAATATCAATATATATTACCGCGGCTTCGTGGTATGTGGAAGCACCTTGAACGTTTGGGAGGTGGTATTGGCACAAGAGGACCAGGTGAAACAGAAATTGAAACCGATCGTCGTATTGTGAGAGATAAAATTTCATTGCTCCGCAAAAGATTGCAGGAAATAGATAAACAAGCTTTTACGCAACGGAAAGACCGGGGAGAGTTTATTCGGGTGGCATTGGTGGGTTATACCAACGTAGGTAAATCAACAATCATGAATTTGCTTAGCAAACGAGATGTATTTGCGGAGAATAAATTGTTTGCTACACTCGATACAACAACCAGCAAAGTTGTTTTTGACACCACTCCTTTTTTATTGAGTGATACAGTTGGTTTTATTCGTAAACTTCCTCACCACTTGGTGGAAAGTTTTAAAAGTACGTTGGATGAAGTAAGAGAAGCTGATATTTTATTACATGTAGTTGATATTTCACATCCGGCATATGAAGATCAGTTGGGTGTTGTAAATAAAACATTGCAGGAATTGAATGCGTTTGAAAAACCGACACTGACCATTTTCAATAAAATGGATCTATACGAATCGCAAACATTTGATGAGTGGTTGGAAGACAGCACCAAGCAAGAAATACTGCAAGACTTAAGAGACAGATGGAATAATGAAACCAACGGCAATGCTGTTTTTGTTTCTGCCATTGAAAAAAGGAATATTGATGTATTGCGACAAAACATTCTGGAAAAAGTGAGAGAGCTGTACCGCATCCGGTATCCATACAAAACAGACTTTCTGTATTAAATAATATTTGATGACCAGCAGTGAAGCCCATTCTTCCCAAGAGCATAGATGGTTGTATTTTTTTATTGGCCTGGCGGTGCTGGTTAATTTTAGTGGGTTGTTTGTACCATTAATGGATCCTGATGCAGGAGTATATGCGTCAGTGTCTAAGCAAATGGTGTTGCGGAATAATTATTGGGAACTTTATTTTCAAGGTACTGATTGGCTAGATAAGCCACATTTTCCTTTTTGGGTTACTGCACTTTTCTTTGAAGTATTTGGTATGAACACTTGGGCGTATAAATTGCCTGGTATTCTTTTTTCATTACTGGGTGCTTATTATACTTATCTATTTGCCAAACAACATTACAATAAAACAATAGCATTGTGGGCTGTTTTTATTTTACTCAGCACACTACATATTATTATCTCTAACACAGATGTTCGGGCAGAACCTTTTCTTACGGGGTTATTAATTGCATCAATTTATCATTTTGCAAATGCATTGAAAAAAAATATTAGCTGGCATTTGGTAGCCGCTTGTCTGTTCGCCGGCTGTGCGGTGATGACGAAAGGAGTTTTTACATTGATTCCTATTGGTGGTGCAGTAGCAGGACAATTAATTATCACCAAAAACTGGAAGCAGTTATTTCATTGGAAATGGTTGATAGCCGGGATTCTTGTTGCATTATTTATTACGCCTGAGCTATACAGCCTTTGGTACCAATTTGATAAACACCCTGAAAAGATAGTGTTTGGAAAAAACAATGTGTCGGGCATTCGATTTTTTTTATGGGATAGCCAGTTTGGTCGTTTTGCTAATAGCGGACCAATAAAAGGAAAAGGCGATCCAACTTTCTTTTTTCATACACTGCTGTGGGCTTTTCTTCCCTGGTGTATATTAATGTATGCAGCATTGGCCAATAAAATAAAAAGCGGATTTAAAAAAGTAAAGTCTGCAGATGGTATAAGTACTGAATGGTATACATTATCCGCCAGCTTGCTAACATTATTTATTTTCTCCCTGTCTAAATTTCAGTTGCCGTATTATGCTAACATCATTTTCCCGATGCTGGCCATTCTGACAGCAAATTATGTTTATAAACTAAAGCAGGTTGCAACTGCAACAATCATCAATCATATTATTACTGTAGTTTTGATTCTCGGTGTTGTGCTTTTACAAGTTTTTTATACGCCGGCACATTTATCTTTAATAGGAGTAATCGCTATTGTTATACTGGTAATAATACTATTATTCCTGCATTTAAAAATCAAGACAAATAAATTATCCTTATCGCTTTTTAGGGCAGGATTAGCTTGTCTTCTTCTTAACCTGTATCTTAACTGGTGTTTTTATCCGGATTTGATGAAATACCAATCAGGTGATGAAGCTGCTTTTTATATCAACAAAAATCATCCCGGTATGCCCGGAGTACGAAAGAATATTTATTCGCCGGCATTTGAATTTTATTTGAAAGACACGATGATCATTGCAGACGCAAATACATTAATAACCGATTCTATTGCAAAAAAAGGAATCTGGTTTATTACGGAAGGCGATCTAAAAGAGTTGCAAAAAAATGAAGTGCCTCATACTGTGCTTAAAGAATTGCCCGAGTTTCATGTAACAATGTTGACAAAAGAGTTTCTTGATAAAAGAAGTAGAGAGAAGGAGTTGACGAGAAATTATTTAGTGAAATTACTATAGCAAGAGGATTACCAAACGAGTAAGAGTTAGTCTTTTTATTTCTTCCCCCGGAAGAAATAAAAAGACTAATCCTTCGGATTGCAACAGACGATGATAGTAGTAATGCAGCTGGGTTACTAGTTGTATTATTTATTTTCTTTTATAAACATATGCAGTCTTTCCAATACAGATAATGGTTGAATGCCAGTGATGCATGGACGGGTAACACAAGTTGTTTTGCGATGATTGGCGGCACTTACACAAGGTGAACATGGCAAGCCGAGATAAAAAGGTTCCGCATTTCCACCCAATGGTAAATATAAATGTGGAGTTTCTGGTCCAAACAATACAAAAACTTTTAATGCTGTAACAGATGCAAAATGTGCAGGACCTGAATCATTCGTTAACATACAAGTGCTAACAGTATATAAAGGCACTAACTCATCAAATGAAAAAAATCCTGATGAGTTTATACATTTAGAATGGTTCACTTTCTTCACTACTTCTTCTACGTATTCCTTTTCTGCTGGCGAACCGGTAGCAACAATGATGATATCATTTTGTTGCTCTAAAAGATTTGCAGCCACCATCGCAAAATTTTCTTGTGGCCAGCGGCGTTGCGGCAACATATCGGATGCATTGGCATTCAATAAGACGATCTTCTCACTTTGCCATGCCGGATAGAGTTGTTTTATTTTAGCATTGATGTTGGTGATCGCTTCAGGCGGAACGATTGCCCTTGCCAATTGCAGTTCATGTAGATGTACAGGTTCTGTAGCATAGGGATTATCAAACTTATCCAAGGCTTTATTGACCAATGAAACAAAGTTGATCCCGATATGTACATGTGGATTATAACGAACAGGTCGATTTACAATATGGCCTCTGTATAATCCTTCATCATGAAAATTAGTAAAGCCAATTCTTGTTCTGGCACCACTAAAAAAACTAAGGAGACCTGTAAAACGGGAAAACAATTCCAGATCTATTACCGTTGCGATTTTTTTCTTGCGGCACCAAACCATAAACCGAAAAACATCCAACACCAGTGAAATAAAATTATCAGCATTCATTTTAAAAACATTTTCTTCTTTTACTGTTTTTAAAATCTCCAGGCTTTTATAATTCTTATTAAAAATGGCGAAGTAAATTTCTGCATTGCCTTCTAATTGCAATTTGCGCATGGCGGGATCAACAATAACGGCGCTGCCCATTTCTGATAACTCGATAAATAAGGTACGGCTGGTATCGGGTGCTGTTTTCCTGGCGCCACGAATTCTATCGGCCAACCAACGGAATGGGCTTACCGCAAAACAAATGGGAATGCCCACCCACCTGTCAATTGAACGCATCGTACTTACCTTCATAAATTATGTTTGTAATAAACGGTGCAAAAGTAGCCAATTCAGGGTTGGAGATTGTAATCCTCAATATCGTTTTGGTGGTTAATTTTGAATACTACCATGACTGAAAAAAAACATAGCTGGCATAAAGTTGCAGAGCATATCAATGAACTGGAATTTGCTGATAATAAGATTGCAGTTGTAAGGGTAATGGATAAAAAAATTTGTGTGGCTGCGAATAATGACAACCTGTTTGCATTCGCTTACAAATGTCCTCATGCCGGTGGTATATTGGCAGACGGGCATATTGATGCGTTGGGAAATGTGGTTTGCCCTCTTCATCGCTATAAATTCAACATTGAAAATGGCAGAAATACCAGTGGCGAAGGCTATTATCTGAAGCATTGGCCGGTGGAGCAGCGGGAGGACGGAATCTATGTGGGGCTGGAGGAGAGCAGTGAATGGAATATTTTTCGGTAAAATTGATTGTGAATAGCTTGTTGAAAATCCTAAAACCCCTATTTTTGCAACCCCGAAAGGGAACCTGCCTTTGCGAAGGCTACGGCAGGTAAAGGTATTCCTCCTTAGCTCAGTTGGTTAGAGCATCTGACTGTTAATCAGAGGGTCGCCCGTTCAAGTCGGGCAGGGGGAGCAAGCCAGTAAAGGGTTTCAGACATTTTCGTTTGAAACCCTTTTTCATTTGCACAGGATTTGCACAAAACATAAGTAAATAAGCGATTTATATCTGGAATTTTAAGCCGAACATTTTATCAAGTAAATCTTCAACAATTTTTTTGTACCCAATAATATCTGAATCAGCGATATTAGGAGTTGCTCTTTGATGAATCAAATCATTTCTAAGTCTATAATAATGGTCAATCAGCTTTTTTGTTGATGGTGTCACCTGTATGGTTTTAAAAACTTCATCTTGGATGTCAGCCCGAGTATTGAGTCTTTTAAAAGCATTAATTCCGATACCTTGTTCATTGACTAAATATTCTTTATATGCAATTTCTAGAGTGCTATCTAACACTACAAGAGAAACTCTGCTTTTTTGATCAAATGGCAATTTCGCTATAATATCTGCGATAATAATACTGTCTTGCAAACCCACAGTCCAAGGCTTTTGTGCTACGACAGGCTCATTTACTTTTGTAACTCTTTGTTGCCAACGTGGTTTGTGGGCAGGTGGAGCCGGGCGATATGTTCGTGGTAAATTTGTAATAGAAATAGAATTCTCTTTTGTTATTTTTCCTTTTTTATAGACAAAAAATTCTTCATCCCACTTACCTTGAAAAGCTCTGCATGCTTTCGCATAGTTTGCGGTAACATTAATAATACTATTTCTCAATACTTGAAATATAGGATGTTTCGTATCAAGATTTGACTTACTGCTATTCCACGGCATGTCACGAGATTGCCCTTTAAGTTTAACAATTGTTCTAACAAGGGAAATGTTATAGTGTGGATGTCCAATTTGTCCACTTTCAAAGCCTACCGAAAAATCTGTTAGGCCTCTTGTAACAAGTCTGTCATTGCAATAAAAAAAGATCCCATATGAATTATCTGAGTCTCCCGAGTGATTAATAAGACCAGTAAGTATTTCTACATCGACATCACGATCAGATAAATGCAAAGTTTCGTTGAATGAAACCGGCAGATAATTAGGTGGGTAAGTCCATTCTTTGTCAAATAAAGTTGCCTCTATTGTTTGCCCATTTATATTAATTTTTAAGCCCCCATTTATAAATTCCCCATAAACTTCGGAAAGATAAATTTTTAAGTTTTCAATGTCTGAAGCAACAAGAGGAACTCTTAATTTGAATAGCTCAATTATTGTGGTACTTGGTGAAATATCCTTACTTGCAATCTCATACTTCAGTTTCCAAAGAGGATCATAATTTATCCAATCATCATCGAAATGAATGATGCAAGTACTCTTTTTTGCATGCCTCGTTTTTATCGTGACGTCTTGCGCTATGGCCACTACTGCCCGTTTAACCCCCACACCAAAATATCCAATTACATTGTCGCTAAGTTCATTTGATGTTTTACCTGGACTGAATAAAAGGGCTAAATCTGCGGCCTCAACACCGCCAGAATTATCTTCAATAGCTATCGTTTGACGACTTGAATCCAAAGTAAGTTTAACGACTAAATTTGGTCGATTGTTCTTGATCCAAATGTCAATTGCATTATCGACTAACTCACATATTGCCTTATTTAGATCGTACTCAGAAATTACTGAAAGGAATATTCGTTTTTCCGGAGTCACATCAAATTCTGGCATAGCTTATACGTTATGATTGTGAGTATTAGTGAAAATATGACTAATATTTAGAATATGCAATTAGGCGCATTTTAATCATATTTATAGAAAAACTTAGATAAGTAACAGGATATAGTAAAAGCATATTTCCAAATAATATTTAAGCCGTTTCCCTATATTTAAAAAAATGATTTTACGCTTTTGGGGTATCATTGTTAATAAAAGGTAAGCTAGCATTGAAGAGGTCTACCGTTCCAACTCATTGTCCCTTTCCTTTGATTTATTCCGCAAATCCTCCATAGCTTTTAATTCCTGGGAATTTTCTTTTCGCTGCTCATTGTATAACTCTTTCGCAGAAAAGAAGCCATCGAAATATTCCCCGCTCGGATTATTCTTTGGTTCAATTTCAGTCAAAAGATCAGGGGAAAAATCTGCAAGGATCGAAGCGTGATTAAACCCTTTTTCAAAATCTGCCGAATGAAGTTCTTGGACTTCTTGAGATACTTCTGTATTCATAATTAAAAAGTTTCTTTGGCATGTTTTTCTAAATACTCATCAAGGCTTGGAGAAAAATAAAGAATGATTTTTTTCTCCGGTTGCGAATATCGTATCGCACCAGTCTGTCGAAGTTTCAAGAGAGTAGTTTTGCTGCTGATGTTGAGTTTTTTCATCGCCGCTTGAGGGGATATCCAGCGATCCTCTGTGATATTATTTTTCTCTTTCAACTGCCTGACGACTTCCTCGATGAGCTTTTGAAAGGCTTCTGTTTGGAGGCAAATTACTTCCATACATGTAATGTTTTAAAGTAGTCAATAAGCATTTTGTCCGGACAAAAATTAATAGCTTCAACTTTCGGCAAGATTGTTTTGCTATGGATGATTCTATGCTCCTTGCAAAACATCTCTTTCGGGGAATTCCCCAAACCCCTCAAATGAACTATAAAAAGGGGATGCGGATTCTTCACCATCTGTTGCATTTTCTCTCTCCATCGTAATCTCTCGAACATATTCGTTTTCGATTTCTTTGTTCTTTTCCTGCACTTTATTTCGTGTACGGATTGATTGGAGCTCAGTTAAACCAACCTGCATTTTTTCTCTATCATCTAGTACTGCTAATTTTTGTGTATCATAACCAAGTGTGCGGAGCCGAAACTTTCGAGCACCTGCTTTTACTCCTGTCATGATTTTATTTTCATTGCGATAGTATGGTTCAAATCCTTGATTTCGTAACGACTCTATAAATTCATTCAATGATTGAGAATTTATATATGCATGTAGAAGAGCTTGTGACAATATGTCTTTTTGAAGAGGCCGAACATTCTTAGGAAGTATAGATGGTTCACCTAAACTTATGGCCTGCTTTTTACCACGTCCATGATCTGGAAAGCTATGGAGGATTTCAGGGAAATTGGTTCGCTGAAAATCTTCCATTTTAATCTTGATTGTAGCGAACTGTTCTTTTGTTATTGAACTAGAACGGCCATCCAAACGAGTACCACTCATACAACAGTGTAGATGCGTATGCTCTCTATCATTATGTTCAGCAAAAATGTAGAGATTGTTAGCACCTCTCAGCTTTATATATTCCTTTGCAACGGCTCGAAGCGTCTTATGAGAAATATATGGCGCATCAAGCGAATTCCAAGAAAGAATAGTATGGTGAGCCACTACCTGGTCTTTTCTTTTATATACCCTCCTTGATTCGTTCTCTTTGAATTCAGTTACATAACCGGAAATTGTTTTATTTTTTATGTTATGCCGCAGAACAAACGGCTTTTCTGCTTCATTTAAAACACCCTGTTTCTCTTTATTCAAAGCATATTTCAACAGATACTTTATTAAAGTTGCTGTTGTGTTTTTTGTGGTTCTTGTAAGATTCTTTATTATCATCCCATTTGTTTTGGATTTGTAAGTGCCTCTAGAATTTTGTTTTCAAGAGAGGTAGTTATACTCAACAGTTTGCTACTTTCAATTTCATTATCCTCCCCAATCTGTTGAAGCATACAATAATTCATTGTCAACAATTCCTTTATTGTATTCACTGTATTTTCATTAAGTGAAAGGTACTTTTTATTGCAATAAGCAAGACTGGCTTCTTTGATAAATACGGCAGGTTTTCTATTGTGCATTACTGCAATAGCGTCAATAATTCGTTGTTCAGATTTATTAAATGTTATTGTGTATCTCTTATTCGCTTTTCTATGTTCTCGTTGCCATTTGGCTTTATAAGCCTTTGCATATTCTTTTCTTGCCTTGGTTAAGGTTTCTGCATCTGCTCCAGATTCCAAGAAAGGATGAAGAAATTCATAGAGGGCTTTATGTCGCTTATTTTGTTTCATTATCAATCAAATTGTAATAACGGCGGTGTTATAATTGATAGTTTACTTTCGGGTTGATAAGGGGGAAGACTCGTTAACCGACGAAGATGATACTGCTTGAAATATGGTTTTGTCCGGGTTTTAATTACTCTGTTATTTCCAAGAATAATAAGACTTTCTTCTAGCTCGTGTATCTCATTTGCAGTCATCAGGGGACGTACTTGACGTACATTTCTTTCATCAATAAACTCGAACTTTCCCATTGTAGCTTCTAGCTCTTGTGATACCTGAATACTTTGGCCTCCTTGGTATACAATTGCGAAACTGTTGTCGAGTATAGATCGTGCAAGTGCCGAGCCGTAGAGATCGACAAGCTGACCTTTGGATTGATAAATCTGTAATATTGAGCAATAGTACTTACGACAGTTTGCCAAGAGTATTTGTAGTTCGTTCCAGTAAAGACTCGAGGCTTCCTCTAAGAGAAAAAAAATGGGAATTTGTGAATCATTACTTGGCAATTCACTCATAAGCTCTGCAAAAAATTGCTCTAAAAAAAGAGAGGTAATTACCGAATAATATTTTTGATCTTGGATTGTTGTATTAATAAAAAGAGCTGTTCTTTTTGTTTTAAAATCAGAAAATGAAAGCGTATCATTACTTGTTATCGCCACTATAGTAGGATCAGTTGCAAATATTGAAAGTGCTGCTCTGCATGTAGCTATAATACTGGCAAGTGTTTTACTCCCGTAAGAGAGAAATGATTTGTATTCAGAAATAATTGTCGCTTCGGTCTTCAATATCATCTTATCAATCTTCTCAGGCGAATGAAGCATCGTCGAAATAAAGTGATATACATTAGAAAGTGTGTGCTGTTCGGGTGGTGTGTATTGAATAATGTATCCAATACTAAAAGAAATTAAACTTTCGGCACTCATATTCCAAAAAGGATCTTTGGAACCACTTCCCATTGAACTTCTAACAAGCAACTTGGCAAGCTTCTGCCTATCGGATACTGTTTTAATCCTCTTCATCGGATTATAACCCTCAGAGAGCTTGGGGTTATTCCAGTTAAGGGTCTTTACATCAACTCCTGCCTCATGCAATGCTCGGGCACATTTTAATCTACATTCCGAACTAGGATCATTTATAATAAGAGAAGAATATCGATGCATTTTCAAAATACTCGGAATTGTTATAGCGACGCTTTTAAAATTACCTGAACTTCCGAATACAATTGCTCCACGCATACTATCCATGATAGTTTCACTGTGTGTTCCATTCAAACAATATCCCTTATTCCATATTGATAGCCGTTCATTTATATTCATAAAATTAGCATCATACTCTGTCTTTCTCTTGTCTCTGAAGAAATGATGAATGATTGATAACAATATAATAAAACCAATTATGCTACCTATAATACTCATTTCCTTAATTTATAAATTGACCTAGATATTGTTAAAAGCAGTTCTCCTGACAGTTCCATCAGCCATGCTGTTGCATATAGTAATGCTTTACTTATCGTTATAAGAATAGATTTTACTAAGTCCACATTGCTTATTATAAAAAACTATGAATAACAAACCTCACAATCGTGCCTGTATATGTACTTCTGCCCCTCTTTTTTCAAAAAGTAGCTTATATGCCTGACTGATAATCCGAAACCATTTATCCTCCTCTCTATCTTTTGGATGAAATACAAGAAAAATATTTAGGCCTGTTAATTTCTCAGGAAGAAGTTTATGCTGTTCTAACAACTTTGCAATTTCCCCCGGATCAGAAGTGGCAAGTTGATAAAAATTAGCTAAATCACTGTGTTCGATTAAATTTGAGTTGATAGTTAAAACCTTTTCTTGCCCTTTGGAATGCATCAGGAAATTAAGCTCATTGCATACCACCCTAAATATTTCTGAATTTTCCTTTGATCGTGCAGTATCCTCTTCCAAGTAAAAGTTCTCGAATACTTTCAGGATACTCTTATTAAAAGCAAGTATGCATTTATTTCGATGTTGAGGGTCATCTGATAAATTTTGTTTACTTGTTTCGCTTGCGTCACCCAAGCGATATGTTATTACAGGTGTCATTTCAATCTCTGAAACAACTCTCATCCGAAAAACGCAAGCGGCTTGTGGGGTTTGCTGAAAATGATATTGATTTAAAATTGCTTGCGGTGAAACCCAGTATTGTTGTGGATCGGTAACATCAATTATTACACTACTCACTATTTCGTCAGTCGTGAGGGTAATCTTTTTGTTAGTTTTCGTGCATCCAGACAACATCACCACAAGAAAAATTGCAGTTATCTTTTTCATACTTCATTGGTTTTAGACGTGTTTGTAAATTGGAAGCTTACATCAAAATCGAACTCGCACGGCTCTGAAAAATAATCAGGGACGGCGGAAGGGCTATGCCGCATAAAGGTGTCTTTAAATGTTGCAATTGATTTATACGCTATAGAGATACATCGCTTCATGCTCGTCTGTGCATAGTCGATTATTTTACGAGCATTTCTCTTTTGAACTAATGCTTCTTCTTCAATACGTTTTCTCTCACTCGCAAGCTTTGTAAGTTGATTATCGATTGTATTAATCTCGTTCTTAGTCTTTATATACTCTTGTTCTTTCGCCCGCTCCTCTTTTGATTTTGATACCATAAGTGAGAATGCGAGTACGCCACAAAAAAGTACAAGACTGATAATGGTAATAGCATTTCCGTTTAGGTGAGGAGTTGATGATACGGCAATTTCATTCCCATACTCAGGAATAATTACAGCTTGATTCGCTGCTTCAGAACGCAAATGCCCGATCCAGTAGAAAAAAACACTAGCTACAGCAGAAACAAATGCAATTTTTAACCATTGGTTTAGCCTGTTTTTTGCTCGTTTTATCCAGGGAACTATCGGGATATGACTAATTGAAATAACTGCACCAATTGCTCCTGCCGCAACTAGTGCTAATCCAGCACTGTAACTGCCATTGCGCAATGCGACATATGCAAGAAGTCCGTCAGCCAAGCCAACAATTAATGCTATCGGCATTAACCATTTTCCGAATATTCTTTTAAGATTGTCCATTAGTAATTGCGATAGCTTTGCATTGAGTGACGCCCTTTTTTCTCTAAGGTCATTTGATTCGTGGTCAATGTCTTGGATTTTGCTTTGTGCAAGTCGTTCTGCTTCTGCGGCATCAAAGAAAGTAGCAGTGGGTTGTAGCCGATTCTTAATTTTTTCAATAAACATTTGAGTACTGATCTTAACAGGTTCTTTCATCCCAATAGAAAAGTCTGTTTTCGTATACACCACTTTTTTAGCGCCTTCTATTCCTCTAATGATGGCTTTCTCTTTAAGTTCGTCGTGATGCACAATGAGAGATGCTTCGATTTCTTTGTCGAAGATTGCTTGAGCGTAACTGATTTCATGTTTCATACAATTAAATTTTAAGGTTATAAAATATTACTCTTATTGCTACATGATGAGTGGGTAATTCGGAAGAGTTGACCTTTTATGAGTCTTATAAACTGGAAAGGATCCATATCAATGACTTGCTTTCCAATGGAGACCAGGACAGAGGGGAATAGAATTATTCGGGTATCTATAAGTACAGGGAGATTTCGTAAGTGCGTAAGGAGATGAATTGTGTGTGTGGAGTACTTAAAAAAATGATTGAAAAATTTATCTGGAACTACGCTTACTCTTTGAGCCTGCATCGTCAGAGAGAGTTGTTGCAGGTTCAACATATCGCTGAGGGCATATACAGCTATGGCAAGTTTCTTATTATCAGACTTGACTAAGGAGAATGCAAGTGTTCTATTGAGTTTAGATAAGGGTGCTGATGACAAGGAAAATGCTTGGTGAACACCTCCTGATGTTTTCCAAAAATTGTCAAAATAGTGTTGCATAGTCAAGGTTTTTTCAGTTTTTGAATAAAAAAAGGGCCGATGTCTTTTAAAACACCGACCCTTTTGCAGCATATACAAAATGCTCAAGTAGTTGCCAAAATTCCTACATTTGACATAATAATACATGAGTATCCTCCTGCAAAAGATCGGTGCTCGGTATGGCAAATCTGCAACGAACAGATTTGCCGCAAACAAACATGGGTCTGCTTAACAGTGGGCCCATTTTATTTGTTGGCACACAAATACTTTACTCCAAAAAATTTATTATTGGGGATGACCCTCCTTCGGAAGCGATGGAGGTTATACCTTGAGTAGTTTTCAGAAGACAGATACTTTACACAAAACCTTTCTACACTTAGGGATATTAAATAAAGGTATAATAAATTATTAAATAACCCTAACTATTATTTTTTTATACTCAATTTATAGTAAAAATACTATTCGTTGGGCAAATTTAACGATAGAAAATATTTTTTATAATAAATACTCTTATCTTTGTCCTTATTTGGCATTGTTTTCAAATCTTAATCCTTAGTTATGGCAAGCAGTGGGAATGTCGTCCTGAGCGTTCAGGAGATTAAATCTCTGCGTACATTGGTAACTTCCAAGTACGAAGAATTGGCTGGACCGTTACAGCCTCTTCATATAAGCTCCAATCCAGCCAATTATCAGCCACTCTATTCAAGCATTGATCAAAAGATATCTTTAGGATCGCAAGGTATTAAAAGCACTAAACCTTTGCTTAGTTTATTCTGGACTAATAAGAACACAGAAGAGAAGCCTATTGCCTTTCGCAAAAGATTTATTGATAGCTTATACCAATATGCTACTGGCTTATCGAGGGATGAATTTACCGCTCTTACTAAAGAAAATGTTGACTCGATTAGTACTCGTCAAATGGAGATGGTACGAGGGCTATGGCAATGCTACTCTTTAGAAAATGATCTACATTTTCGGCCAGGTGCAATACAAATTTCTGGGGAAACCCTATCAACCGCCGCCATTTATTTCTTTCATGACAATAATATTCTCAAGGGTACTATAGGCATTAATAACACAAATTTTGTTTTATCATTTAAGGATGAAAAGAATGGACTGCCTATCAGTTTTTTTATGAATTGCCCTGGTAATTATATACATGAAAGAGAAAGCCATGTAAGACATGCTTTGGGGTTTTGCTCCTTTATTGACACTTCGGGATTACCCCGCATTTCCAATTGTTTTATGGAATATCATGATTATGAAACTCTAATAGCGGAGTTTTCTAATGATGATGAGAAAGATTTTACAAGTGAAAATTTCTTAAAAAAATTCATCAATTATAAAAGGCATAGGACTCACTCATATGAATTAAACAATAAGAATGGAGAACTTTGGGATGAATCAACACTACACAAACTTGCGGAGTATGAATGTCCTAATTAGTTTTTTTCGCAGGATAAACTTCGTTACACAAGCTTAAAAAAGCCTAATCATTTGATTAGGCTGCTTTTTTTATACGGTGCCACTGATTTAAATGTGGTGGGTCATAGTCAATGCAATTGAAAGACGAGAATGTAGATTTTGTTTCAGCTTGAACTGAGGAATTCTTATCTGGGTATTCCCCAGTTTGAGAAAAAAACACTTCGTCAACTTCCTCGATTTTTTGCGAGAATTCTACTAAAATACAATCAACAAACTGGTCAATTTGAAGATTGTCAAAGGTTTGTATAAGGTTTTTATTAGCCATAGCTGTAAATTCTTCCTTTAGAATGTGGCGAATTTAATACCAAATTTCTAAATCTGGTCATTAAGTTACTAAAATTTAATTGAAATATGAAACTCGGAGTGTTAATTATCCTTTACTTGAGAATCTATCAGCTTTTTGAATTGCTCTAGTTTGTCTGATGCCTTTATAAGTTGCTCTATTTCAGGATTTGACATAAAAATTATTTTACGAGCCTCTGCAGATTCTCTAATCGCCTCATAGTAGGTAGTCCAGGATATATAGCCGCTAGTTGCAATAATTCCTAGTTCAGCAAGGCCATTAGTGTGCCGCAATTTTGAAAGAAATACAATGAAGTCATTTTTTGAGATTTTCTCATCTGGCTTGTTCTTACATTCAATAAGAATGTACTTCCCAAACTTATTCAAAAAGGTATCCTGAGTTTCGTTCCTTATAATTAAGTCAACTTCATTGAGTGTTTTATCTTTCACTCTTTTTGTAATTTCTTTATAGCCGAACGATTGAAAAAGCAGACTAATGAACCGCTCAAACCGTTCTCCCTTTTTATATGTATCAATCAAATTCTTTGTTTCAGCATAATGCTCTAAAAGAGCATTATTTATTTCTGACGGATCTTCATCAACTTTGGAATAATAATTCTCAATAGCAGATTTCAGTTTAGTTACTAATGTTTTAAACTGCTCTTTTTCAAAAATATCAACAATCTTACCTGTTAGCATAAGATCTTTTAATGAACCAAAATATTCATCCTTGAAAGCAGATAGCACAATAACTTTGGCAAAGGGATTGATAGTAAAAATGTCATTAATGATTTTAATTCCATCAAAATCATATGTATCCATTCGAATATCTACAATCGCCAAAGAATAAAATTTATGTTCTATGGAATGAAGAATATCTTTTTCTGCGCTACTCCATAAAAAATTAAAATGAGGCAATTCTTCAGATAAAAGCTTGTACAACCCTTCGGCCTGATCAGCCTGGTCATCAATTATGAGAATCGTCTTTTCCATTTGTATGTAAAGTTAATGGTAGTTGAATTAAGAATGTTTTATTAAAATTTTCCTCTGGTGTTAAATCTACTTCGATTGATCCCTTAATATTATCGCATAAAAACCTCGCATGAAATAATCCAATACCTGACCCCCCCGTAGTGGAATAACCATATTCAAATATTTTTTCAACATCTTCCTCCTTTATAGGATTGCCACTGTCCTTAATTTTAATATGAAGCATTGAGTCTTGAAGTTGAGCTGCTATCAAGAGTTCTCTACGCTCTACTGTCTCTAATGATTTAACCGAGTTAATGATAATATTATTCATCATTTGCAAAATTGCATGAAATGGAAGATCGATTTCAATACAACTATCCCGGGGGAATTCAGAAACATTTTTGATTTTATTTCTTTGCATATCTGCTCGGGCTAATAATTCAACGGCCACCATTAAATCAATTAATTTAAATCTGCCGGTGGTTGAATATGGGACTAGTTTTGCAAAATTGTCAATTGTGTTTCTTATTATTTCTAAAGATGAAGAAAGCGAGTCTATTTTTTCATCTGTAAATTCTGAAGCCTTGGTTGTTGAAAGTATGCTATCAATATTTTGGATGGTGTTTTTTATGTCATGCCTGGCAAAATTCGCTAAATGAGTTATATGATTATCGTGAGAGGTAGTAATCGCTTTAATATGCTTTTGATGAGTATCTAAATCATTCTTAATCTTGTCTATCCGTAAAGCCTGAACTGCGGGATTATATCTTTTCTTAGGAATATATTTTTTCTTTGCTTTTCTCATTGATCAAATTGGCTAGTTTTTTAAGCTAATATGCTTTAGCTAATAAATGCAAGTAAGTTATTTCTGATAAAGAAAAGACATTTATAGCAAAATTTATATCTAATTGCGCCACCGCCTGCGCAATGGGTTTCCATCCTTTCCTTGAAATATAGAGTCAAAAAAATAAAATTGCCATTAAAAAAGCCCTGATAACTTAAATCCGGGCTGAATTTCACTTCTTCAATTACTGTTCAAGCTTTACAAAAAATCCATTGATCTGAGGATTGACAAAATTCTGTTGGAGAAACCTTCGCCATATCCAGCCATAGTCCTTCTGAATCATGCCTTAAGAGAAAAAACATATTGATTTGCTTTCTTAACCAAATTGGTTCTGTGGCAAGTTGAATTTCCTCTCCTTTGGGTTGATTTAAATAGTCTAACCGTAGCAGCGGTGCCAAGTACTCAGGACAAGCTTTTAACCCTAAATCTCTGGCTTTACTAAAAACATTCTTACGGCTTGTACCAAATGGGAAGCCCATATCTAAGAGTGATACTCTAACTAAATCCACCTCAGCAATCATTCTTGATTTTGCAATATCATTAAGCTCAAAAAACTGTAAGATTTCAAAACTCAAGTGAATAAAATTTGTACTTAGGGCATCTATTAGTGTACATGAGGTGTAATCATTTTTTAGCGAAATTGTTTTCCAGAATTCTAAAGATTTAGTAGGAGTTGGCAAGTCTTCAATGCAAGATTTTTCTTCTAGATTTTTTTTCATAATTATTTGTTTTTAGATGTACTTGGGAATATTAATTTTCCCTCATAATAACATGGAAGCCCTTACATGTATACTTTATCATTCCGGTTTACCAAGCTGCCGCTGTACATACAGTGGCGGCTTTCCAGGCTCTTTCAAAACCATAAAGAAGCATAATGCTTCTTTATTAGTTTGTAATCCAAGAGGGAAACTAAGAAGGGGTAGTATGTGAGTTTTAACTCAATTCTGGTCTTGCGGAAGTCGAACTGTCCTTTAAAAGATTAAATAATAAATATTCGGTTCTGCCTCATTCGGCGAGCCCGTAGGCACCTGTATTTGGCGATGGGAGGAGGGCAAGGTTTGCTAGAAAAAAATACTACCCGCAAACTTTTCCTATTTATTAAATGGTGGAGATTTTTTTCGCAAGCAACCGCAGGTTACCTTGCCCGACGAATTGTGCAAGGAAATAACTTTGCCGGCGGGCTAGCCGAAAGGTCTGTGAATTGTTAGAAGGTGCTTTTCCTAATCCAATGATAATGGTATCTTTAAAGTATGAGTCTTTTAAAATCCGACATTATAACTCTGCCGCAAGAACAACAAAGATTTCAGTACGATGAGGAGGTTTTCATAAATTATGAGAAGATTGGAGCTGGCGATATTTCACTGATACTGCTTCATGGTTTTGGCCTTTCACTCTATTCATGGTCAGAAGTAAAAAATAAAATAGCTGATACTCGCTATACTTTGTTTTTGCTTGATCTTAAAGGATTTGGCTTTTCTTATAAGGGGGAGAAAGGAACATATTCTTTAGAAGAGCAAGCTGAAATTCTGGCATCATTTATAAAGGCGAAAGCCTTAAAAGAAGTAATACTGATTGGGCATTCTTATGGCGGCATGGTTGCGTTAAATATGCTTTACCTTAACAAATCAAAAGAACTAAATATTGCCGTTCAAAAATTGATTTTAATAGATACACCTGCGTTCCCAAATACTCAGCCACTGTTCCTTAAATTTCTGCGTAACCCAATTCTGAATTTCATCAGCCTGAATCTTATTTCCTCCAGGACTAATGCTAAAATCACAATACGAAACACATTTTATAATTTCGAAAAAGGAATAGAAAAATTCCTTTCTACCTACGAATTCTTTTTCAAGCTCCCCGGAGCCAAGCGAGCGATGACAATTGCTGCACAAAATATATATCCCAAAGACCCGCAAAAATTAATACACTATTATTCTTTAATAAATATTCCTATTCTAATAATATGGGGAGAAAATGATAAGTTAATTCCATTATCCAATGGTGAAGCCCTGAAAAAAATACTTCCTAATGCCAAACTCGTTACTATTGATGAGTGTGGCCATGTACCAAATGAAGAGCAACCTTATATTACAGCCAACCACATTTCTGCATTTTTAAATCATTGATCTATGAGCTCTTTTAAAGTTGTTCTAGAATTATACTTACCTATAATTATTTTTTTGGCTTTGATAGTAATTCTAATTAGAAGCAAAAAAGGCTCTCAAGATGGGAAATTTACAATATCGCTTTTAGGAGTTTTCAGTACAGATTTATCAATCAGGCAGGTGCTGGCAATTAAACTAATCATTGGTTTTTTACTTTTTTTAGTTCTTACAATGTATTATTTGTTCATTGATTTTACTAAATTTTATCCTCAACGATTTAAAATGACTGTTCATTTTGATAAGAAGGGTATTAACAATATTTACAATCAACTGGGCATAAAAGAAGTGGATGGTTTCCCAATAGACATGGAAGATGACTCGATCAGGAAAACATATATTTTGAAAAGCGATAAAACATTAAAAGAAAAGATGCCAAAAATAGAATCATTTTTTTCAAGATCGCTCCTCGATAGTACTGCCACGATGACAACTGAGGGATATACGACTTTTGTGGTTAAGAAAAGAGGAGGACTGCAAAATTATTTTATAGAGGAAGCTTCCGGAGAGCTACTACACACCTTATATGACCCTCCTAAAGAAGATAAACAAATTAAAACTTCATTCTCAAAAGTCATTTCCTCAAATGATAAAATAAGGTTCAATTATTTTTCTACTTTATTTGGAAACTCAATAACAATAACTCCACTCTTTACTGAATGCCTTATAGTTAAAGAGCATTCAGCAAGCATAGAAAAGATCAAGCTAGACCATTTTTTATATGGGATAACTACATTAAAGGTTTGCCCATTTCCAAGCTATTCAAGTACCCTTTATTTATATAAGGCCAAAAACAAGCTTGTTCCAATCTGTTATGCCATTTATAAAGACGAGTAATAGTTTCAACTCATATACTTTAAGAAGCATTATCTGGTTTACCATACTTAAATCAATTCTGCGCCACCGCCTGCGCCATGGGTTTCCTGTAGCTGCGGCGGCAAGTATTGAAAATACGTAAGCTGCTGCATAGCGTGGCTTGTTTTGCGTGGCATGCAAATGTGAAAGGGCATTGTGTCAGCAAAACAAACTCATCAGCATCCTGTGTTCCAGCGACAGGAAACCCCGCAGGTGGCGCTCCCATTGCGAGGCAGACAAAAAGTATCAGCTAAGCTTTGTGCGAAGAGATACTTTGCAGGATTGCCGAAGCAGTGGGGGCTAATATGTGGAACTGCGGAAGATGGATGTTGTATGAGCGAAGCGAATAGTACATCCATCTTTAAAAGCAGTGGACGAAGGCAAGTGACCGCAGCCAAATAACCATGACAGCGGTTTGCAAGCAGGAGTTTACCCAGGCGAAGCCGTGGGAAGTCCTGTGAAGCAAAAAGCGTAGCTCTTTATTAAAGTGCTACGCTTTAGCTGGCGTGTGTTTTTGTTGGCAAGGGAATGAGACCGAGACCTTGTTGCCGTCAGTAGTCACAGACTACTCACAACCTTTCATTTTCTTTTTATTTCTTCAGCATTCTAAAGAGAACTGAGGCGGAGACTCCGGGCAAGAAAATATTCAGCATACTCAGGACAACCAGGGCATTATTTGAGATTTAAAAAAATCATAGATTCAGCAAGAAAATTTCGACCTTTCGAGTCAGTTGAAAGCTTGATTGAAAATTTTTTTTGAATAAGCCAAAATAAATAAGTAATTTTTTTTGAGTAATTTAAGTGTAAAGCATTTATAGGGCTAGTTACATCAACTAAACCTGTAAAGTCAACAGTATAGGTAGTTCGTCCAAATACAAACTGAATTATTAACATGCCGAAATCAGTTGTTACAAAACCGTTATTAATTAAAGGTTTTCTATAAAGCTCCGGTAAATTAAGACTCCTAATATCCTTCTCAAATCGAAGCCAACCTTCCTCAGGGCTCATTCTTATTCGTTTAATGCATTTAACGGGAAAGCTACTATCCCCGTTGTCGTAACCCCATTCAAGCGAGTGCAATTGGGCAGATGGAATATCCGATCTCTTACCAAATTCAAACATTTTAACCCGCCAAGTTGTGGGAGTATCCGGAAAGTCTGTATCAAGAACCCAAATTCTTACTAAAGAATCTCTACTTCCACCAATAGAAGTGAGTTTAAAACAACGCAAAGCGTTGTCTATTAAAGTAAAATTATTACCATTCAAATAAAGTTTTTTTTGACTGCTATCAGTTTCAATACAATCAGAACCTTGAGCAACTACATTTACATCTGCTGATATAAATACAATAATTGAAAGTATAACCGTAAAGAGTTTTCGCATTTCTATTTTTTTATTGTTTATAACATGCACAAAGTGTTGGGCCAGCTTTATTTTTATCATAAAAACCAGCTTCAATTACCCTTTCTGTTCCTGCATCAGGATCTGGAAACCCATTATCCATCGGTGGTAAATTTTTGGGATACCTAACCCAAAGCTGACCTATTGACCCCAATACGTACATATATTTATCAGGATGGAAGGTACTACCTGTATTTCTATCAGATTCGCTAAAGGTCCTGTTATCACTTCTTGTACCAATTGATAACCTCTCAGAACCCATCCAGTGAAAGTGTATGTGGCCAGCTATAGACCTGCCTTTAGGTAATGGCCCATGTAGTGGATGGCCAACACCCGGTGAGCTTGATGAAGGATTATCTGCATAGTTGCCAGAAGGAAACCGTGCAGGCGGGGTGGAGTAATATAAAGAAACTGAGGAACTCCCACTCTTAACAGAAAAAGATCGAATCTCAGAAGAGTATTCTATTGATCCTGAAATAGCATCCTTGCGCACTTTATGAGCCCAGTAAATAGCAGCTGTATTTGGGCCTAAAAAGTAGGGTGTCTCATCTCCACCTGGTTTCGGTTTGTTTGAATAGCCCTTTGGGCAATCACATCCATTTCCGTCGACATTTTTTATAGTTTCTATTGGCTCACCGTCAATCGGATTTGATGCTCCATCCTCACTTCCCCCCATCTGCATCGCCGCCATCGGCCCATTAATCAGCTCAGATTTCTGTATAGCCTGTGTGGCAAATACTCCAGTTTTACCAATATTTGCTGCTATGCTTAATGCTCCTAACAACGATGAGTTTTTAACAACAAAACTTCCGACTGCAAACAAAGCATTATCTAAAAATATAGCAAGACCAGAAGTACCGGGACAGGGTAAACCAATACCACCACTTGGATCAATAGTGTTAATAGGATCGTTACTCATCCCGGTGTAGGGTGATGCAAATTGATGATATGGGTCTTGCTGTACAAAGCGTCCAATCTGCGCATCATAATTACGCAACGGGAAATCATGCCAGCCAATGTCATCATCCAATTCAGAGTATGCTCCCTGGTAGAGATAATTATTTTTCAAAGAACCTTGATACACATCACCTAACTTTTTAGAAGACAGGGTAGCAATCTTTAATCCGTAAGAGTAATAATGGTTTTCCTCAGCAATATTTCCTTGAACGATACCTGCTACCAGGTTATCAAAATACACGTCATTATTACTCTGGTTACTTACATAAATATATGCATAACCATTTTTGGGTGCTTTAATATTGGGCAATGTTAATGAAGAGCCGTTGCTGCCAACACTTGCTAGCACCTGCTGCTGCGCCACACCACCATCGGCTGCTGCAATAAAGTTAAATCGTTCATCAAAGAATAAAATAGTTAAGTAGGCTTGCGGTGTATTGCCTCCGGGGTTACTTCCATTAGGCTGTACAGCAGTTACAAACCCTCCTGTGCCACTTAGCTGGCTGGTAATATTAGCGGCGTTGCCTTTTACTAAACTACCAGCGGCATTACTGCCATTAATTGCTGATAGCAAACTACCGGTTACAGTAGTTAGGAAATTACTGTTATTCCCCCCTGCTGCACCCTGGTGATAATACAAGACCGTAGCACTTACTTTGTCTCCCGCCATTACTTTTTGCAAACTGTTTGGCCCTACATTATACCCGCTGTTAGTACCTGTGCGGCTTACCTTTGCCGTGGTATTACCTGTCCAGCCACCCGGAGTTGCATACCTTGTTACAGCCACTTCGTTTGCTCCACCCGTTTGTCCGAATATACTTTCCTCCAATACAGCCCTGCTGGTTTCCATAGTGGCCGTATTGCTGGCACTATGTACTTCCTCCGTAATGATCATCCGTACATTTTGCTGGTAGTCCATAATAAAATAATCCCAGGTACCACGTTTCCCATTGGGTAAATCAAAATTTCCATCTACTATCAAAGCATCCAGCCCATTGCCTTGACTGGTTGGTGTTATAATTCGTATTCTGCCTTCCTCAAAGTTGATTGATTGCAAAGTCAAACCACCACCTGCTGATGACTCCTGGTAGATATATTGATTGATGTAAGAAGTAGTGATAACTGCACCACTTGGTTCCGGTGTAAAAGAACGCTGCAGTTTTTCTCCATCAGCACTATATACAATTTTAATGAGTCCTTTACCGGCAATTCTTATCTCTTCCGGTTTATCCAAAAAATTATATTTTATACCATTCGCTCCAACGACACCTGCTAAGTCCTTAGCATTTTTATTCAGATCAATTACTAAATTTCCATTGGCATCGTATACATAATCTGGTGCAGCACCGTTGGTTCCATCTTTAAAATCGCCGAACTGTCCATTCACCGTTGTATTGGTCATGGCATCACTAACAGATTGCAATTTGTTACTAAAAGAAGAGTAGGTATAACTAAGATTATCTACTGTAATAGCGGTAGCCGTTCCGGGTAGCACACCCTTATGCAGCATGTTCAGCAAATTGCCATTCAGGTCATAGGTTATTTTTCCGCTGTTACCACTTACAGAAAAATCCATCTTGGTATTGCTCCAGGCATCGCCTGTATTTTGCTTTTCTTTAAATGCTGCGTTTACCAGCCTGCCTGCATTGTCATAGGTATAATCATATTTACGCTGCGCATCATCGCCTTGCGTATTCCAAAGCTGCCCGGTAACCTGTCCGGTTAAATTTGGATTGGTAAATACATTATCCCGGTTATCAAAACCAAGATAGAAGCCGAAGAAGTGAGCCCACTTATTGTAATTTAAAGGGTTCTTAAGCGCATAATCTTTATTGATACCGGTTATCTGGTTGTGTATATTATAGCTATAGTTTAATGATTCAAGGTTGGTGCCTCCTCCTGCCGTATAGCCAGGGTCAAGTTTTTTGACTTTTAACCGGCCCACATCATCATAGTCGTAGGATGCAATTGTCTTGAATGGGTTGCTGCCTAATTGCTTTTGAATGGAAGTTACCCTTCCAAGCTTATCAAAAATATACTTGTTAAGAATTTTATAATTGGAATAACCAGTGCCGGGTGTAGTGTGGTCACTGCAACTGCTCATCAACCTACCATCAAAATGGTACTGCAGCGTGGTAATATCTGTTCCGGCTTTTATATTGTCTTCCAGAGTTTGTATGGCCGAACCCCGCTCATCATAATATACAGTAGAAGATAAAAAAGCAGTGGTGGTTAATACTCTTGTCATACTGCCGGTAGGCATGCTGCTGGTGCGTAATGTTTTGACTATTGCCTGTACATTAGGGTCGCTGGTATTATAAGCAGTGGTATTGGTATAACCGTTATTAAATGTTTTTACAGCATTAAAAGAATAGTTATCGTAAAACAAATATTTTAATATGGTAGTGGTGGCCGCATTATTTAAACTGGCAGACGAGATAGGATTTAAATTAGTATTGGCTGTTACGGATACTGTACCGGGGTTAGTGATCGTAATTGTTGAGCTGGCAGCAGAATTTATATCTGCTTTTAGTTGGGCAACAGTTTTAGTGGTATTGTATAAGGTGGAAATTATAGGTCTGTCCAGTTCATCATAAATATTCGCTGTCCATTGAGGGGTAGATTGTGCCGCTTGGTTACCATCCTGCATAAAAACCACCCTGTCCCGCACATCATATAGCATTTGCAATGGTTGTGCGCCTGGTGCTTTCGTCCAAATGGTCCTTCCCTTCTCATCATAGTTATATTGGAAGCATTGTTCTGATAATATCATTGCCCCATTTACCCCTGCAAAAGACCAGTTATTGGCTGCTAAATATTTTACACCTTCCGGCATTATTTGAAAACGCAATATGCCGAAATCATCATACACATTATAAGTGCATATCCATCCCGTGTATGTAGTGGAAGGAAAATCATCCAACTGTACTTTACGAAGAATGAGTTGCCCATTTTTATCAGTGTACTCAATTACTTTTTTTCCATTTTCATCAATTGTAGAGAGCTTATATAATCGATTGGCAGCATAGGTACCCTTATAAACAGGTGCATTTCCCTGGATATAATCCGTACTAAAAATCTTAACATCATCGTTTCCATCATTAATGTCATAAAGAGCAGAGTTACCTGTTCCCGCTGCCCAGGCAGTTCCCGGTTGCTTTACATTCATTACCCTGTTCAAAGGACTGTTGTCAAAGGTTACAGTGGATGCTGCTGAAGTTTCATTGTATAATGTTGAATAATATTGAAAGTGTTCGATACTGTTATTAGTTTTGAACTTACCCGATTGTGTGGTGGTAGTATAGGGTAAAAAATTGACGGGCAGCCTTCCATAAGCATCATACTGAGAAAACTGAACCATATCGCCCCAAAGGTTATTCGGGTTAGCTGGAGTAGCAGTTTCCCGGCTTATCTTTTCAATAGACCTTCCAAGACCATCGAGATAGGTCGTTGTTTGTAATTTTTGACCAATATTTAATTGATCCACACCGGTCTCTGTTAGTATACCTGTCGTTAATACATCATGCTCCCGGATATAATTAATGTCTTCCCAGTTGATGGATACAACAGCTATCTTAATAATATTTGAATACTGGGCCTTATTAATGTAATTGGTTTTTCTTCTATAATAAGTAGTAGTAGTAAGCGGTCCGGGAATATTATAACTGGATTGGGTAGCCCCAGGGATTGCCGTAAACCCTGCGGAAGGCAATGTACTTTGTTCCCACTGGTAAACAAATGTTACCCATCCCCCGGTAATGGTACCTGGAGCATGCAACTCTACAAGTTGGTCCGGCGTTTGAGAAAGAGAGTAATGGTACTTACCAGTAACCGTTCCTATAGCATAGTTAGGGTTCCATATTACCTGGGCTTTTGCAGTAGCACAAAGTAAAATGATGCTTATCGTAAACAACCAATGCAACCGTAAACTTTTTATACGTTTCATCCGGTAAGTTTTATTTTTTACAATCAGGTTTGATTAAGAATCTGCTACACTATCCATTTTATCTGTTCATTAATTTGCCGAGACCAGGTTTCTCTTCTTTTGCTTATACAACTGGTATTTGTTTTCAGGTAGTACGGTTCGATACAACGAGTCCCTTTTATTTTCCACCCTTTGAATATAACGACGCAATGAATCCATGTTAGTGTGCTGTTGACGTACCATAGCTTTCTGTTGATGCAGATTCATATTAATATTATAAATCTGGTTACGCTGACTACCGGTAAGATTCAGTGTATCCTTCATCTTTTTGGCAATCTTTCTGGCCAGGCTATCTGCCTGTGGCTGTGCATTCACTGTTGTTTTCGCAAAAAGAAAAACCAGTGAGAATATTAATACTACTTTCATTGTATATAACTTTTTCTATTTTACTAAAATTTTTTTGCGTTTTAATCAGGGTAGCAGGGACTACTACCGTATGAATAAAATGCTGCTGTCCAGCTACCATCGCTATACTCATAATGATACACACACACCCATAACTGCGAATCATAATCATAATAAGTATCTATATATACCCAGATACCCATTTCACATTGTCCATTGATACATTGATTTGCTTCATTTAGTGCATGGCAGTTTGCATAAGCACATCCCGCAGGTACACAACTGCCATTTGTATTTGCATAATTCTGGCCGTTTGCTGCTATATCATTTAGTGCAAGCTGATTGGCGGCGGCTACACTTACTGTTGAACTGTATGTTCCTGCATTTACTGTGTAGGTTACACTGGTTCCATTGTAGCCGGGAGGGCAGTTATTTCTTGTAAACGCTAATGATTGGACTTCGTTATAATAGAGATTTCCACCACCTCCGCCAGGACATAGCTCATTGGTGCCTACATCAATCCAGCGGGTAGTACCATAGCTGGAGCTATTCGGGTTAACATCAACTTGCTGGATAAATAAGTGAGGTACTCCTCCCACATTCTGACACATACTAGGTCCATTTTCCGGCCACTCCCATACTGGGTCTGGGTTATAGTTACACACCCTGGTAATAACTGAATTTGCATACGCATCTCCGTTTGCTTCAATATCCTCCAATGCTTTATCATTTGCATCTTGTTGACTGATAGTAGAACTATATCTTCCTGCAGGGACTGAATAAGTTACTGTTCCTCCAATCATACCAACAGGACATCCCTCCGAAATATAGTTCTGCGACATGGCTACATTGTAATAAATGAGAAGGCAGTTGCCATTTGCATTAGCGTAAGCCTGCCCATTGGCCAAAATGTAAAACTCGGCCTTAGCATCTGCGTCAGCCTGGCTAATGGTAGATGAATAAGTATTTGCAGGCACTGTAAACGTTACCTCTGTGCCCAAATAACCAGGACCGCAATTTGATTTAGTGAATGTTTCAGAGATCAGGTTATTATAATAAATACCCGGGCAACCATTTTGCTTACCTGTTGAGATATTATTATACTCATACATCTTAACTGCATTCTTTTTCTCATCACGAATAAACCGTAACCGCCCAAGGTTGTCATATTCATAATAAATGATCCTGTTGTTCTCATCACATTCTGCAGTTTTGCCAATTAGAGGGTCGTAAGTAGTCGTTCTCATCCTTGAACTTTGAGGATGGATGCGCAATTCATCAATAGTACCACTTCCGCTTACAGTTACCGAACCGGTTCCTTGTGAAATAGCATATTCATAAAAAGTAAACCCATTATAGGAAGGAGCAGATTTAGTCAGCGTAGCACCCCCTGAAACAGTTACAGTTCCTGTGGTAGACCAAAAAGAAACAACATATGGTTTCGATGTATTTAGCGAACTTAACTGAAGACTCTTGCCGGACGATAAAACAAAAGACCTAGAACCTGTTGCCGCAGAAGTAGAATAAACCGGTGCCCCCGTAACTACCCATTTCCCAAAACTGGAAGTCTCAAAGCTGGTATATGCCAATGGGTCACTTGCGGGATCAGCATTGATTACAGTTGCAATAATGTACTTATCATTATAATCATAAATATTGGTGACACTTCTGTTGCCTTCATCCTTTATTCCTACCAGATTGCCAGTTGCGTCATAGGTAAATACCTGCGAGATCTTATACGCTGAAATATCGCTACCCGGTCCGCCATATAATCCGGAGGGAGTTCCGGGAGTTGCAAATCGCCTGTCAAGTGTACGCATTGGCTTTATGTCTCCATTGCTAAGTTGCACAAATTCTGTAGCAGACATACTCAGGTCAAAATAACCAGGTACACCAAATTTGGTGACTGAGTTTACAGTATGTACCGGTATTGATACCATATTATGCTGAACCAATGTGGCCAATACTCCTGTATTGTAATCGCTGCTGTAACGGATATGCTTCGAATTAACATCACCGTTACTCTGGGTGGTTACAATTTTATTGATGTCATAATTATGGACTTTATTATAAAAGTACTCTGTCTTTGACTCAACAAAATTGTTAGGGTCGCCGTTTTTAAAAATCCGTTCAGCAGTTGACTTTAGTTCTGCTCTTCCGGTAAACATGTCATATATATCAACCTTCATGTTCTGATCATTGCCAGTTTGATAAGTACTATTATAGAAACCCGGATCAGACCATATAGTGTTCCTTAAAGAGGAACTTTTTAAAATAAGTGCTTTAGCAGATTTAATATTGAGCGGAGTTTTGGTTATTGGATAACAAATAGGAATGGAAGCTTCCCCTCCATTTCCTCCTCCTTCCAACTGCACACTACAGCTATCATTTAAACTATAGGTATTTAATGTTTGTTTAATCAACTGGCCATTCACATCAAAAACCGATGTTGTTTTGGGTAATCCATATGCCCAAGGTGCAAAACGCTGTTTGGCAGAATATACTGGGTTGGCAGGGACCCAAACCGGATAATCACTATCACTTGTGAATTCTTGTACCGTTTTTCCAATACCTCCATTATTTTCAACAACCTCCACTCGTTTAAACTGCGTTGGAAGAGGAGACGCTGCATTCAGATCAAAGTTATATAAAGTAACAGCCGTTGCATCTTTAGATTGATTTCCTATACAGGTTATAAGCACTGTAGCAATATCTGTTATCAGGTCTACAATTATATAACCGATTCCTGTACCCGCACTTATAAATTTTATAACATCTATGATTCTTGTAATCGTTGAAACAACGCCCATGATGGTAGACAAGGTTTCCATCCCTTTGTTAGTAGGTACTGCTTGCTGCTGGGACATGATCCCGGGATACTGAAAATGCCAGTAACATTTACCAAAAGGAATGGGTGGCATTTTATAATCTTTCCACTCAGGTTGATAATGATTCTCAGATATCATTGAATTTACAGGTGGCTCCAAACCCCATAATGAAGAAGTAACATTATCACTTAAAGTATATTTATATTGGGTAGAAATAGCAGAAGCACAGTTGTTAGAGAAGCCCCCGTCCGTAGAACTGGTTTTGGAAACATGTACGCCACCCACATTTATAGTAGAACCATTAATTACGCCGGTATTCTGAGTATATTCATAGGACAATGTACCTCCTGTAGGATAAATGATTTGCCTCAGTAGACCATTTTTTGCATAGCCTGCTTTGGCATTCATAATAACTACATTATCGCCAGAGCTTTGCCTGCGAAAACAAAGACCTTTTAGCTGGTTAAAGTTCTTTATCTCATTGATCTTTGCAGTCATTGTTATTGGCTCACCCCAATATCCGACGCTATTAAATCCATTGTAAAAGCCCCAAATGTCTTTAGCATATGAAAAAGGAGGAGGAACAACATCATCACTTCCCGCCCCAAGATAATAGTCAAAAATATAGGGTGGTGTATCCTCTTTTAGATCAATCCCAATTTTTCGAACTGATTTGAGACAAAGCCTCGCCATTCTTTTTTGAAAATCAGTGGTAGGCGTGCCATACCTGTTTTGAATAAAATAGGAGGTGGCAATTTCATGTTTGGATAAAAAACGGGTTTGATATTTAACATCAATGGATGACAGAATGAAATCGCCATTAAAATCTATTCTGGCCGCTCCATAATTAAAATGAGTGGTATGCCCGTCGGGATAAGTAATCAGGCTGATGGCTGGTGTTTGCGTGATAGCTTTTTTACGAAATACAATATTGTAATCCTTATTGGTATTAGTATTCATTATATCATCACCCATCAACGCATCAATATTACGGGTATTATAACTTAATGTAATTTTTCGCTGTGTTAGCGGATCTTCTATTTCTGTCAGATACCAACTTCCTACTATAAATGGATTAGCAATCTCATTAGAACCAGCTTCAAACAATGTCTGGTAGTAGACTTTACCATTTTTAAATTTGGGTTGTTTCAAAGGATAGGAAAAAGTTTCATCACAATAGTCGGGCTTTAGCACTTTCACTAATTCCTTGGTTGAAAATTTATAAAGTAATCCATCTACATCTTGTATAGTAAAAGAAGTTATAGTAGTTCTTATTCCCTGGTTGATCAAATTGACATCCTGCTGAAAAGTTATTTTCATCTTTGTATCACCCAAAGACTTTGCAACTCCTAAATTACTTGGGTCTAAAACGAACATTCCTGCCTTTCCATTGAATTGAAAACTGAAATAATCCAACTGTTTATCTTCAGCAATTATATTATGCTGTGTATAAATTTGATTCTTCCAACCATAAATAGGATACCTCGTAATGGAAGTGGAATATCCATTGGCTGCCGGCACCAGTGCATGTAATATACCTGCAGGGTATTTTTTAATATCATCTTCAGCTCCATTTTTAACTGCCTGGTCATCTGGTTCACCAGCCTGCATTCTTGTAATTACCCCACCTGCGATCAGGTTCCATCCTTGCCCTATATTAGAAGCTGTTTCGCCCACTCTTAAGCCACTACCAGAATTGTAAGATAATGCTACGACAGAATTTAACCGGCTCTTATCATCCTGCCAATTAAATATCGGTAACGAAAAAGTTCCGCTTCCTGTCTGCAAGTTTACCTGTGCATAAGGTTTCAAGAAAACTACTGTCAAAAAACATACACATAACAGGCATCTTTGTAGCATAAGTATCATGTTTTGCTTTTTACTCTTTTAAAAATTATACCCTACCCTGAACAAAATCGGCTGGGTTTTTGGCACTTGCTGATAGGAAAGAAAATCCCACAGTAATTGAATTTTTGTTTTCTTTAAAATCTTTGTCTTTAAGGAAATTATTTTGCTCATTCCCAATAATCCACTTTGCTGCCAGGCCGAAAGATTTCTTAATTGCTCTACATCCCTGAAAGCACTGCGAAAATTTTGTTCGTAGCCTCCGCTTATCCATAAACTCCCTTTTAAATTCCAGTCAACAAAACTTCGCAAACCAATTCCTTCGCTGGTTATATTTATATTGTTGAATCCACGGCCCCATCCTATTTTGTAACTGGCAGCAATTCCAATAATACTTTTGTCATTCAATTTGTATCCCGCCGACAACCCTATATCACTGGAAGCAGGGAAAAATCGATCAGATTTTTGCGACTGAAAATTTGTACCATACTCAAGCCGCTTGAAGAAAGATTTTGTTTTTTGTTGGTTTGGTTTAAAATCGGGCATTGCCAGGTCTTCACTTTGCCCTCCACCCAATTGGCTGATTTTATTCCTTAACTCAGTTATCTGAGATTGCACTTCACTTATGTTTCCTTGTAACTGTGAAATAGCATTGGGCCCATTCATTCCTGTTTGTTGAAAAAAATTGGCTAACTGTGCCCTTGTTTGTAACCCAGCAAATCCTGCTTGAGCAGCTGTACCATCAGCACCTCCTCCCGGCATTGGGAAGAAACTTGCGAGCATACTATTCTTTCTAAAAAAGTCTTTCCATATTTTTGTTTTACTCAATAGCTCCAGTGCTTTCTTCTCTATCTTCTTCGGGTCATTTAGTATTTCTTTATACTCTTTTATCTGTGCGGTATAATAATACACCTGTTTGTTTATTTGCTTTAGCTGCTTCACCATACCCAGCTTCTCTAATTGCTGCTTCAGTTGTTCCTTTCTTTCTTTTATGAACTTCTTTATTTCTTCAGCCTGCTGGAATTTATCTTTTAATGATTCTGTTTTTGCTAAGGCATCTTTTACTTTTCCACCAATACCATTTTCGCTTAAAAATTTTAGTGAGGTAGAAAGAGAGTCTAATTGGGGAATATATTGTTTTGCCTGGCTGAGAATGGCCGGGTTCTTTAATTTACTTTTTAATCCAGTGTATTTATCCTTTATCTCTGCAAGATTTTCTTTTGCCTGTAACGAATCTTTTGTGGCTAGTAGTTTGTTATATATTTTTTCTTCCTGCTGTTGTAATTTATTGAGCACTTGCATACTCTTAGCCGTGAGTTTATCTTCCAGCTTTTTTGCTTTCTCCCCAACAGTATTGGCGTATTGCTGCGGATCTATTTTTCCAAGTAATGTATCTATGCGGGATTGTGAATATATAGGTGAAGTACACAACAGAAAACAAACAATACAACTTAGTATTGCTTTGTATACACAGTGCTGGGTTATTGGTTTTCTCATTAACAGGTTTTGGCTGTTGTGGTGAATTGATCCTCTTTCAATTGGCAACTAAACAATTCTATTTGCTGCACGACATTTCAACTATTTAACTATTGCACCCGGTTATTAATATTTTCTTAATACAACTACTCGTTCTGCTATGCGTAGTTACAGCAATACCCTCTCTTTATGTTATGAATGAATATCACAACAGGTACAACTGTTTTACTTTCTCATGTTAATTGTTGCTGTACAAACCTGACAGCGATTATCTATTTGTTTTCAAGAGGGGGTGTATAAAAATTTATACAGTTTACTAGTGTGTTCAAATCGTTAAGCGAATATGTGCATTTATCTGATACCAGACAATACCACTAAAGAGGTATATTTTTGGCACGATTATTTTTTTACAAATTCT
>LNFM01003104.1_pt1 | contig 33551 bp, 21 predicted proteins | sample 596031 | NCBI WGS metagenome assembly LNFM01 (sample SAMN04254537, study PRJNA301005) | activated carbon metagenome | isolation source: dual media filters at the Ann Arbor, Michigan drinking water treatment plant | place: USA: Ann Arbor
GCCGACACCTCGGATGCTCCGTTCGGCAGGCGACACGCGTCCGACGTCGACGGACGATTTACGTTTCTTCAGGAGAACCCGTCGCATGAATCCCTGGTGCATGATGATCGCAGAACTTTCGGGTCGCACACCGCAGCGCCTTCGTCCGCAGCCAATGGGGAGGACTTATTCGTTTGCCGCAGCCGGCACATTCTCATCATACGAGACGACGTCGAGCGGTCTCCCCGCAAGGTATCTGCTCGCCGCCTATTCGGCGTGGGCAACTGCCTGCTCGACATCGGTGGCGTTCCAGCGACCGAAGCTGTAGGCCGATCCTGAAGGGAGGGCAGTACCCGGTGACCCCCGGGTCCGCTTCCCGGCTGGAGGCTCTCACCTTTCACGGCCGTTGCAGGACGAGGCGGTAGGCGTCCATGCCGCGCGACGCGAATGCTTGCGCCGATCCCCACAGATAGAGACGAAAACGTCGGTAGAGCGCGTCGCCCCAGCGCCGCACGATCTCTTCCCGCGATGCTTCGAGCTTCCGTGCCCAGGCCATGCACGTCAGCATGTAGTTCCTACGGTCGTTGTGGACCTCCAAGACTTCCATCTCCGTGCGCGACAGCGAAGACAGAAACTCGTGGAGGCAGAAGAACGCGTGGTCCCCCGGGAAAACGTAACGGGAGATGAATGTCGGCTTTGAGTACTTTTCTCGAAAGGCGCTCGCATCGAGATAGACCCGACCCCCTCGCTTCAGGAAACGCATGCATTGACGCAGCGTGGCCGGATAGTCCGGCAGATGTTCCATTACCCCGAGAATCACGATTGCGTCGTAGGTGGATGGGGCGTCGTAGTCCATGAAGTCTTCGTTCAGAACCCGACACGGCAAATTGCGCCGGTCGATCAGATTCGATACGAAGCGCATGGAAGTGTCCGATATGGTCAACGAAGTGACGTGAATGCCGCGAACGCCGGCATGCTCGGTGAAGCTGCCCCAACCCGCACCCACGTCGAGGACGTGGTCCCCGGAACGCAACCTGCACGCGTCGACCGCGAAGTCGAGCTTCCTGCGAGACGCGGTCTCCAACGTCTCGTCGTCGCGCTCGAACAGCGCCTGCGAATAGCAGCGGGTGCTGTCCAGGAACTGAAGGTAGAAATCGCTGCTCTGGTCGTAGTGGGCCGCAATTGCCATGCGGTCGGTTCGTGTCCGACCGATCCAAAGCGGCGTCAACCGGCGCAAGAGACCATCCAGGTGATGGCGGTCGCTGAGGAGTCCCCGCAGACTTGCGAACGCAAGCATGTCCCCGACGACATCGAGGCTCCCGGCCATGTAGGCTTCGCAGATCCCGAGTTCGTCGAGACGCACGAGCGCCTCGAGCCCGTGGGTGTCGTTCACCAGCAACTCGACCGATGGCTTCCCTTCGCCGAAACGGTAACGATCGCCGCCCCACAGTTGAATTTCGAAAGGGGTGCCGGCGTAATGCTTCAGGGTGCGTTGGATCGTCGCCAATGCCTTTTCACAGCGTGGGGTGATGAGTGCACTCCTGGTGTTGTCCATGCCAACCCTCGATAGGCTGATTCGGTTCATCGTTCTCGCATCGAGGCGCACCGTTCAGCGTGATGCGACACTCGTTTCGGTCGTGCGTTTTTGGGAAACACGGAATTCCGCGCTTCCCCCGATAGCGGAATTACCGCAGATGAGGCCGAAGACGCTGTGCGCCAACGCACAAACACATGCGCGAGCGTGCTGGAGGTTCGCTCCGAACCGTGCGCTGCCGCACAGCGGAGAAGCATGTGCAAGCCGTACCTTGAGTCCAGATCGTCGGACACTGCGTGCGTGGGCATTGGCGAAGTACCGGCCGTCACCTTGTGATCTGGCGCCCGTTTCGGACTATGCATATTGACGATGGAGGCATCCGATGCAAATAGTGAACGCTTGTCCACGTGAGCAAGCGAATTGAGTCGCTGCGTTTCGTGCAGAGACGTTCTCGACCTGCCGGTGATACGGACAGTGGCAGTGTTGGCGGCGGTCCTCAGCGGATGCACCACCCTCGATGGGACGTCGCAAGCCCCTGGCGTGCCCGAGCGGTCGGCCTGGAGTCGATTGGAAGTTCCGTTCAGCGTGGAGCCGGCCGCCGACGCACGCGCGCTTGCGCGTTCCACTGATTCGAGGGGCGGGGCGGCGCAGGCGTGCGCTGAATCGATCGAAGCACGATGCTCGCGCGAGATGGACGACGCCCAAGGATTATCGGCGCGCTCTGGTCGCATGGGGGACGAACACTCGGACGGTTCCGCCCCACGAAGTCCGCCCCCGCGTGGCGGCCTGGATCTTCTCGAGAATTCGCGCTCCATCTCGGGGATCGGATTGTCTGATACAGACGGGGTCGGTGCGACGGGAGCACAAGGACTCGTGCTGCCCGTGAACGGATGGAGCATTTACCGCGAATACACGTTTGTTCGGGACAGCAACGCGATCGGTCACGCCGATAGGCACAAAGCGCGTGAAATCGCGGACCTGCTCGATCAGCATCCTTCGTATCGAATCGGCATCGATGGCGCTCGTCAGGAAAGGGTGAACAACGTTCGAAGTGCCCTGATCGATGCAGGCATCGCTGCCGATGTGATCGAAATGGGGGAGTTCGGCGATCCGCAATTGCGTCGAGATCGATGGGTCGCCGTCCTGATAAGAATCTAGTGCGACCATGTGGCCCGGATGGGGCGTCCATGGGGGGGCGCAGCGGATCCGACGCGCTCGATTCGCATCAGGCTCGATACGTGCGCCATCGCACGGATCGCGAGGCTTCGACTCGCTATCATCGAATCGCCTGAGGACATTGACATTGTTCCGCGTCGATGTTCCAACTCGTGCAGCGGGTCGCATCGACGCGGGCCGACGACCAACGAACGAGCCGTTCGAGGTCCCGGCGGTGTCGAGACGCAGGCACACTGACCTGAACCTACGTAGAGGACTACCGCCAATGAAATCCATAAAGTATGTAATGACGATCGCTTTTGCTCTGTTTCTCTCCACCATGCTCGGCTGTGCGGGCACCGCGACCAAGGAAGGAACCGGGGAGTACGTCGACGATACCGTGATCACCACCAAGGTCAAGGCCGCGATTTTCAACGAACCGACGCTCAAGTCGGCTGAGATCAACGTCGAAACCTTCAAGGGCGTGGTGCAGTTGAGCGGTTTCGTCAACTCGCGCGCGGACATCAACAAGGCGGTTGAAGTGTCGCGCGGCGTTTCCGGAGTCACTTCAGTGCGCAATGACATGCGCTTGAAGTAGCAAGGATCGCGTCACTCGACGCGAGCACGGGAGCCTTCGTCGATTGGTCGACGGAGGCTCCGTCCATTTCGGTGCCGACGGTGCCTGTTCGGGAATGGAAGGGTCAGGCGCCCACGCATCCACCGCGACCGGCATGCGATCAAAACGCGGGCAGCATCACCGTGAGTACCTCCGGTCTCTGGGGCGACGCGGATTCGACGGGTGTCGACCTAAAGCCAGTAGCCCCACATGCGTGCGAATGTCTCCTTCACGCGGTCGCTCAACGGGCGTCGTTCCCACTGATCGACGGTGATCCGGTGCGATCGGGAGAGATCGGCTTCGAACACGGCGAGCATCTGGGCGCCGAATCCCTGGCCGAGGATGACTGCATTGATTTCCTCGTTGTGAACGAAGCTGCGCCAGTCCAGGTTGGTCGAGCCGACGGTCGACCACACACCGTCTATCATGGCTGTCTTCGAATGCAGAAGCGCATCGCGGCGCTCGAATATCTGTACGCCGGCTGCGAGAAGCTCGCTGTAGTAGGCACGTCCTGCGTTGAACACCAGCCAGGAGTCGGTCTTGCTGGGAAGAAGTAGTTTCACGTCGACGCCGCGGGCCACGGCGCCCTTGAGCGCCTCGAGCAGCTGCGGATCAGGTACGAAGTACGCGTTCGTGAGATACACCTTGGTCTCGGCGCTGTTGATGGCCGAGATAAGCGTCACGTAGATCAGGCTGTAGGGTTCGTCGGGTGAACTGCCGATCGCTCGGACGACTTCGGTTCCCTTCGGAGCGAGCGGCGGATAGTACCCGACGTCGGCAAGGGGGGCGCCGCCCTGCTTCGCCCAGGTCGCCAGGAACAGCTTCTGAAATTCTGCGACGACAGGCCCCTCCATTTGCAGGTGCGTGTCGCGCCATGGCACCGAGTCATTCGCCATGCGTCGGGGTGTCCTGCTGAATGATCCCCCGGAGTAGACGCTGCTGATGTTGATGCCGCCGACGAACGCGATCATACCGTCGACGATCAACAGTTTGCGATGATCACGCTGGTTGACCTCCCAGTGCCTTCCTGCGGTGAGCGGGTTGACCGGATTGAACTCGACAAGGCCGATGCCGGCCTCGGCGAGGCGGTTGAAGAATCGGGTCGGTGTGCCGATCGATCCCACGCTGTCGTAGATGAGGTTCACGGCGACCCCTTGCGATTGCTTCGCGATGAGCAAATCCGCAAACCGGTTGCCGATCTCGTCATCCTCGATGATGTAGGTCTCCATGTTGATGTGTCGGGTCGCATCGCCGATCGCTGCCAGCATGCGCCGGTAGGTTTCGGGGCCATCCTGCATGAGAAGAACCTTGTTGCCGACGACCAGGGGGCTGCCGGCGATATGCGCTTCAAGTGCAAGGTGACGGTCGAAGATGTGGGAGTCCTCGCCGCCACGCGCCAGGCTCAGCAGTATCTTCCTGCTTTGTTCCGCACTGAGTGGGCCTTGTGATCCATCGAGTTGTACCGGCGCGGCGGGCCGGCGTCCCATGTCGGGCACCATGATCGGCAGGGAAGTGCACCCAGGAGCGACTGCCAGCACCGCCGCAATCAGGAGACGTCCCAGCCAGCCCGGGTGATGCGACATCAGCGCAGACTGCCACGTTGCCATGCCTACTCCCCGTCGGACGTGTCATAGCATGCTCGATCGGGCGCGCGCACTCCTCGCGCCATTGGTGATCTCGCGCCCGGGACGCGTTGCCGATACCGGTTGCGTTGACCCTGGAACTGCTCAACGGCTCGGACTAACCCCACGGAAGTGAATCTGCTCATTCGTGGAATCTGTGCGCTGACGAACGGACTCGCGTCGGCGCGAACCGCAAACTGTACCAACTCTTGGCATGGGCAGTCGGTGCCCGCGTTTCGACTCCGCCGAAGAAGGGCAATGCAATGATGCCTGCGGTCAGCCGGTCAACCTGTGGGAAAACGATTCGGTCCTCGAAGCACTCTAGCCAGCACATAGCATGCCCCGACCACTCGGATGGGATGACGCCGCAGGTTGCTAAGCCCATGCGCCCGTGCAAGCGCACGCGCTGCCGTATAGAAAGGAAGGAGTCAGTCCGATGTCACCGCAGAGAAGTGCAGTGTCCCAACGCGCCTGGCCGATGCCGCCCATGAGCAACGCATCTCGGCCATCCCTGGAAGTCATGCGGGAGGTCAACCAGCGGCTCATGCTCGCGAGCATCAGTGCGCTCGAGCAGCGCGGTGCCGCTGAAGCTGCGCTCGAGCGCCAACTCCAGGCTTTGACGATACTGGCCCACGAGCTTCGCAATGGTCTCACTCCGATTCAGGCTGCGGCGGATGTGATCGACCGCCGCGGGTTGCTGGATGATCGATTGATGGCCAAGTTGCACGGCGTGATCGATCGCAACGTGAAGCATCTGTCCCGGCTGATTGCAGACATTCTCGACGGGTCGCGAACAGGCAGCGGGCAGTTCCGGCTCGAACTTCGCGCAGTGAACCTCACCGACATCGTTCGGCATGCCGTCGCTTCCTGTCAACCTACCGTGATGCTACGCAGCCAGACTACGCCGGTGAACGCACCGGCAGGGGCGTTGGTGATCCTCGGCGATCCGGTGCGGCTGACCCAGGTATTCGTGAATCTGCTCGACAACGCATCGAAGTACTCCCCGGTGGGCGCATCCATCGAGATCGCGATTGCGAAACGAGACGACGTCGCTCAGGTCGTCGTTTCCGACGAGGGCATCGGGATGGGTGCGGACATTCTGCCTCACGTGTTCGATCTGTTTGTCAGGGAAGCCCAGGAGTCCGCCCACCGCCCGAGCGGACTCGGGGTCGGACTGGCGGTGGTCCGGGAGCTGGTGGAGGCGCACGGTGGAACGGTCAGTGCGCACAGCGCAGGGCGCGCCCAAGGCAGCAAGTTCACGGTGACGCTGCCGCTGGAGTCGGCGCGTATCCGTAGCGAACCATGATCCCGCTTCGATCGTCATGATGTTCCCCGGAGCGGCGTGCCGCCTCCTGGAGCACGCCGTATGCCTGCACACGCCGGGCCGAGTTGAGCGCGTTACGACTAGGTCAGAAGACGCGCGTACTCGACCTTGATGGCGGCATAGCATTCGCAGCTGCGCTGCTCGAGTTGCGATCGATCCAGCACAACGATCCGCCCTCGTCGATAACGGATGAGCCCGTCTCGCTGCAGAGCCAGTGCGGCCTCGGTCACGCCCTCCCTGCGCACGCCGAGGTTCTGCGCGATGAGCTCTTGCGTCACCACGATCTCGTTGCTGTCGAGACGGTCCAGGCAGAGCAGGAGCCAGCGGCACAACTGCTGCGGGATCGCATGGTGACGATTGCACGCGGCCATTTGCGCCATCTGTGCGATGAGTGCCTGCGTGTAGAGCAGCAGGCCGCGCCGGATCGATTCGGAGCGGGCAAACTCCTCGCGAAACGCCCGCGCTGCCATGCGAAAGCCCACGCCGGCGTTTTGAACCACGGCCCGGCTGGGGGTCGAGCCGCCGCCCATGATCAGCGGGATGCCGACGACGCCTTCGTTGCCGATCATGGCGATGCCGCCCGAGTCCCCGTTGCCCGAAAGGTAGACCAGGGACACGATCGCCGTGGTGGGGAAGTACGCATGCGTCAACGCGATGCCGGATTCGTGCAGCACCTGACCCAGTGGCATCGGCACCGGCTCGAGGTGCGCCCGCCAGCGATGTGCGTCCGCCTCCGACAAGGACGCCAGAAGACGATTGTGCCGCAGTTCCGCAGCAGCCAGGGACGGGCCTCGCTCGGCATCGCAGTGCATTGCGTGCGAGAGGAAGGATGACCCAGACGGGGAGGATGCGTTCAATGTACGGCCCTTGCTTGCGCTACTGGCGATGACTGGCGGTTTGGCGGTCTGCCTGCACGGCGTCCTGTGCGCGTTCTGCCACGGGTAAGGTGATGACGAAACAGGCGCCCCGCTTCAAGCCGGCACTGTAGGCGGTGAACGTTCCGCCGTGGGCCCCGACGATGGTGCGCACGACCGTGAGGCCGATCCCCAGCCCGACGCCGTTGAAGCCCAGCGCCTGCGTGTCCTGAAAAAAGGGCGTCGAGATGTACGGCAGTATCGACGGGGTGATTCCGATACCGTTGTCGGTGACCGTGAGGACGATCGAATCTTCGCTTCGGGCGATCGAAAGCGCGATGTGGCCGCCGTTGTAGGTATGCTTGGATGCGTTGTCGAGCAGATTGTTGACGACCAACGCCAACATCGACGCATCCCCACGGATGTCCAGCCGGCCCGGCGGCCGCTCGATTTCCAGATGCTGCGAGCGGGCGTCCAGCGTGCCCTGTTGGCGTGCGACACCGGCGTCGATGACCTCGTTCATGTCCACGATCTCGCGCTCCGGCGCCAGCGCATCCGCCTCGGGCTCCGCGGCACCGAGCAGATTGCCGATCAACTGCGAGGTCTGAGCGACCTGCGATTCGAGTATGGTACGCACGCGCGTAAGCGCGGGTTCATCGGAAGCCAGCCGGCCCAACATGGCCGTCGCAATTCGAATGGGAGCGTTGGGATTGCTGAGTTCCTCAGCCACGGCGACCATGACCGCGTTCTGGCGCTGTCGTGCCAGTTCGGCGGCTTCCCTGAGTTCCTGTGCGCAGAGGGCGGCGAGGATCAGCTTCTCGTTCGCCTCGCGCAAGTCCTCGTTGCGCCACGCGATTGCAGGCCGCTGGCTGGCGGCGTCCGCGGCATTCGGTGCGGCGGCCGGCATTGCATGATCACCCTGCTGCGCGATGCCTGCCGCACGTTGTCGCTTCGATGCGTACATCGCGGCATCTGCCTTCGCGACGAGGTCGACTGCGTCTTCCCCATCGTCGGGAAAGACGGCCATTCCCAGGCTCGCGGTCAGATTCACGGCTATGCCATCGATCTGCGCCGGCGCAGCGATCGACGCGAGGAGCTTGTCGGCCACTTTGCGCGCGTCTGCGATCTGGCTCAGTTCGGGCAGCAGGATGAGGAACTCGTCGCCGCCGTAGCGACTGACGGTGTCCACCTCACGCACCACGGCAAGTGCGCGCTCCGCGGCAAGCTGCAGGGCTTTGTCGCCGAACGGATGCCCATGGGCGTCGTTCAGCGACTTGAAGTCGTCGAGGTCGAGAAAAAGCACGGCCGAGAGCGATCCGCGGCGTCTCGACCCGGCGATAGCCTGGGAAAACCGGTCCATCAGGGTCGCCCGATTCGGCAAGCCGGTCAGTGCGTCCAGTCGGGCGGCCTTTTCGGCAACCTCGAGCGCGCGGGCCGCCGTTTCAGCCTGGGCCTGATGGGCCAGCGCCGCCAGAACCAGTTTCTCGTTGGCCTCCACCAGGAGCGACGAATCGGGCACGTCGTTGCCGACATCCGCCTTGACCACATCCTGCAATACGCGGACGAGCAGCGCCTGCATGGCGTCGACTTGCACGCTCAAGCGTGCAAGCGTGTCTCCGGCATTCGTGGTGGAAGCGCCGCCGGGATCGGACATCACGCAACAGCCGTTGCAGCGTTGGGCTTCACGTCGCACCGCCTTCCGCCGACGGTGAAGCAAGCGCACCGGCGCGCTTGCGTGTCGGTCGTCCGCCCAGAAGACCCTCCTGGTCCGGCAGCATGGTACCGATGCTGATGCCCTCGTTGCCGATGGTGTAGAGGCGCAATTCGTCGGAATGCGCGCTTGCCCGGACCTTGACCACGGCCATGACCCGCAGCAAGCGGCTGTCGACCTCGATGTAGCGCTGCACCACGATGGCGTCCGTGAGGAAGGCGGCCCCATAGGGGCTGAACCGCAAGTCGGTGTAGCGATCTTCCAGCTCGGAAGTCATCAGCACGGTGACCCCCTCGCGGGCCAGCGCCGTGACCATCCGCAGCAGCGATTCGCGAAAGCCCTGCTGGAACGTCGGCGCGAGGGCGAGTTCGAATCCGCTGAGTGAATCGAGTACCACGCGGGTTGCATTCAGGCGGCGAACCTCGTTCAGGATCAGCAGCACGACCTCGTCGATGGAAAGATCGGGCTCCCTGCTGTCGATCAATCCTATTCGACCACGCGCGATCAGTTCGACCAGGACGGGATTGCGCGTCCGGTTCGGATGCTGCTCGAACGCGGCGATGACCCCGGTCTCTCCGTTGCGCGCGCCCTCCGCGAGAAATGATGCCGCCAGGATGCTCTTGCCGGATCCCGACGGGCCGGCCACGAGCAACGAATAGCCGCGCGGCAATCCTCCGCCGAGCATCGCATCCAGGGCAGGCACGCCCATGCTTGCGCGGTCCGCATGCTTTCTGGGCGCAGATTCGGCGCCTGCGGATACCATCGCCGAGGCCGGAGCGAATACGCGCACGCCCGACTTGTCGATACGAAACGTATGCAGGCCAGGCAACGTTGCCTGGCCCCGCATTTTCAGAATCTCCAGCTTTCGCACCATCGAGTTGAGCTGGATGCTTTGACGCAACCAGATCAGTCCGTCGGCAACGGTGAAAACAGGGTTGGCATCGGTCTCGGTGAAATACTCGCCGACCAGAAAGGTCGTGGCCTGCCAGCTCGTCATCAGCATGCCCAACTGCTGGACGAACAGCTGCAATCCGAGCGGCGAATTGCCGCCGTTGCCTCCCGCGATGGCGACCGATCGGAACGAATCCACGAACACGAGACTCGGGTTGTGCGTGGCGACTTCGTCGGTGATGCGCTTGAGCACACGATCGAAGTCCCCGGTCATCGCGACTTCCGACAGACTGATGTACCGCACGCGGTGGTTGATCGCTTCGTCGTCGAAAAAGTCGAACTGCTGCTGGTAGCGCAGCATCTTCAGGGCCGGTTCGCCCAGCACGGTGAAGTAAAGCGCGGGACGCTCCGGTGTCGCAAGCGCGAACATGATCTGGTTCGAAAGCGTCGTCTTGCCGCATCCCGGCTGCCCGGCGATGAGATTGAAGGAGAATTCCGGGATACCTCCACCGAGGACGGCGTCCAGCCCCGGAACGTGGGTGGAGAGACGCCTGATAATTGCTTTAGTGCTCATTAAGTGTGGTCCTGCGCAGACGAGGGGGGCAACGGATGATCCCAGACGGCACGAAGCAGCCGGTGAGTGAGCGAGTCCCCGACCAGGCTCGCCAGCAAATCATGGAATGATTGGAACAGTGCAGTGCCGGCGGCCGTTGCCTCGGCGGGCGTTTGTTTTGCGAGGACTGCTTTCAACGCGCCCGGGTCGATGGCGAACAACGCGCTCTTGTAGCCCGGAGCCAGCCAAGGGTGTGTGACTGCGGCGAGGCTCAAGCTGCGGCTATACAGGGCAGCCACGCCCCGGTGACCGACAATGGGATGCAGGGCGTGATCGATTTCCAGCCAGATTGCGCCGACCGCTTCGGCGACCTGTGCGGCGTTGGCATCGGGGCCGAGTCGAGCACCCAACGGGGGAGGCGTCGGGTCCGTCTTCCGTTCGGGAGAGTTCATGGCGACCGCCTCGCAGGATTGGGGAGCAATCCCGCAGGGTCGCTACGCGTCGATCCAAACGACACGCAGCAGGCGAAGGTTTTCCCCGTTCGCGCGATCGCCTTCGACGAGGCGGGGCGAGGGCTTTGTTCACGTTCAGCGCTTTTCAACCGATACCCCTGTTTTCTTCTGCGCTTCAGGTGCGAGATGCGGTAGGTCGGCCCGCTCGCGAATGTGGCCGGACGATGGGGTATCTCGACGCAAAAGCGCGACTCGGTTGTACAGCTTGCGCCGTCGGCGGTCTGTGGGTTATCGCACAGTGGGAACCCGGCAACGCAGTATATAAGCCGGTCGGGTTTGACGTGACGTGGAAAAGGAAGCCCGTCAAACCGTTGTTCCCTCGGTGCTTCGTGCCGACCCGGGGCGCAGCGGTGAGCGCATCTTCGGCGTTCGATACTACCCGATCAAAACCCGGTGGATGGCTGTTTCCGCAATGGTGACCGTGCTACGACGCATGACGCGTCTAGTTGTCGTCATCGCTGTCGCCGACGCCGAATCGCCACAGCGACCGTTGAGAGCACAGGGTCCAATCCTTGCTGTCGAAAGCGAGCACGCGGTAGGTGTCATCGCGCAGGAACGACGGATCGAACTCCTCTCGAAAACACCAAAATCCGTCTGGCCACGAGAATATGTCCTGGGGGTTCATGCATCCCTCAACTGTTGATTGTTAGGCATAGTCCCCCGCCTTGGGGCGCCGCGTCTGTGTGGCAGCACACGCAGTGGCCCGGCATCTTTGATCGGAAGGCGGCGCGTTCTGCCTGCCAGGTTCAGGGCGGAGGCTGCACGGCCGCCCGCCCTGCTGCACTTGCCTCTCGGTGTCGATGGGCTCAACATAGGGCGCTCTTGCCGATCCGTGCGACCGAGTGCCCATGTCGATCTCCCAAAGCCCTGAGCACAGTCCGAAGCAAAGTCGATTTCTCGCGGCATTGCCCGACCCCGTGTACGCACGATTGCTGCCGGATCTCGAGTGGGTGGTCATGCCGCTCGGTTGGCCGCTCTACGAATCCGGCACGCAGATGCATTACGTCTACTTCCCGGTGAACAGCATCGTGTCGCTGCTCTACGTGATGGAAGACGGCGCGTCGACGGAGATCGCCGTCACAGGCAACGAGGGGCTCGTCGGCATTTCCGTATTCATGGGGGGCGAAAGCACGCCGAGCCGTGGGGTCGTGCAAAGTGCGGGATATGGTTACCGGCTCTCTGCTCACGCGATGAAGCGAGAGTTTGCCCGTGGCGGAGAATTTCAGCACTTGTCCCTGCGATTCACGCAAGCCCTGATCACGCAGATGACCCAGACGACGGTTTGCAATCGGCACCATTCGATCGATCAGCAGTTGTGCCGCTGGCTGCTGTTGAGCCTCGACCGATTGTCCGGTAATCAATTGATCATGACGCAGGAACTCATCTCCAACATGCTCGGTGTGCGGCGGGAAGGGGTCACCGAAGCCGCCGGCAAGCTGCAGCGGGACGGCCTGATCAAGTACGCTCGGGGGCGCATCACGGTCCTCGACCGTCCGGGGCTCGAGAATCGCGTCTGCGAATGCTATTCGGTCGTTCGCACCGAGGTCGAGCGGCTGTTGTCGTATACCAAAGTCGCTACGCAGTCTTCCTGAACGAGCACTGTTCGACGAATATCTGCAGAGCCTCCCTTCGAGGCGTACCGGCGCGGCCGATGACGCTGCTCCGGGAGAGCCTTCCTGCCCGATCGCGCAACATGTGCTCAATGCGCTTTTGGTGGCGGTGATCAATACCGTCACGAGATGATCGTGGCTCGCTGATTCCACTGCTGCCACTGCTTCTGGGGGCACGGGCCGTGCAACGCCCCCGCGCGTCCCGCAATCGACGCTGCGTTACTCCCAAGCGTTGCCTTCTGTTCGTGAACGCACATACAGACGTCGCGGCGACCGATAACCTGCTTCGCTCGGGCGGCCACAGCAGTGAACCGTGGCGAGAGACGTCGGGTTCACCTACCTCGGAAGGCCGGAGATCGATTGAGCCATCGCAGTTCCAAGCTTCAACTCGCCTTCAGGGCGCTGCGCGCACGTCTACGTCAGCCCTTTTCGTCGGCTGTCGCGTTCATACCCGAGCCCGCGGCTCGCTCCGAGCTGTTCAGTCCGGAGCAGATGCAGAGCCATGGCAAGGCGCTGGCGGCATCGCACGTGCTGGCTTCGAAGACGCTGCCTGACCGGCTTTTGACTCGTCTCGACCATACCGAGCGGTTGCTCGAAACGACGCGCGACCTGCTGGAAGATGCGATCAAGGTGGACCGCAGGATCGCGCCGGCCGGCGAATGGCTCCTGGACAACTATCACCTGATCGACCAGGAGATTCGCACCGCCCGCCGCCATCTGCCCAAAGACTATAGTCGAGAGCTGCCGCGTCTGGCCGCCGGGTCTTCCCCGGGCGACCCGCGCGTCTACGACATCGCCCTGGAGGCGATCACGCACGGGGACGGGCACGTCGATCGGGAGGGGATTTCCCGCTTCGTGGCTGCCTACCAGTCCGTCAGCCCGCTCAAGCTCGGAGAGCTGTGGGCAATCCCGATCATGCTGCGCCTGGCATTGATCGAGAATCTCGGCCACGTCGCCGTGCGCATTGCGGCCGATCGAGTGGCACGCAACCTCGCCGTTCGCTGGGCAGACGAAATGACGGCAATCGCCGTCCAGGACCCCAAGAGCCTCATCCTGGTGATCGCCGACATGGCTCGATCGACGCCGCCCATGAGCAGCTCCTTCGTGGCCGAGTTCGCGCGTCGGCTGCAGGGTCGCAGTCCGGCACTGGCGCTGCCCCTGACGTGGGTGGAGCAACTGCTCGCCGAATCGGGCACCACCATCGAGCAGCTGGTGAAGCTCGAAATCCAGCACCAGGCGGCGGACCAGATCTCGGTCAGCAACAGCATCGGCAGCCTGCGCATGCTGGAGCGCACCGACTGGCGCGACTTCGTCGAGGCGTTGAGCGGCGTCGAGGACAAGCTGAGGGAGGATCCGTCGGGTCATTACGACGGCATGGACTTCGCGACGCGTGATCGCTACCGGCACGTCGTCGAGGAAACCGCACGACTGGCGGCTGTGTCGGAAACCGAGGTCGCCGAGACCGCGGTTCGTCTTGCCCAGGTGGCGGCATCGGCGCGTGGGCTCGGTCATCGTTGCGCCCACATCGGGTACTACCTGATCGACGCCGGGCTCCCGGATCTGGAGCGCACGCTGCAGATCCCTCCGTCGCTGGGCAGGACATTGCAAGGCATCTGCCGCGTCAATCCACTTCCGTGCTACCTCGGCGCAATCGCTTCGATCACGGTCGTCGTCACGGGCTTGCTCGTCACGCAAGCCCACAACCGAGGAATCGCAGGTTTCGCCATCGTTGCGCTCGGCGCGCTGACGCTGCTCTGCGCGAGTCAGCTGTCCGTTGCGGTGGTGAACTGGATGGGGACGTTGCTCATCTCGCCGCGACGCATGCCTCGCATGGACTTCTCCGGCGGCATTCCGGCGCAGTTCGGCACGCTGGTCGTCGTACCGACCCTACTCACCGGGCCCGGCAGCGTCGACCGATTGCTGGAAGCCCTCGAAGTCCGGTTCGTCGCCAACCGGGACGACCATCTCTGCTTCGGTCTGCTGACCGACTTTGCCGACGCATCGACCGGAACGCGCACGGACGATGCTGCCCTGCTCGCGCAAGTACGCACAGGCATCGAGCGGCTCAATTCGAAGTATCCGGCCCCATCGCACGACACCTTCTTCGTGTTCCATCGGGGGCGCGAGTGGAATCCGAGGGAAGGCGTTTGGATGGGGCGCGAGCGCAAGCGCGGCAAGCTGGCCGACCTCAACGCGCTGCTGCGTGGCGATGCCGGCGACCGCTTCGCGCTGGTGGTCGGGGATACGTCAGCGCTCAACCGCATCAAGTACGTCATAACGCTCGATACCGACACGCAGCTGCCGCGTGACACGGCGAGGCAGCTGGTCGAAGCCGCGGCTCATCCGCTCAACCATGCCGTCCTCGACGCAGAGGCCGGCGTCGTACGGTGCGGTTACGGCATCTTGCAGCCCCACATCGCTTCCAGCCTGCCTGGGGCGAACCGGTCGCTCTATGCAAGACTGTTCGGCGCCGAACCCGGCATCGATCAGTACACGCGCGTGCTTTCCGACATCTATCAGGACCTCTTCGGCGAAGGCTCGTTCATCGGCAAGGGGATCTACGACGTGGATGCATTCGAAAGCGCCCTCAACGGGCGCTTTCCCGACAACCGCATCCTCAGCCATGACTTGATCGAGGGTTGTTATGCCCGTGCAGGTCTGGTGAGCGATGTCGAACTGTGCGAGGAGTATCCGCACGACTACCTCACCGATGCGGTCCGGCGCTACCGCTGGACGCGCGGGGATTGGCAGCTTGTGCGCTGGCTGTTGCCCGGGGCGCCGATCGGTGCGGCGCTGCCGCGGCGGGCCCGATTGTCGTGGCTCTCGCGATGGAAGATCTTCGACAACCTACGGCGCAGCATGATGGCGCCGGCCCTGGTGGTGCTCCTGCTGCTCGGCTGGACGGTGCTCGTGCCGGCATGGCTCTGGACGTCGTTCGCAGTGGCCGTCCTTGCGTTCCCGCCGCTGCTTGCGTTGGGCGTGCAGTTCGCTCGCGTGCGAGACGATGTCGTGCTCGGCCAGCATGTCGTCGCCACGGGGCGAAGCGCTGCGCAGAGCCTTGCGCGCCTTGGGTTCGCTCTAGCCTGTCTTCCCCATGAGGCGGCCAGGAACCTGGAAGCCGCGCTTCGCACACTTTGGCGCGTGCTGGTCTCCCGCAAGGGCCTGCTTCAATGGACGGCTTCTCAGAACGCGACTTCACATGTCCCGGCGCTTCCCGGGTATGTCCGTGCCATGTGGATCGGACCCGCCACTGCGGTCGCTGCGTTTGTCTATTTGCTCATGTCGGGGTCGAGCGCGCTGTTCGTCGCCGCGCCCATCCTGCTCCTGTGGGGAACGTCGCCCTTCATCGCGTGGTGGACAAGCCGTCCGTTCGCGGAGAGTGCGCACCATCGGCTGTCGAGCGATCAAACCTCGTTTCTTCGCCGCATCGCCCGCAGGACGTGGGCGTTCTTCGATACCTACGTCGGAGCGGCCGACCACTGGCTCGCGCCCGACAACTTCCAGGAACAGCCCGCGGTAGGGATAGCACATCGCACGTCGCCGACCAACATCGGGCTCTCGCTGCTCGCGTACCTGAGCGCGCACGACTTCGGCTATCTGTCCACTCGGACGCTTCTCGCCCGCACTGGCAACACGCTGACGACGCTCGGGGAACTCGAACGGTACCGTGGGCATTTCTTCAACTGGTACGACACGCAGACGCTCTCGGTGCTGTCCCCGCGCTACGTCTCGACGGTGGACAGCGGAAATCTCGCAGGCCATCTGCTGACGCTGCGCGCCGGCCTGCTGGAAATCCCCGATCAGCCGATCCTCGACCGACGGGTGTTCGACGCCTTGAGCACGACGACGGACATTCTTCTCGAAGCCCTGATCGAAGATCCGCCGGAGATCCTTCTGCAACTGAAGCGGGATCTCGACGCCGCGTGTGCATCGACCGGGTCGACGCTGCGCTCCTTCCACCTCAGACTGACGCAACTGGCGGCGTCAACAGCCGCCGTGGCGGAAGTGATGGACTCTCAACGAGAGGCTGAAGGTCATTGGTGGGCGTACGCCCTGGCGGCCGATGCCGCCGCGGCGCTTGCCGACCTGATGCAGCTGGCACCGTGGGTAGCGCAGCTTTCGGTTGGGGATAGTGCCGCCTCGTCGAGGCTGATCGATCGCATTCCGACGTTGAGGGAGGTGGCCGGTCTCAGGGAGCGCCTCGTCGAGCGTTCCGCCGCCGACGTTCCGATCGCTCCCCAAGACGAGCGGGAAGGGCATGATGCGCCGGCCGCTGAACTCTACGCGCACGTTGCCAAGGGCAGCGAATGCGCCGCCGAGCGGCTCGCATTACTCGAAGATCTGGCACTGCGGGCAGCGATTTTTGCAGAGATGGATTTCGAGTTCCTGTACGACACGGGTCGGCACCTCATGGCGATCGGCTACAACGTCGACGAGCGCCGGCGCGACGCGAGTTATTACGACCTGCTCGCTTCGGAGGCTCGTCTGAGCATGTTCGTGGCGATCGCCCAAGGGCAGATTCCGCAGCAAAGCTGGTTCTCGCTCGGACGCATGCAGACGACAGCGCTCGGCGAGCCCGTACTCACCTCGTGGAGCGGATCCATGTTCGAGTACCTGATGCCGCTGCTCGTGATGCCCAACTATCGCAATTCGCTGCTCGATCAGACCTGCAGGACGGCCATTGCACGTCAGATCGAGTACGCTCGACAGCGCGGCGTACCCTGGGGCATCTCGGAGTCGGGCTACAACACGGTCGATGCCCGGCTGAACTACCAGTATCGAGCGTTCGGCGTACCTGGCCTGGGACTGATGCGCGGGCTCGCCGACGATCTGGTCATCGCGCCCTATGCGACGGCGCTCGCACTGATGCTGTCTCCGAAGGAAGCTTGCGAGAACCTGCAGCGTCTGGCAGTCGAGGGCGCTGCGAGCCGCTACGGCTACTACGAAGCCATCGACTACACGCCGGCGCGACTGCCGCATCGTCGCACCAGCGTGGTCGTTCGTTCCTACATGGCGCATCACGAGGGAATGACGCTGCTCGCGCTGGCGTACGTTCTTCTCGGCCGTCCGATGCAGCGGCGCTTCTGCGCGGACCCGCGGCTCTACGCGACCACGATGCTGCTGCAGGAGCGCATTCCCACAGCCACGGAGATCGATCCTCGTGCAGTCGATGCGTCCGAAGTGCGTTCGGTCACGGACAGTGTGGCCTCCCCGCTGCGCATCTTCGGCGCGCAGGGTGCAAGCGCACCGGAGGTGAATCTGCTGTCGAACGGCCGCTATCATGTGATGGTGTCGCAGTCGGGTGCGGGCTATAGTCGATGGCAGGATATCGCCGTGACCCGCTGGCGCGAGGATGCCACCGCCGACAACTGCGGAACCTTCTGCTATGTCCGCGACGTCGTCAGCGGCGACGTCTGGTCGACGACCCATCAGCCAACACTGAGGCCGACCGATCACGCCCAGTCGATCTTCTCCGAAGCGCGAGCCGAGTTCAGGCGCTCCGATTTCGAGATCGACACGCACACGGAGATCGCGGTCTCGCCGGAAGACGACGTGGAAATGCGCCGGACCACGATCACGAATCGCTCGCGCGACGTCCGCGTCCTGGAAGTGACGAGCTATGCCGAAGTCGTGCTCGCGCCGATGGCGGCGGACGCCTTGCATCCTGCGTTCAGCAACCTGTTCGTCCAAACCGAGATCGTCCCGTCGCGCCAGGCCATCCTGTGCACGCGTCGTCCCAGATCGCAGCATGAGCAGGCGCCATGGATGATGCATCTCATGGTGTTGCACGGCGCGGCGATCACGGAGACTTCGTACGAGACCGACCGAGCGCGCTTCATCGGGCGCGGCCATTCCGTCGCAGACCCCGCTGCCTTGACGCATCCCGGACGACTGTCGTGCACCGACGGCTCCGTGCTCGATCCCATCGTGTCGGTCCGCTACCGTTTCACCCTGGAACCCGAAGCATCGGTAAGCATCAATATCGCGTCCGGCGTCGAGACGTCGCGCGAGGCGGCGTTGAACCTGGTCAAGAAGTATCAGGATCCTCGTCTCGCGGACCGCGTGTTCGAACTCGCCTGGACGCACGGTCAAGCGATCCTGCAGCAGATCAACGCGAAGGAAGCCGAAGCGCAGCTCTACGGCGCTCTCGCAAGCAGAATCATCTATGCGAACTCGTCGCTTCGGGCCGATGCTTCGCTGCTGCGAGAGAACCTTCGGGGTCAATCGGGCCTATGGGGATACTCGATCTCTGGCGATCTTCCGATCGTCCTCCTGCAGATCGGCGACACCGCCAACATCGATATCGTGCGCCAACTCGTGCGGGCCCATGCCTACTGGCGCCTCAAAGGACTCGCTGTGGATCTGGTGATCTGGAACGAGGACCACACCAGCTACCGCCAGCAGCTCAACGACCAGATCATGGGTCTGATCGCCGCGGGCATCGAGGCGCACGTGATCGATCGTCCGGGCGGCATCTTCGTGAGATCCGCGGAGCACATATCCCATGAGGATCGCATCCTGCTCCAGACGGTGCCCCGGGCCGTCCTTCGCGACGACGGCGGCACGCTCGGCGATCAAGTCCATCGTCAGCAAACGGTACCGGCACCGCCCCCGCGATTTCAGATCACTACGCCTTACGTTGCGGAACCCGGCATCGAGCCCGCGACGGCCTCGACCGACTTGCTCTTCTTCAATGGTCTGGGCGGCTTTTCGCCCGACGGGCGCGAGTATGTCATTACCACGATGTCCGATCGCGTCACGCCTGCGCCGTGGGTCAACGTCCTGGCCAATTCGCAGTTCGGGACGGTCGTTTCGGAGAGCGGTCTTGGCTATACCTGGGGCGAGAATGCCCACGAGTACAGGCTGACCACTTGGCACAACGATCCGGTGAGCGATCCCTGCGCGGAGGCGATCTATCTCAGGGACGAGGCTACGGGGAGGTACTGGTCGCCGACCCCGCTGCCTCGCCGCGGAACGGGCCCGTATGTCACGCGCCACGGCTTCGGCTACAGCGTTTTCGAGCATGCCCAGGACGGCATTCGCTCCGAGGTGTGTGTCTATGTGGCAACGGATGCGCCGATCAAGTTCACCGTGCTGAAAGTTCGCAACGAATCCGGACGGCCGCGTCGGTTATCGGCCACCGGTTATGTCGAATGGGTGCTAGGGGATCTGCGGGCGAAGACGCTCATGCACGTGATCACCGAACTCGTCGCCGCAGGCGGCGGCGTTCTTGCGCGCAACGCCTACAACACCGAGTTCTCAGGCCGCGTCGGCTTCTTCCACGCCAGCGCGCGGGCGCACAGTGTCACGGGAGACCGCACCGAGTTTCTCGGCCGCAACGGAACCCTGAAGGATCCGGCGGCGCTATCGCGGCAGAAACTCTCCGGCAAGCTCGGACCGGCACTGGACCCCTGTGCGGCAATCCAGACGCACTTCGAACTCGGGGTGGGCGAAGAGCGTGAAATCGTATTCACGCTCGGCTGCGGGCAGAGTGTCGGGAGCGTCGAGGAGTCGCTGCGACGCTACGGTTCGGTCAATGCAGCCAGAACGGCGCTGACGCAGGTGGGCGACTTCTGGCGTCGCACCCTGGGCGCAGTGCAGGTCGCCACGCCGGATTCGATGGTCGATCTGCTGGTCAATGGATGGTTGCCCTATCAGACGCTCGCGTGCCGTCTGTGGGCACGTAGCGGCTACTATCAGTCGGGAGGGGCCTTCGGCTTCCGCGATCAGCTGCAGGACGCAATGGCCCTGGTCCACGCGACGCCGAATCTCTTGCGCGACCATCTGCTCTTGTGCGCGAGTCGTCAGTTCACCGAGGGGGACGTCCAGCACTGGTGGCATCCTCCGTCGGGACGCGGTGTGCGCACGCGCTGCTCCGACGATTATCTGTGGCTGCCGCTGGCAACCTGCCGCTACGTTCTCGCGACGGGCGATCTTGGTGTTCTGGACGAGTCGGTTTCCTTCCTGGAAGGGCGCCCCGTCAATGCAGAGACCGACTCGTACTACGATCTACCCGGCCGCTCGGAACAGCAGGCTTCCCTCTACGATCACTGCGTGCGGGCAATCCTCAAGGGACTCGCCTTCGGCGAGCGCGGCTTGCCGCTGATCGGGACGGGCGACTGGAACGACGGCATGAATCTCGTCGGCGTGCACGGCAAGGGAGAGAGCGTGTGGCTGGGCTTCTTCCTATACCACGTGCTCATGCAATTCGGCGATCTTGCCGAGGTACGCGGCGATCAGGTGTGGGTCGAGCGCTGCAGGCACGAAGCATCCCGGCTACGCGACAATATCGAACGAGGCGGGTGGGATGGGGCATGGTATCGGCGTGCCTATTTCGACGACGGTACGCCGCTCGGTTCGACGCAGAACAGCGAGTGTCGAATCGATTCCATCGCGCAAAGCTGGTCGGTGATCTCCGGCGCCGCTGCGCCTGAACGGCAGCGCGCTGCCATGAATGCGCTCGACGAGCACCTCGTGAGCCGGGAGGACGCTCTGATCAAGCTGCTGACGCCGGCATTCGACGAGTCGGCGCTCGACCCGGGCTATATCAAGGGCTATGTCCCGGGCGTGCGAGAGAACGGCGGACAGTACACCCATGCGGCAATCTGGGCTTCGATGGCGTTTGCCACCCTCGGGGATGCCGGGCGCGCGTGGGAACTGGCGCGAATGATCAATCCGGTCGGGCACTCGCTGACTCCGGACGACGTCGCCGTTTATCGAGCCGAGCCTTACGTGCTCGCCGCCGATGTGTATGCCCGCGATCCGCATACGGGGCGCGGCGGCTGGACGTGGTACACGGGCTCGGCGGGCTGGATGTACCGCCTGCTCCTGGAATCTCTGCTCGGCGTGCAGCGCAAGGCGGGGATGCTTGCGATGGCGCCTTGCCTTCCCGACGGCTGGAACGGATTCGAGGTTCGATACCGCTGCGGAGAAGCGCTCTACCAGATCAGGATCGCGCGCGCGAAGCATCTTTCCGGTGCGGCTTACGTCATGCTCGACGGCGTAAGGCAGCCTGAACCGCAGTTCGCTTTGATCGACGATGGTCGGACGCACGAGGTCGAGGTTCATCTCGAAGGAAGCGTTTGAGCGACCTCCCGTCGGCGGCGCCCGGTCGCACTCGACTGCCGAGCGTCGCCATCGATGGCATGGCGCGAACGTTCGCACGCTTTCTTCGCATCGAATCGGCTGCCGGCGGGGTGCTCCTGGTGAGCACCGTAGTCGCGCTCGTCATTGCGAACTCGGGTTGGTCTGATGTTTTTCTGCACATATGGCAGACCCCGGTTCAACTGCGTGTCGGCTCGTGGGAGTGGGGCCGCTCCGTCCTCGGCTGGATCAACGATGGGGCAATGACGCTGTTCCTGTTCCTCGTGGCACTGGAGCTCAAGCGGGAACTGATTCTGGGGGAGATCCGCAATCCTCGATTGGCGGCGTTCTCGCTCTTCGGGGCCATCGGCGGCATGATCGTACCTGCCGCCGTCTTTCTGCTCATTCAATGGAATCGCCCGGGCGAGCACGGCTGGGGGATGGTCATGGCGACAGATACCGCGTTCGTCCTCGGCGCACTTGCGTTGCTCGGCACGAGAATTCCTCAGCACCTGCGCGTGCTCATGCTGTCGATGGCGGTCATCGACGACATCGGTGCCATCGTCGTCGTGGCCTTGGGCTACGGACACGACGTGAACTGGTACGCCATCGCGCTGGCCATTCTTGGCCTCGCCGCCGTGCGCGTCATGGCCATGGTCGGCGTCCGGGCGATACCCACGTACTTCCTCGTGGGAAGTGCAGTATGGCTGGCCGTCGATGCGTCCGGCATCCACGCGACGATCACCGGCGTCATACTCGGCCTCCTGACCCCGGCCCGACGCTGGGTGAGCGACACGCGCCTCTATGCCATACTCGACGAGGTCGTGGCGCATCCTGCAGCCGAGCAGAGCAGCAGTGCAGACACGAAGGACCGCGCGACACTCAAGCGCGCCGAGGCCGCCGCACGTGAAGCACTTTCCCCCGTGGAGCGCCTGGAGATGGCGCTTCACCCGTGGGTCGGCTTTCTCATCATGCCCGTATTCGCGCTTGCAAATGCGGGTATCGTCCTGACTGTCGATGCGTTCGGCGAGCACCTCACGCTGGCTGTATTTTTCGGACTCGTCGTCGGCAAGCCGATCGGCGTACTGACCTTCATGTGGCTCGGCGAGCGTCTCGGCGTCGCGGAACGCCCCGAGGGGCTGGGCTGGGGATTGCTCGCCGGCGGTGCCATGTTGTCCGGAATCGGTTTCACGATGTCGTTGTTCATTGCGAGCCTCGCGGTCAGCGAGGATCTGGTGAACAGCGCAAAGATGGGCATCCTGCTCGCGTCCATCGTGTCCGCCATCACGGGCATGCTGGTACTCATGTGGTTTGCCAGAGATCGCAGCTGACGCGAAGCGCTTGGGCAACGCGTGGGGCAGCTTCCTTCTTCCTGCGCTAGGGATTCACCGGTTGCGGTGATCGCATACGCCGATCGCGAACGTCACGAGGGGATCGACCGATGCGGGCGTTGCCCCTGCATCTTCGCGGCGTTCCGATTTCGCGCACGCACGACATACTGGCATACTCGCCCGCAAACTGGCGTTCCGGAGGAGTCGGGAAATGATTGATCGATCGATGGAAGCGGATTCGAGGCTCGCGGTTTCATGGGTTCTGCATGCGCCTCACGAGACGCCGGGACCCGGATTGCGGTGCTGCCGGCTTCGACTGAACGCCATGGTATGCGTCGTGACAGCAGGATGCCTGACGATCGCGGCCGTGCCCGCCCTGGGGGCAGCGACCGGATCGGACTTCCCCACTCGGCCCGTGCGCATCCTGGTACCCGTCACCAGCGGGGGCAACATGGACGGGATTACCCGCGCGCTGGCGCAGAAGCTGACGGAATCGCTCGGCCAGCAGGTGATCGTCGACAACCGGCCGGGGGCGGGCGGACGCGTCGCCTTCGAGATTCTTGCGGGCGCCGCCCCCGATGGGCATACGTTGATGACGACCAGCCTCACGTCGATCATCCATCCCATGCTCTACAAGTCGCGCCTCGACATCTTGAGGGACTTCGTACCTGTGTCGCACATTTCCTCGCAAGGGTACGTCCTCGTCGTCAACAACGCGGTGCCGGCGAAAACGCCGGGAGAGCTGGTGGCGCATCTGAAAGCCAATCCCGGCAAGCTCGCCTACATGTCGACTGGTATCGGCAGTCCGAATCACCTCACGGCCGAGGTGTTTCAAGCCGTGACGGGAACGCGCATGCTCCATGTGCCGTACAAGGGGTCGGCCTACGCGGACATCGTCAGCGGTCAAATACAGGTGGGGTTTCCGGGTATTCCTACCATCATGCCGTTTCTGCAAGGCGGACGTCTACGTGCGATCGCGGTGACGACGCCGAAGCGGGTGGCGCCGCTCCCCGACGTACCCACGCTCACCGAAAGCGGCATGGACGGGGCCGTGGTCGTGAACTGGTACGGTATCGTCGCGCCCCGACACACACCGGGTGCGCTGGCCGAGCGACTAGCGAAACATATCGCCAGCGCGATGCATTCGCCGGAGGTCGGGAAAAGACTGCGGGCCGACAGCACCGACCCGGTGGGCAGTTCGCCGGCGCAGTTCGTCGGACACATCCGGGCGGAGTCCGAGCGCTGGGGGCGCATCGTCAAGCAGGCGGAGATTCGTGGCGAGTAAGCGCCGTCCCGCCAGGGTGGACAGGGTCGCCATCGCGATGCATCGCGATGGCGTGGCCGTGGATTCACGACGTTGAATCGTGCCGCATCGATTCGTGCGCAGTTCGGTCGTTGCCCGGCAAGATGTCAGTCGGATGCAAAGGTATATCCCGATAGAGGGATCGCTCTGCAGGTAGTCGGCGCTGGTCGAAACACTCGCCGGCTTACTTGGTCAGGCCCAATTCCGACAGCACTGCTTTTGCAGCTGCATAGTCGCGATCGAGGTACGACCTCAGCCCCGTGCCGGTTCGAAACTCGTCCGAAGAGTAATTCTTTTCCAGATACGCTTTCCATTCCGGCGCTTCGGTCACCTTGCGAAAGATGCCCTCCCAGTAGGCGATCTGAGCCATGGATAATCCCCCGGGAGCGAACATCGCGCGCCATCCCGCACTGACCAGATCGATACCTTGTTCTTTCCAGGTAGGGATCGACGCGAGCGAGCCATAGAGGCGCTTCTCGGAGGTCACGCCCAGACCGCGCATCTTTCCGCTTTGAATGTGCGGTGCCGCGTTGCCGGCCGCTGTGGGAATGACATCGATATGGTTCCCGAGCAAAGCGGCGATCGCCTCGGCGGAACCCTTGAACACGACGACCTTCAGATCGCGTGCGTTGCCGCCCATGGCTTTCAGGAGCATTCCTGCTGCGATGTGATTGTGATTGCCGATGCTGTTTGCAAACCCGGTCGTGACAGATTTCGGTGCTTTGTGGATGCGTTCGGCCAGATCCCTGCCGGACCTGAGGTCCCCGCCCGCATTGACCACGAACACGAGATAGTCGTCCAGAAGCAGTGCGATCGGCGTGAAATCGACGTGCCCGATCCTGCTCGACCCAACGATATGCGCGGCGCCCAGTGCCGTCGTTGCCACCAGGAGATAGTGAGGATCTCCAGCGCGCTGATGGACGTAATTCGACGCGATGTTGCCGCCTCCACCCGGACGATTCACCACCGTCAGAGTCGTGTCGAGGAGCTTCTTCTCCGAGATGATTTTCTCGATCACTCGGGCGGTCCGGTCGTTGATGCCGCCCGGCGCTGAACCGACAACGATCTCGACATGCTTTTGCGGTTGCCATCCCTCTGCACCGGAAGCTGCGCCGACGCCGAAGGCGAAAAGTGCTGCAGCGAACCGACCCCAATACGTACCGAGTGGAGCGGCAGTTTTCCGGATGTTCGGAGCGAACGGAATGGTCGAAAGTCCGCGCGGCATTTGCATCTCCTCCAGGATGTTGTGTATCCAGAATAGCGCGATTCCAATGTACAAGCGCGTCAATAGGGTTTCGGCCGCCCCCCGACTCGGCAGTCAAAATCGAAACGCGCCGTTGATTCCCAGCACCCAATTGCGTCCGGGGGCCGGTTCGAAATAGCGTGCATTCCCCTCGTTGACGATTACCGAACCCACGTAACGTCGATCGAATACATTGTCGATGCGCGCGAATCCACTGGCTTCCCAGTGTTTCCAGCGCCGCACGTAGCCCGCCTGCAGTGAGGTCATGGCGTAGCCCGGGGCAGTGGCGGAATTCCGGTCGTCGACAGGTACGCGCCCGAGGGCCCGCAGGTCGACACTCCCTCGCCAACCTTCGTCCGGCACCCACCCGACACTCGCGTACAGCGATTGGCGGCTGATACCCGGGACGTGGTTTCCGGCAGCAACGACATTTCCGGATGTGCAGGGTGTGGGCGAGCAGAAGGCGTCCAGGTAAGTCGGTTCCAGCAGTGTCAACGCGACCTGGGTTCGCCAATGATTTTTCATCTGCCGCCGCCACCCGACCTCGAGTCCTGTGCGGCGCGTGCGGCCGGCATTCTGAAACGTAGACCTTCCGCCTGAACTGGTGGCCGTGACGATCTCGTCCCGTGTCCGGGTTTCGAAGAGGGCGACCGTGAGCAGATCTGCGGCTCCACGAAACTTTGCGCCGACTTCCACGCTCGTATTGACCGCTGGGCGCAACGCAAAGTGGAGCCCCCCCATGCCATCTGCACGATACGAGAGTTCGTTGAGCGTCGGTGTTTCGAAGCCGCGACCGGCCGACAGATACCAGGCAAGGTGCGCCGTCGGCTGCCAGCGCAACGACGCGACCGGCAGTGTTTCAGCGTAGCGTGCAACACCGCTGTCGTCGCCGTTCTCCGGTGTCACGTAGCGATCGACGGAGCTGAAGCGCACCCGACTGCGACGCACACCCGCTTCGAGTGCCCATGCATCGCTGAAATTCCAGGCCACCTCCGCATACGGGTCGAAGCTTGAAACGTCGTTGTGCTCCAGGCGTCGGAGGGCACCGCGTTTCCCCAACAGAGGAGCGGTGGGGGAGCCTTGATAGTTTTCGTAGCCGCGGCGTTGTTCCTGCATGCCGTCGTAGTTCAGGCCGACAACCCACTCCAGGGTGCCGGCTCCCCATTCGCCGATGCTGCGCCAACGCAAATCCACACCGCTGTAGTCGCGCTCCAGATCGATCACGCCGCCTGCATGGCGCGGGTTCTGCTGAGCGAGAGGCGGAATCGACAGGAACTGAACGGTCTCGCGCTGACCACCGTATAGCATGACGCGCAGTTGCCGACGCGCATCGATGCGATGCTCCATGAGCAAACCCAGCTGACTTTGCAGCACACTTTTTTGCGTATTGTATTGTTGGGCCAACGGCGCCGCCGTCGGTGCGACCGCAAGTTGTCGTGCGGTGATGCCGAGTGGATCCTGAGCGCTTACGTCAACGCGATTCAACACCAGTGTCAGCCGGCTATCGTTGGCGAACGCCCAACCGAACTTGCCGTTGACGAGATCGCGGGTGGCCGCGCTGTGATCGCGCCAGCCGTCGGTGTCAAAGCGGTTGGCGCTCAATCGATAGTCCATCCGCCCCTGAGAGCCGCTCGTCTCGACGCCTTGGCGCCATGTCCCGAAGCTGGCTGCCGCCGTCGAGTACGACAGGCGCAGGGGGCCTTCCCCCTCGGCGGTAAAGGCCTGCAGAACGCCGCCGGAGGAGTTGCCATGCAATGCCGAGAACGGGCCGCGAAGCACCTCGATGCGGTCCAATGAAGCAATGTCGATATTCGATGTCTGGCCTTGTCCGTCCGGCAATGTCGCGGGTATGCCGTCCACATAGAGGCGTACTCCGCGTACACCGAAGGTCGAGCGTGCGCCGAAACCACGGATGGACAACTGCAGATCCTGCGCAAAGTTGTAACGATTCTGCAATTGCAGTCCGGGAATGCCGGCGAGCCCCTCGCTCAACTGCGCCTGCAAGCGGCCATCTCGAATGTCGTGCCCCTCCATCCGGTCGACCGAGCCCGGCACGTCGAAGGGCGCGGTGACGCCACGCGGTGTCGTGACGGTCACTGCGGGCAGATGGACTTCGGACGCGGGAGATGTCGCCGCTTCGGCTGCGCTGACGAGCGCAGGCATGAGGGCAGCGCAAAGACAGGAAACTAGACGCTGGGCGGACATCGGTTTCGTGGCGTGGGGAAAAACCTGGTGTTTCGACGCCGAGCGAGGCGGACCATACTCGATCGTCCTTCGTAAGTGACGTCAGCTTCGCGCCGGTGTAATGCGCCACACGGTATTCGAAAGATCGTCTGCGACAATGACCGCGCCACGTGGATCGACGGTGACGCCGACCGGTCGCCCCCGGGCCTTGCCGTCCGCGCCGAGAAAGCCGGTGACGAAATCGATCGGATCGCCCGCAGGTCGACCATCGCGAAACGGCACGAAGACGACTTTATAACCGACCGGCACGCTGCGATTCCAGCTGCCGTGTTTGCCGACGAACACGCCATCTGAGAAGCGGGTACCCATCGAGGGCTCCGAGAACGCCAAGCCGAGCGCAGCGACGTGCGATCCCAGGCTGTAGTCCGGCGCGATCGCCGCTGCAACCTTCTGTGGATCCTGGGGTTGCGCCCGGCGGTCGACGTGCTGTCCCCAGTAACTGTACGGCCACCCGTAGAAGCCACCTTCTCGCACCGAGGTCAGATAGTCGGGGGCGAGGTTGGGACCGATCTCGTCTCGCTCGTTCACCACTGTCCAGAGACGGTTCGTCGCGGGCTGGATTGCGAGCGCCGTAGGATTGCGGAGCCCGGTCGCATAGGGCTTGTGCATGCCGGTCTCGATGTCGACCTGCCAGACCATTGCGCGATCGACTTCGGCAGCCATCCCGCGCTCGGTGATGTTGCTGTTCGAACCGATGCCGACATAGAGAAAGCGGCCGTCGGAACTGGCGGTCATTGCCTTCGTCCAGTGATGATTGATGGCCGAGGGCAGATCCGTGACCTTCGTCGGTGCCCCACTCGCCTGAGTCTGCCCGGTGCGATAGTCGAAGCGCACCAGCGCATCCTGATTGGCGACGTACAGACGATCGTTCACGAACGCAAGGCCATACGGTGCGTTGAGGTTATCCGCGAACACGCTGCGAAATTCGTATACGCCGTCGCCATCCGCGTCGCGGAGCAACGTGATCCGATCGCCGCCCTCCACGGAAGTCCTGCCACGCTTCTTGAGTATGCCGGCGATGAAATCCTTCGGGCGCAGGACAGGAGCATTCCCTCCGGAGCCTTCGGCAATCAGGATGTCGCCGTTCGGAAGGATCAAGGTCTGTCGCGGGACCTTGAGATCCGAGGCAATGAGGTCGACCTTGTAGCCTTCCGGCACGATCGGACGATCGTTGCCCCATTCGGCGGGAGGTGCGATCACGATGCTGGGCAACAGGCCCCCCCGAGGATCGGGGAGGATGGGACTGTTTCCGTACTGCGGCGGCGATGGCTCATCGCTGCATGCCGAGATCGCGATCGCGACGATGCCGAGAACAATGGCAGTGTGCCTCATGCTACTTCCTCCCTCGTGTTCAGACCCGAGTAACCAATCCATGAGGCCGCGAGCGCCAAGAGCGAAACGACGATCGAGAGATACAAGCCGAGCGGCATGGTCGACCAGGCATCGCGGGCGTGAACGAGGGCGTTCACCAACCCGAGCCCCCACATGATGATCGACACGACCGCGTACGCGACTCGTCGTGCCTTCGTCGCCGCGCTACCGCGAAAGAGCGCGGTCAGCGACCACAGAACGACCGCGGTTCCGGCCACCATTGCGCCCGCAATCAGCCACGACGAAAAGTTGGCCCATTGCACGTGTTGGCTCGAGTGGTAGGCAATATCGCTCAGCAGCGCGCCCAGGAACAGCGGTAACGGAAACGCGAGAAGTATCGCGTGAACCGGATGGATCGGTGTCATGGGAGTGGATCTTCTCGTTGGTTGGGCAATCAGTCGGCATGCAGACGCGCTGCACGGCAGGTGTCCAGGTGTTCCGGACAGGGGTATCCGGAGCGTGCTGTGCACATGCGATGCCCGCGTCCGCCATCGGAAGTCGCACGGCGCTCATCGGCGCGTGGTGATCCACGGTATCGTCGGGGACACTTGGCCGGCAGCGTTTAGGGGGCCGGATCAACCAAGGCCGCGCGAGAGGGCGAGGCGAGGCTTGGTCGTGTGTCGTCGCGAATCAGACGCGACGTTCGCACGATGCCTTGCGCGTCACTTATGAATCGGCAACGTGACGGTGAATGTGGTGCCCTTGCCGGGACCCTCGCTATGCGCATCGACGGATCCGCCGTGTGCCTGAATGATCTGCCGTGAAACGTGCAGGCCGATGCCCAGGCCGGAAGCGGATTTACGCTTCGCTCTTTCGCCGCGACTGAACAGATCGAACAGGTTCTCGCACTCCGCTGACGATAATCCGATCCCCTCGTCGCGGATATCGAGCGTCACGCTGGCAGAGGCGCTCGTCACCTCGACCGTAATCCTCTGACCGTCGTTCGAGTAGAGCGACGCGTTTCGAAGCATGTTGGTGAGCGCCTGGCAGATGCGGCGAGGGTCTGCGCGAACCATGATGGCGTCGTCGCCGATACTCGCGTCGAGGCGTTGGCGCTTGGTCTGCAACAGGGGCAATACGTTCTCCGTGGATTCGGTGATGACGGACCGCAGATCGATCTCCCGGACTTCGAGACTGTCGGGCCCATAGTCTCCACGCACGACGCCGAGCAAGTCATCCAACAGACGGGAAAGCTGCCCGACCTGGCGTTCGATGGCGGCGGACGTGTCTCGAATTGCCGAGTCTTTGGATGCCATGGCGATGTACTGCGAGCCTGCACTGATGGCGTGAACGGGATTTCTGAGCTCGTGCGAGACGATCGCGAGAAACTCGCTCTTCTTCCGGCTGGCCTCCTCGAGTTCGCGTCGCTGTACCTCGAGACGCTCATTTGCGATCCGCAGATCGCGGGTTCGGGCTTCGACGCGGGATTCCAGGGCGTCGTGGGCGTTTCGAAGCTCCGCTTCGACACGTCGACGCTCGGCGTTCTCATGCTCCAGCGCCGCTTTGGCTTCTTCCAGTTGGCGCGTGCTCGGGAGCGCGACCGCCTTGGGAATCAACAGGTAGAGGAGGATGGCGGTCGGCACCGACGCGGCGGCGGTGATCGCCTTGACCGATCCTGACAGCCAGTAGGTCGGGTTCCAAAGGGTCCAGACTTCCATCCAGTGCGTTGCGCCGCACGCGACGATGAACACGCCGAAGAGCAGGAACATCCAGTTGAAGGGCAGGTCGGTGCGCTTGCGAATGAAGCTTACGAGCGCGATCGGAATGGCGGTATACGCCAGGCCGATCAGCGCATCGGATACCACGTGAAGGCGGAGCAGGCCCGGATCCCACGAGTAACAATATCCGTGCGGCAGCAACGCTTCAGTGGCTTGATGCCGCGGACCGATCGCGGCCAGAAGCACCAGGATCAACGTCGCAACAAAGGCCAGGAGACCCGCTCGCTGTCCGAACGAACGTAGGCCTTGGTCTTTCATCATTGCTCCCTTGTCCTTGCGTGGTGTTATTGAAAGGGGCGTCCCATCAACCTGAGGAGCTCGAAGGTCTTGAGTGGCTTGACCAGGTGGGCCTCGAAACCTTCGGACATCGACCGGCGTATGTCTTCCGGTTGACCCCAACCGGTGAGTGCGACGAGGCGTGTGTGGCGCCCCCAGGGTTCGCTTCGAATGGCCTGCGCGACTTCATACCCGTTCATTTCCGGCATGCCCAGATCGAGCACTGCAATGTCGGGCTGGAGCCTAGCGCCCAGCGCGAGCGCATCCTTTCCGTTGGTCGCTGCGACAACCTCGTAACCGAGCAGACTCAACATCTTTCCGAGGCTCTGAACGGCGTCTTCGTTGTCATCGACCAAAAGCACCCGCAGCTTGGCTCTGCCCGGATCCGGACGTTCGCTGCTCGATGGGGCGTCAGCAGGGGAATCGTCGGCGGCATCTCCGCTCGCATGGCGCTGCGTCGTCGCGGCTCGGCCGGGACCGAGTTGCGGTCCGAAGCGGCGGTCGAACGGTAGGCGGGTAGGGTAGGGGGAAGACTGCATGATGCGTCTCTCCGACAGATCGAGGAAAGATACCCTGCCGATCCATGGCCGGACGGTGGATGCGTGTGGATCGCATTCTCATTATGCACAAAATGATGATCGGGGAGAACCGCGCAAGCGGGTAGATGGGGTGTGCATCTGGCCACACCCGACCCAGGGAGCCGCCGTGGAGAATGAAAGGGGCGCTCCGGATGCCTCGTCGCGCGGGGCGTACGTTACAACGCCCCTGACTCGCTCACCGCAACCGGGACATCAGTTGCTTCAGGACTTCCGGTTCGACCGGCTTCAGCAGGTGCTCGTCGAAACCGGCCTCCGCGGAAGCAACGAGGTCGGTCGGCTGACCATAGCCTGTGACCGCAATGAGCTTGATCGCGCTGTTCGGGCAACGACGACGAACTGCGCGGGCCACGTCGTAGCCGTTCATCCCGGGCAATCCGATGTCGATCAACGCGACATCCGGTTCCGAGCGCAGGATGCATTCCAATCCGGATACCCCATCATCGGCGGAGTCGACGTCATGTCCCCATAGCCGGAGCATCAGGTCCAGGGTGGTTCGGATGTCCGGATTGTCCTCGACGACAACCACTCGACGTGCAGCCCCGCTGCTCGTCGCGCCCGACCTGTCTGCGTTCATCGCGGTATCCGGATCCGAGAGCGGAAGTCGGACGTCGAAGCGCGCGCCTCTGCCGGGGCCTTCGCTCGATGCGCGAATGGATCCCCCATGCAGTTCGACCAGGCGCCGAGCGATCGTCAGGCCCATCCCGAGACCGCTCGCCGCTCGATCCAGACTGGGATTCACCTGCAGAAAGGGGTCGAACAGTGCGTCGGCGCGATCCGGATCGAAGCCGACGCCATGGTCCTCGACGACGATCAGCGCCTGTTCGCCCGCAACCGAGGTTCGAACGCGTATATCGCCAGGTGTCGGAGTGAATTTCGCGGCGTTGTGCAGGAGGTTGCAGACGATCTGTTCGATGCGCACGGAATCGACCTCCACGGGCAGCGCTTCGTCATGGTAGTCAGCGACTATATGGTGGTCACGCTCTCGCGCAAATGCGATGCACGTTTCAACAGCTGCTTCGACGGTGCGGTTGAGATCGACGTGCTGCTTCTTGAGTACGACCTTGCCTCTTTCGAGCCGGGCGACATCCATCAAATCGTCCACCATTCGAACGATGTGCCCGAGTTGCCTTTGCAGGATATCGATGCTGCTGCGAGCGGTGGATTCGTCGATGCCGGGTCTGCGCAAAAGGTAGAGCGCGTTGCGCATCGGGGCGAGCGGGTTGCGAAGCTCGTGCGCCAACATCGCGAGAAACTCGTCGCGAAGCTTGACCGCCTGCGCCCGCTGCTCGAGAAGTGCGCCGATGTCGCGTTGTCGCGCCGCTGCTCTGAGAGCAACCTCGACCGCGGACGTGAACGTGTGCGGATTCAACGGGCACTCAAGCAACGTGACGTTCCCGGATTTGGGAAATGCCTGAGCGGCGAGCCCCGCGAATTCGCCGGCGTTGCGGGCGATCAGGATCAGTGGAAGGTCGAACCAGTCGGGTAGCTGGCGAAGTTTCTGCCGCAATGCCGGCAGATCGTCCGCGATCAGGGCGTGCTCGATGAGTACGAGACATCCGGATTGTTCGTCGAGGGCTTCCATTGCGTGCGGAATGTCTGCGAACGACCGGGCTTCGATCCGGTGGCTGCGCAGAAAATTCAGGGCGAATTCCGCATCCGTAGCGTTGGGCGAAACAAGAAACGCCACCTCGCCTCGACAGGAGCGAGCTGTCATTCAGGGTCTACCGTGCTCGGCACTGTTTCCGCCAAGAAAATTCGGAACGCCCGTCAGTACGCCCTGGAACTGTGTCAACGGTTGGCCAATCGAGATGCCGCTCGCGGAAACCGACATTTCGCGCAAGCTGCCTTCGTGCGTGCCGCTGCGCTTCTTGATGATGGTGACCGCCTTGCGGACGTTGCCAAGCGCTTCGAAGTAGCGGGTGATGATGACGCTATCTGCGAGATAACTGACGTCAATCGGCGTTCCCATCGGGCCGATCAGTCCGTACTGGGCGAGGATCATGACCGTCATCACACCCTGC
>LNFM01005515.1_pt1 | contig 33549 bp, 31 predicted proteins | sample 596031 | NCBI WGS metagenome assembly LNFM01 (sample SAMN04254537, study PRJNA301005) | activated carbon metagenome | isolation source: dual media filters at the Ann Arbor, Michigan drinking water treatment plant | place: USA: Ann Arbor
GAAGGACGGGGGAGCCCGCTGGGCGCGTGTCGCGGACGTCCGAGTGCTGGTCGTGCGGGCGCCCCAACCGGGACGCCTCACCCTCGGCCGGCTCGGGCGACGTCTGGTGGCCACCGAGCCGCGCGCAAGCACCATCGTGGTTGGCCCGAGCCAGTCGGGCAAAACGGCGGGGCTCGCGATCCCCGCGATCCTCGAGGCCGCCGGACCGGTGGTGGCGGTGTCAGTCAAGCGCGACCTGCTCGATAACACCCTCGCCGCGCGCGGCGCGGTGGGTGAGGTGCGGATCTACGACCCGACCGGGGCCGCTCAGCTCGATGATGAACGCGTCGTCGGCTGGGACCCGGTGCGCTCATGCGAGACGTGGGCCGAGGCGCGGCGGATGGCCCACAACCTCACGAGCGCCCATGGCGCCGCGGGCGGCCGCGACGCCGAGTTCTGGCTCCAGATGGCCCAGAAGCTCCTCGCACCGCTGCTGCTCGGCGCCGCCGGCAAGATCGACGGCTCGATGCGCGACGTCGTCGCCTGGGTCGACTCCGGTGAGCAGACCGCCGTCTCAGAGCTCCTACTCGACCTCGGCGAACCCGACGCCCACGCCGCCTTCCAAGCCACCTGCCGACGCGAGGAACGCACCCTCTCCTCGGTCTACGCCACCGCCGAAGCGGTCCTCGCGCCCTTCGCCGACCCCGCGGTACTTGCGAGCACCGCCGCCCACGGCATCGACCCGGTCGAGCTACTCCACGGTCAAGACATCCTCTATGTGATCGCACCCGCCAAAGACCAGGAACGCCTGGCACCGCTGTTCGCCGGCCTCGTCGAGCACGTCGTCGACGCGGCCTACGCCCGCGCCGCCTCAGGACACCCATGCGACCCGTCGCTGCTGCTGGTGCTCGATGAGGCCGCCAACACCGCCCCGATCCGCAACCTCCCGCAGATCGCAGCGACCGCAGCCGGACAGGGGATCCAGGTGGTGAGCGTCTTCCAGGACCTCGCCCAAGCCCGCTCACGCTACGGCGAAGCCGCCGACACGATCCTCGCCAACCACCGGGCCAAGCTCTTCCTCTCAGGCATCTCCGATGCGCGGACCCTCGACTACCTCAGCCGGGCCCTCGGCGAGGAGGAGGTCGGCTACGAGAGCCGCACCCTCGGTGAGCACGGCAGCGCCAGCCGCACCCGCGGCACGCGCACCCGACGCCTCGCCCCCGCCGACGCCGTCCGCGGCGTGCCGCCCGGCGAGGCGATCCTCGTCTACGGCCACCTACCGCCCGCGCGTCTCGCGCTACGGCCCTGGTACCGCGAACGCGGGCTGCGCCGGCGAGCCGCCGGCGAGCAGGGAACCCCGTGACGCCGGGTGGCCGACGGACCCGGCCGAGAGCCGAGGCCGCCGCCCGCCAGGCCGAGGCCCGCCGCGAGCAGGCACGGGCGCAGCTCGAGGCGGCATGCGAGGAGCTGCGCAGCTCCGAGGGCTGGCAGCGCTTCGCCAAGGCCCGGGCACTGCTGCGCGGCTACTCACTCAACAACACCCTCCTAATCCTCAACCAGCGCCCCAAGGCGACCACCGTCACGAGCTTCCGCCACTGGACAGAACTCGGCCGCCAGGTGCGCCGCGGCGAACGAGCCCTCCGGATCTGGGCGCCCTCGGTTCGGCGTGAACGCGACGAGGCGAGCGGCGAGGAGACCGCCGCGGTGCGGGCCTTCGTGCTGGTGCCGGTGTTCGACATCTCCCAGACCGACCGGCCGCGGCACCCAAAGCCTCCACCAGTGCGGCCGGTCTCAGGTAACTCACACGACCAGTGCTCACCGGGCTCGAGCGGGGCTTGAAGATGGATGTCGGCCGCCGTAAACGAGCATCCATCCAGGTTGCCGCTCCAAAAGAAAGCGGCGTGAGCCACAAACGGGACATCTCTATCTCGCCGTCCATGGCGGTAACGACGTCGAGGTTCGTTCCAGCGCCCGCACCGGGAGAGGAGTCCCTTCGGCGGGTTGTGGGACTGATCTGTCCGTCCGCGAAGTGAGTGAGGCCTTAGGGTCTTCGGACAGGAATCGATTCGCTTCGGAACCGCCGTCGCGTGATCGCGATTTCGGCGTTTTCGCACCTGTATCCAACCCTCGCTGAGGGCTGAGGGTCATCAGGTGTCGACGGACTCCATCACCTAGTCCGGCCGGCCGAGACCAATCCGTCCTCGGCCGCCGCACCAGGAGGCCGCGTGCCCCCCCTCGGATCGTTTATCCGTTCACCGACGGCAAGCACTCGTCGGAGGCACGTCTTCGCCGTTGCGAACCGTCCGAGACATCGCGGTCCGCGACCGTGACCGACGGAATTCTCCTCGAACGCCGGGCGGACCCCCGGCTACCACTGGACGCGCCCGTGGAGCTGCTCGCCCGCGAAGGACAGGTTCGGGGACGCACACGCGATGCCTCGGTGAGCGGCTTGCTGGTCGAGCTGTCAGAGCCGCTTTTGTTCCTCGACCACCAGGTCGGCGTACGGGTGTCGCTCCCCCTCGGGGACGTCATCACACTCGAGGCAGACATCGTGCGGCGCGCCGTCTCGGAGAGCGGCTCCATCCTTGTCGCGCTGCGGTTCTGCCGCTCGGCGGGTGGGCGAGCCCTGCTGAGACGCGCCGGGACACGACCGGTACGCGACTACAGCCGTCGGCTGCGGCCGAGCCGCGCACAGCCACGGCGGGGCCCGGATCTGGATCTGGTCCGGAGCGAGCTGAGGGCGGTGGGGTCCCAGGCGATCGAGCTCGCATTCGAGGTGCCGGAGGCGGCCCCGCCGGCGGCTATCGTCGGCTGGGTGGCCCGCATCGCCGGGAGCCTCGACCGGCTTGCGCCGATGCCAGCCACCAACCGGTCGCTCGTCCACGTGATCGCGGAGCTCCACCGGAGCCTTCCCGCGGCGGACGGCGACACGGAGACGGAGGAGAGACGATGACCGCATGGGGACCCCGCCGTCGTCCGGGAGCCGCTCTGACGGCGGCGGGGGCGCGGGTCGGTGATCCGCGTCGGCTCGCGGCGCTCCGCGAGCTGGAGTTGCTCGACACCGACCGCGACGAGGCCTTCGACCGCCTCACGCGGCTGGCCGCCGTGGCCCTCGATGCTCCGATGGCCGCGGTCTCTCTGGTCGATCGCAACCGCCAGTTCTTCAAGAGCTCCCTCGGGATGGCGCCCGAGATCGAGAGGACCCGCGAGACGCCGCTGGAGGCCTCCTACTGCCGCCACGTGGTCGACCGCGGCGCGCCCTTGGTCATCGACGACCTAAGAGCTGAGCCGCGCACCGCCGACACCTCGCCCGTCGCGGAAGGAACCCGAGCGTACGCCGGCGTCCCGCTCAACACCTCCTCGGGCCAGACGCTCGGGACCCTGTGCGTGATGGACCGCGCCCCCCGGCACTGGTCGGGACGCGAGGTCGGGCTGCTCGAGGATCTCTCCACGTCGGTCATGAGCGAGATCGAGTTGCACGCCACGCGTGTCCGCGAGCGACGGCGCGCAGTCAAGCTCGAGGGACTGGTGGCCCGCCGGACGGCCTCCCTCAGGCGCGTCAACGAGCGTCTGACGGCTGCACGCGCAGATCTGTCGCGCTCGCACGAGGAGACGATCTGGCGGCTCGCGGTGGCGATGGAGCTGCGAAGCGGTGAGACCGGGGAGCACGCCAACCGCGTCGGAGCCCTCTGCGAGGCGATCGCCGCCGGCCTCGGCCTGGCCGGCGACAGGGTCGAGCTGATCCGGATCGCGAGCCCCCTCCACGACGTCGGCAAGATCGCGATCCCGGACGCGATCCTCACCAAACCCGGTCCGCTGAGCGCGGCGGAGCGGATGGTCATCGAGACCCACGCCGAGATCGGGCACCGGATGCTCCACGGCTCGGGCCAGCCACTCCTGGACCTCGCCGCGTTGATGGCCCTCACCCACCACGAACGGGTCGATGGACGTGGGTACCCGACGGCCATGGCCGGTGAGCGGATCCCGATCGAGGGTCGCATCGTGGCCGTCGCCGACGTGTTCGACGCCCTGACCAACGAGCGCGTCTACCGTCCCGCGATCTCCGTGCCAGACGCCCTGGCGGTGATGGACGAGGGCCGGGGCAGCCAGTTCGATCCCGCCGTCCTCGGGTGCCTTCGCCGCGCCATCCCAGGGGTGTTCGCCGGGACGGACTGACCGGGCCGGGCCTTCTTCGTCACCATCGATAGGGCCCGACGGCACACGCCATCGGGGCGAGGGCGAGCGCGAGCGGCTGAATCTCCGGGGGCGCTCGAGGTAAGACTCCTCGGCGGCTGTCAAGAGCTCAGCCACCAGTCGTCCGGGTTCCACGGGAACCACCGACGCCGACTATTGGCCCCATTCCGTTCAATTGGCCGCGGGGAGGGCGATACACCGTTCAGTGCCCACGGACCGTCGGAGGGTCCTCGCCTCCCACGGCCCAGGCGTCGGAACGGGTTCGACGTCGTACTCACCAAGGACGGTGATCCGGATGGACATCCCACCCCTGTCGGTGTGGGAGAGGGAGGGCGCCCTGGCGACCTACGCGGGGCTGATCCGCGACCTCTCCCATATCGACCAGACCGAGGTCTGGCGGCGGATCGACCGCCTCAGTCCAAACCAGCGGGCGATGATCTTTCGCTGGATCGGCCGGGCGGCAATGCCTGACCTTCACGGCGGGACGTCGAAGTGACGTTCACGGACACCGGGCCGATCGGCATCGCGGAACGGCGTGCGCTCACCGTCCTGGCAGCGGGGATGTTCGCCGAAGCACGGGAGCTGGAGCCCGGCCACGCGCTGCGAGAACGCCTAATCGACTACTGCGTGGCGCTCATGAACGGACGCAGGGCAGCCGGTCGGCACCAGGAAGACGACTACGTCATCAACGCCGCCGGTGACGGGCCCGTCCTCCGGCGACTCTCCACCCTGATGGATGCCCTCGCGTTGTCTCTCGGGCAGCGATCAGAGGTCGCACGCTTGCTCTCGCACTGGTCCTCCCGCATCCTCGCCGCCGTGGCCGACGCGCAGCTGCGCGAGCGCGTGCTCTCCGCACCGCCGGACGAACTCCTCGAGGTGGTCGAAGCCCTCGGCCCCGACGCGGAATCGCGGCTCGAGGATTCGCTGGCCGACCTACGATCCACCGAGCCTCCAGCCAGCCCCAACCGGCAGCCGGATCCACGTGGCGCGCGGGTGTGGACGCGGCGAGCCGGGGTCCGCCGCTGAAGACGCCGCCACCGGGTTGGTGCCCTCGCCGCCATTCCAGCGAGGCACTGGTCCTGACGCCCGGCCCCGTATCCGTAGGCCTGCCAGATGCACTGGACAGAGCGAGGACGCCAAGGGCCAACGGGCCCCGCCAGTCACCCGATCGACCTCACGCGCCGAGCGCCGTGCGCAGCTGGTCGAGGGTCGGCGCGCCCTGGAACCCCTCAGGGGTGGCGTACACCCGGCAGGCGAGACCGACGTCGGCGCGCTCGTCGGCGAAGGGATCACGACCGTCGATGAGGACGGTGGGGGATCCCCGGAATCCGAGGCGCACGGCCTCCTCGTGGGTCTCCACCCGCTCCAGCGCGATCGCCGCATCCGCGGCGCCGGCATCGGCGAGCGCAGCGCGCAGGCGTTCCTGCGCAGTGCGCCAGTTGGGGCAGCCGTCGAAGTACCGCAGGGTGATCTGCATCGTGTCCGCTCCTCGGGGATCGCTCCTGCCCCCCACCGTAAGCCTTGTCGCGCGCGTCAAGGTCAAGGGCTACCGTAGGCGGATGAGGATCGGAGAACTCGCCCGGCGCGCGGACGTCACCCCGAGGGCCGTCCGCCATTACGAGCGGATCGGCGTCCTGCCGGTCGCGCGGCGCACCGAGGGCGGCTATCGCGACTACGGCGAGGACGCCCTGTCGCGCCTGGCGTTCGTACGCTCGGCGCAGGCGGTCGGCCTCACCCTCGGGGAGATCCGGGAGGTGGTCGCCTTCCGGGATCGCGGAGAGTCGCCGTGCGCCCATGTCGTGACCCTGCTCGAGAGGCGACGCTCCGAACTCTCGCGGAGGATCAGAGAGATGCAATCTCTGCGTGCCGAGCTCGAGGCTCTCACTGGTCGTGCCCGAACCCTGGACCCGGCTGACTGCTGCGACGACGACGTGTGCCACGTCCTCAAAGCATGGTGACCCCGCTCCTGTGTCGGGGTTCGGGCGTCGTCTACCTCGGGCCGTTCGTGACGCCACGTCTCGCAGGTATCCGACAGCCAGGGAACGGGGAGGGGCCCAGCGGCGTCGTCTCGAACCTGCGTGCTGTCCTTGCCCTCACTCGATGAGGCGACCCGCGTGTTCGACATCCCACACTCCGAAGGCGTCGTACCAGAGGAACGCGAAGACGCGTTCGGCCTCTCGGACGGCGCGGGCGCCCCGGCGGCGCAGCGCGAAGGTCATGGTGAGCGCGTCGCCATCCCGCCTAGCCTCCACGGCAACGATGAGCCGAGCCGTCCCGCGCCACCGGGCGATGGCGCGTCGCAGGGACGCCAGCTCATCGTCACCTCGCGCCCGGACCTTCACCTCGTAACGCACCATTCGCGTCTGGCGGGCGCCCGCCGCGGGAGTCGTCGTGTCCTGATGGCGAGCTCCGCCGGGCGCCGAGCAAGCTGCCGGATTAACGGTGGATCCCACGTCACGGATCCAGGTGGTCATCTCTGCTCCTCGTCGTCTCGGACGATCGCCCGGAGCGGGCTACTCAGGCCCGCCCCGGGCAAGTCTCTGCGGTCGACTCCCGACTGCTAACCAAGCAGGGGAACTTTCGGGGCGTCGGCCGGCTGTCCCGAGGAGGCCTCGGGGACGCCGGCATCGACCGGCAGCGGCGGTGTCGTGCTCCCACCGGCCTTCGCCGCGCGGTCGGCCACCTTCTCGACACGCTCCTGCACGATGTCCGGCATCGACGGCGTCAGCTTGGCGAGCGCAGCGGAGGCCGCGCCCTGCTCGGCGGCGATCGCCGCGATCGCGCGGTCGATACCCGGGGCGGCGGCGGCCGGCAGACGGTTCCTGAGTGCCGCCAGGGTCCCGCCGGCGCGTGCCTGCCCGCGCAGCGTTACCTCGATGGTGGTCGTGAGGACGCGGGCGGTCCTCGGGGAGACCGCCGCGCCTGCCGCGGCGTCCGCCTCGACCTCGACTTCGGCCTGGCGGTCGGTCGAGAGGGCGACGATGGCGCGGCCGATGGCGACCTGGGCCCCGGTCGGGACGCCCACCGCCAGGAGCGACTGCAGGGTCCTAGCAGCCCTCTCGCGCCCTCGCGCGTCCACGAGGGCGGCCTTCGCGATCGCCCGCTCTGCTGCCTCATCCGCCGGCCCGAGCAGGCTGACGAGAGCGGGGACCCGCTCGTCGCGGGCGGCTGCGACCACGCTGAGTGCCCGCGCAGCAGCGACCCGCCGGGCGGGCGTCTTCGCCCTCCGGACGATGAGCATCGCCTCCGCGCCGGCGCGGGCCGCCTGCGAGCGAGACCGTCCGAAGGCCCGGATCGCCGCGGCGTCCCTGTCGTTCGCGAAGAGGGTCGTCGCCTGCTTGAGGGCGACGTCCGCCGCGGCCGTATGTGCCTCGACGCTGGAGACGGCGACGGTCGGGTGCGAGGCGCCGGTCGCCGGAGCGACGCCCAGCACGCCTGCGGCCAGGGCGGCGCCCACCATCTGTCGACGACGATTGCCCATGGGGAATCTCCTTGGTCGCCCGAGCAGGGCTCGGGATGTCCTGCGGGCGCTGAGTCATCAGCGCCCCTCTCGGGATGTCCAACGCGCGGACTACGCCAAGGTCGGAACGTTCTTCGGCAGGCCGAACCGGTCTTCTCCCCTCGCTACGGCGCGAGAGCCACCCCGGGGAGGGGTGGATCCGGCGCCGACGGATACGCGAGACCTGGTTGCGCGGACGGTCCTCGAGTGGCGTTCGCGACCGTTGGCGGAGATACGACTATCGGATTCGCGGGTGCGGACGCCGGTGGGGCGGGCGCGTCGATGGTCGTGCCAACCTCCACCAGTGCATCCATAGCCCGGTCCGAGCGCGGACCGTCGAGGACCGGCACCTGAACGGGCAGCGCCGGGGAGACCGGTAGAGGAGGGAGCGTGCCGCCAACGCGCCCGGAATCGCCCGGGGTCCTCACCGGAACCGTCGGACCGGTCACGCCCGGGCGGCCGTCATCCACCGGCTCGGGGTCCGCGGCGGCCCGCCCGGGCACAGCGAGCGCCGGCGCTCCTTGGTCTGCCGGGCCTGTCGCCATCGCCCCGGCGGGTCTGGCCGGGATACTCACGCCGCGGAGTCCAGCGCGGGCAGCCGTCGGAATGGCCTCGGGAGCCACGGAGTCACGCGAGGTCGCCGCGACGACACGGTCGTGCTGGTGGTCCCGGAGGGAGTCCGTGGTGGACAGGGGAACGGCCACGATGGAACCGCCGAGAGCGCCGGCCGCGACGACGGCGGCGACCTTCGCGCCCATGCCACCTCCGAGCGCCGGCAGGCCGCTGGTGACCGCCGCCCCGGCACCGATCATGGCACCTCCCCCGCCGCCTCCGCCGAGACTGCCGGAAACCCCGAACACAGCCTCGAGGATCCGGTCCGCGGCACCCATGGGTAGGACCGGGGCGAGGGCGGCGAGCTGACCGGGCCGAGTCGAGGTCGTCTCCCGGAAGCTCCTACAGTGCTGGCAGGCCCGCAGGTGCGCGCCGACGGAGCGGGATCGCAGCACGCGGCCGTCCCCATCCGAGATGCGCCTGCGCACGTCGTGGCAGTCCATCCGTCGGCCGTCGGCCATGCCATGAAGCGCGGCGCGGGCCTGGTAGATCAGCTGCTTCACGCTCGGGGCGCTCTCACCGAGGACGTCCGCGATCTGCCCGTGCGAGAGGCCGGACAACTCCCGCATCACGAGAGCGCCCCGTTGGTCGTCCGGCAGCGCGAGAAGGTCCTCCCGCAGCCGCAGGAGCTCCTCGCCCGTCTCGAACCGCTCGGCGGGACCAGGCGAGGGCGACGCCTCCGCACCGGTCAGGGCCTCCGCGGCGTGCCGGGGACGCCGCCGAAGGGCGCTGATGCACTGGTTGTGGGCGATCCGGTACAGCCACGGACGTACCCTGAGCTCGCGCGCCTCCGCGTGGGTCAGCGACCGGAATGCGGACACCATGACGCTCTGGAGGGCCTCCTCGGCATCCTCCGGGTGACGGAGGATGGAAGCGCAGTAGCGGTACAGCGGGTCCCGGTAGCGGCGATAGAGAGCTTCGAAGGCTCGCTCGTCGCCTCGTCGCACGCGCGCCGCGAGCGCCTCGTCCGAGAGCAGGGCCGGAGGCGCGATGCGCAACTCTCCGCGTCGGCCGTCCGTCGTCAGATGTGTCGAGATCGCCATGCACTCACCATCGACAACGTTCATGAGCCAGAAGAGTCGGCGGCATCCCGTTCTCCGATGACGCTTGCGGGCCACCGTAGAGGAAGCCCAGCGCCAGGTCTGTGAGCGCGACGTGAGAAGTTTGCACTAGGCGTGTTCCGAGGCCTGGGGCTGCCGGTCCAGCCGCACGCCGCCCTTGAGACACCGATCGATGCTCCGCGGGCTCAGGACACCCGAAGGCGGCCGTCACCATGACGATGCCGCATCCGTGGGACCGGAACGAACCGATGCCGGCCACCCTCAGGCGCCGGTCGAGCAGGTTCGCCCGGTGCGGCGGGCTGGCCATCCACAGGCTCACCACCTGGCTCGCCCCCCTGTTGCCGCACCCCTGGAGGGCGGCGATGTTCTCGGCCATCCGGCGATCGCGTGGAAAGCCGGCTGCGACGAAGCGGCGCCAGAAGCGGGCGCCGCCCGGGCCGTCGTGGGTCAGCTTCCTCGTTCGCACGAGGCGGCGGCTGTGACCGCGCGCCGGCTTGATTAGCGATGCCGAGCGGGCGAGACGAGGAAGGCCGTGGCGGGCGAGCAGGACGTTGATCTCGGACAGCAGCGAGCGCTCGAGGGCGGGGAGGGCGCGCGCCTCCCCGCCCGCCGCGGCGGGCGGCCCGGCGGGCGGGGCCGCCAGGAACAGGGCGATGAGCACCGCCGCGGCGACGGCCTCGCGGGGGCGGGTGGTGTGGGGTCGCATGCCGCGCCAATCGGGAGCGCCACGATTGTGCTCAACCCCCCGGGGCGTCTTGTTCGCCGTGAGAGTTCCCTCCGAACAGCGGAACGGTATACGCGGCCCGCCGCCGTCAAGCCCGGACCCGCCCCGCCCCGATTGCGGGGCCATGACGAACTCTCGCTCAAACGACCACGGCTGCCGAGCGCAGCGCGCCCGGCGTGCGGTCGGCCTGTCGCTGCTCTCCCTGCTTGCGGTGCCCGTCGGCGCCGGTGCCCAGATGGCTCCCGGGGTCTCCTCGGCGATCGGCGAGGCCCGGCCCGGGGAGCGCCTCCCCGTGCTGGTGCTACTCCACGCCCAGGTCGACGCGAACGACCGGCAGGCCTCGGGGCGAGCGCTGGTCGCCTCCCTCCGGGCCACTGCCGGACGGACCCAGCCGTCGGTCGCCGCGCTGACCAGCGGGCCCGATCGGTCCTTCTGGCTGGTGAACGCGATGTCGAGTGAGGCGTCGCCGCGCGAGATCCGGGCGCTCGCCGCCCACCCCGCGGTCGCCCGCGTCACCCTCGACCCACCGGTGAGCGCGATGCGCTTCTCAGCGGAACCCCTCTCGGCCGCGCCGTCGGGCTGGGGCGTGTTGCGGGTCGGCGCACCGCGCGTCTGGGGCGACCACGCCCTCACCGGCGCAGGTGTGACCATCGGCAGCATCGACACGGGCATCGACGCGTCACACCCCGCGCTCGCGGGACGTGTGGCGGCATGGCGTGACTTCGTCAACGGGTCTGCGGTTCCCTACGACGACAACGGCCACGGCACCCATACGATCGGGACCATGGTGGGTTCAGGGTCGATTGGCGTCGCTCCCGGCGCGAGGGTCGTGGTCGCGAAGGCGCTCGACGCCGGGGGGGCGGGGAGGGGAAGCGACATCCTCGCCGCCGCCCAGTGGCTCACCGACCCCGATGGCGACCCCGCGACGGACGACCGGCCGGACGTGATCAACAACTCCTGGGGCACCGCCGGCGCCAGCAACCCATGGTTCCGCCCGATGGTCCGTCAGTGGCTCGCGCTCGGCATCGTCCCGGTCTTCGCCGCGGGCAACACGGGCCCCTCGAAGGCGACTATCTCCAGCCCGGCCGATTACCCGGAGTCGTTCGCGGTGGGCGCACATGACCGCGCCGACGCATTGGCGCCGTTCTCATCAAGGGGGCCGGTCGTCTGGTCGCACGCCGACGACCCGGCGATCCCGCCCGGGACGCCGCTCGGCAAGCCCGATGTGTCAGCGCCGGGCGTCGGCGTGGCGTCGACGGTGCCGGGCGGCGGCTACGCCCAGTACAGCGGGACATCGATGGCCGCGCCCCACGTCGCGGGCGTCGCCGCGCTGCTACGCCAGGCCCGGCCGGCGCTCGACCCGGTGGAGGTCATGGACCTGATGCGCCGGACCGCTGCCGATCGGGGGCCGGTGGGCCACGACGACGGCTTCGGCGCCGGTGTGATCGACGCACCCGGGGTGCTCGCGGCGGCCGGCGTCACCGCACCCCCGTCGACGCCGCAGACCCAGCCGGTGACGCCTGTCGAGGAGACGCGACCGGAGCTGCGGCGACCCCGCGCGGCACCCGCCCCCGTGCGACGCGCGGAGCCCAGGGTGCGGCTGACGCTGGCACAGATGAGGTCGAGCCGCCGCATCGCGCTCGCCGCCGCCCGCCGCGTGGACGTCATCGAGGCGCGCCTCCACGGGCGCTCGACCCTCCGCTCGACTCGCGCGAACCCACGGGTCCGGCTCCAGCCGCGGGATATGAGGATCACCCGGCGCATCGCGCAGACCTCCATCGTGAGGATCGCTCGCCTCGAGCGGCGGCTCGGGACCTTCCTCTCGACGCGGGCCGTCGTGTCGTCGGGTGGGGCACGTACACGCCTGACCGTCCAGCAGATGCGCGTGACCGATCGCCTTGCGCGCACCGCCCTCGCCCGGGCCGCCGACCTCGGCCGAGTCGTGCGGTCGCGCGCCGCGACACGGGGCATCCCGCGACGCTGAGACGTGGCGGCCGACGAGCTCGGGGGCCTCGTCGTGTGCCCTCCGCTGAGCCGGCGCACGGGATCTCGGCGAGGCGACCGGGACCTCGTGCGAGACCCGCGAAGACGCCGACACGGGTCTGCGGCCCCCGCCGGCGTACCTTCGCCTCCCCGGGCTCACGGCGCGCGGGCAGCGCGTCTCACGGCTCGTCGCTGACGAGGAAGACGTCTATCCGCCGCCCGTTGCGCCAATGCTCGATCGCAACCGTGTCCACGCCGTCCCCGAGCAGGAAACGGGCGAACCTCTCGGCGGTGGTCCGATCGATGAAGTAGAGCTGCCCCCATCCGTGGGGGGACAGCTCAAGGGTCCTCCACCACTCGATCTCGGGTTGGGTGTCCAGGGGCATCGTCATCGGGTCGAACTCCAGCCTCTCAGGTGAGTCCCGCCGGCTCTCCGGCCGGAGGTCGAGGGGCGTGCCGCCGATCGGGGGGTCGCGGCGCCTCATCGTCAGGCAGTCGCATGACCGACACGCGGGTAGGCGTGCCCGATAGCGATCCTCGCCGATGGCTCACCGCCGTAACGGATCGCGTCGAAGACCAGGGTGAAGCCGCGGGCCGCGACGGCCTGTCTCACCGAGCACGAGCCCGTGCCGGCCCTGGGAGCGTGAATCGCCGCGTGATCAGCCATCACTGCCACGGATCTCTTGACCGGGCCGCGTGTCACGGCCCACAGCCACTCGTCGGTGCCCTCGCAGGCGTCGAGGACGTAGGGCCCCGCCGAGATCCGCCACGCCCCGCCTGCGTCGGCGTTGTGCGGGGACTGCGCCCGGCGTGAAGCAGGGCCCGTCTTCCGCTGCCCGACAAGGGCCCTTCCCGAAGATCGACCGGCGTGCCCGGCGGCGGGGCTGCGGCGATGGGATCGCTGCTCGCGGCGTCCGTGCTCCATCTCACCTTCGGGGGTGGGGGCGTACGGCGTCGGCTCCGGGAACCGTTGGGGGCCTGCCGACCGCATCGACCAACATGGTCGGCGAGTCGCCGAGCGCGAGGATCCTGGGGACTTCGAGCGGTCTCCGGGATGCGTCCCAGAGGATCCGGACGTTCGGACGGGTCGGATGCCCACCCAGGACGACCTCGCCCTCGGCGCCTCCCGAGAGACGGATGAGGCACCCGATCGGGTAGAGGGCGATGGAGCCCGTGAAGGCCTCCAGCACCTCTCGGCTGACGAGCGCGCCCGACAGGGTCAACAGCAGCTCGAAAACCTCTTGAGGCGATATGCCTGGGCGGTGGGGACGCGGCTCGATGGCCGCCAGATAGCGATGACAGATCGCTACCACCTGCGCCTCCACGAGGAGTTCCCGCCCCCTTATGCCGGACGGGGTATCCCTGGCCATCCCACCTCTCGTGGTGCTGAAGGGCAACGGTCGAGGCGATCGGCCAGTTCCGGGCGACCGGCTCCAGCATCTCGGCTCCGAGTCGAGGGTGCATCTGCAGCAGCCGCCGCTCCTCCGGTGTCAGCAGGGTGGGCCTGCCGGCGAGATCGAAGGCAGCCGGCTCATGCCGATGTCGGCGAGGAGGGCGGCGACGACGAGCCCCTGAAGCTCCGTGTCGGGGAGACCCAGGCGGCATCCCGTGACGGCGGCCAGCGAGAGGGTCTGGAAGTCGCGCGTCGTGAGCGTCGGAGAGACGCAGTGGCGCAGGGCGAGGTCGACCATCAATCGGTCCTGGCAGAAGCGACGGATCGCCTCGGCTGCGGCGGCGGCGGCCCGGTCCCCCTCCCGTGGGTCACGGGCGGCGCCGCGCGACGGCCACAGCCACGAGGTGGCCCTCGAAGACTGCGCGCAGCGCGGCGCCCGCCGTTGCGGCCGGCGCCTTCGGGTGAGGGCGGGCCGGGGAGCTCGGCGCCGCCGACCGCGCTGGCCCGCCCGCGACCGGCGCGTTTCGACCGGTAGAGGGCCGTGTCGGCGGAGCCGAGGAGCGTCATCCGGTCACGGCCGTCCCCCGGCACGGTCGCGATTCCGATCGAAATCCCGACCGGTCGCCCTCCCGCGACGGCCGGCGTGGCGGCAGCGACCGCGGCGCAGAGCTCCGCGGCGGTCGCCAGGGCCGCCTCTTCATCGTCGTCGAGCCAGAGACCGAACTCGTCACCTGCCAGCCGGCCGGCGAACCCCCGCTCAGCCATGAGCGCCCCGATCACCCGGAGGACCGCGTCACCCACCAGGTGTCCGTGTTGGTCGTTGACGGTCTTGAAGTTGTCGACGTCGACGAGGAGAACCACCCCGCGCGCGGCTGTCTCGGCCGAGGCGGCAACCCGCTCGGTCCACGCGCGGCGGCCGGAAACGCCTGTCAGGTGATCCTCGTCCGCACGGCGCTGCAGCTCGCGCATCCGCTCCTGCGTTGCCGACGAGTCCTTCGGGCCGCCCGACGTCGCATCCACGAGATCGTCGAGGGTCTCGATGTCGATCCCCAAGGCGCCGAGCGACTCCATGAGCAGGCCGGGGCTCATCCGCTGGCCCGCCAGGACTCGCGCCGACTCGTTGGCCGCCTGCACGCAGCCCACCACGCCACCAACACCCGCGGTGTCGTGGTGGTGACGGACGGCTGCGACGATCGGCTCGGGCAGACCCCAGGCCTCGGCCAGGGCCGCCCCTGCGGCAGCGTGGTCGATGCCGAGGCGGTTCCTCTCGCGCTCGGCACGTCGAACGCCGCACGCGGCCCCGTCCAGGGCGGTGGCGATGCGCGCCTCGCGGAAGACCATCGGGAGGACCACCTTGCCGATGTCGTGAAGGAGGCCGGCAAGGTGCGCGGCGTCGTGGTCATGGCCGGACCGCCGCGCCAGTGCAGCCGCCAACCCAGCGACCGACACCGCGTGGGAGTGCAGCTCCGCCCGCAGGCCGGGCCCGACGGCGGGGTTCCGCTCGAGCAGCCCATATGTGGCCGCCTCCATGGCGACGTGTCGAAGGCGGGCGCGTCCGACGATCGCCAGGGCCTGAGGGATCGTGGAGGCAGCCGTCATTCGCCCGCCCTCCGCGGCGTTCGCCGCTCTCAGCAGGTTGGCGCGCAAAGCGCCTCATCCCTTTCAACGGCCGCCACGATGTTGGCGGATCGGAGTCGGGAGCCTCCCCGAGCGCGATGACCCGTCGCACGGAGCTGGAGAGCACCGGCATCGGGCCCAGGCGCATCAACCGCCGGCGCAGCTGAACCGGCATGGGCCCACACGGCTCGCCGCCCGCGGAGGACGGGACCCCAGGGCTCCGACGAAACGAGTCGGTCATGACGACGTGACGGATCTATTGCGCATGCGTTCCTGCCATCGACCCGCGGCGAGCAGGGGAGGGTGGCCCGCGAGAACTCTCTAGACCCGCGGAGGCGCATTGGTTCCGGCGGAACGAGCGGGCGAGGAAAGTGGACGCGGAGGTTCATTCACCGGTCCTATCGACGATGGTCGACCCAGTGTCCGCAAAGGATGTGGACGCCGGGCCCGCCGGCAGCCAGATCCGCCCCGGAACGGATTCCGACGCATCACGCCAAGGACGGTGAATGGATGGCGATGCCGCCACCCTCTCTGACGCGAGAGGGCCGGGCCGGTCCAGCCGCAGATGGCTGGCCGCTCGGCCTCTCTCGCGCCGGTGAGACGCGGCGACTCCGCGGCCTGACCGTGACCATCGGCGCCCTCCTTGCCGGCGCGGCTCTCATCAGCATCCTCCTCGCGCTGACGGCCGCCGGCGGATGGGGCATCGAGGGGTCTCTCGCGGTCATCCGACCATGGCTTGCCAACGGTGTCTATGCGACCTGCGCGGCGGCGATGCTGCTGCGCGCATTCCTCAACGACGAGGACCGCTGGACATGGGCCGCCTTCGGTTCGGCCTTCCTGCTCTGGTTCGCCGGCTTCACCTATTGGTCGGTCGCGCTCCAGGGAGACTCATCGCCGCCCGTCCCCTCCCCGAGCGACGCGTTCTGGCTGGGCTTCTTCCCGCTCTGCGGGCTGGCGCTCTACGCGCTCCTGTCGGGGGCCGACCGACCCCGCCTCGGCCCGTGGTTCGACGCGGTCCTCATGGGGCTCGTAACAGCCGCAGTGGGCGCGGCCTTCATCTTGCCCGGCCTTCTCGACACCGCCGGCGGAAGCCGCGACGCACTGTTGGTCGCCCTGGCATATCCACTCGGCGATCTCTTCCTCCTGGTCGTCCTGGTCGCTGGCATCGGCGACGGCGGATGGCGCCGTAGCCGGTCGTCGCGCGTGGTGGCGGCTCTGGCCCTGCTGGTCGTGACGGATGCCGGCTACCTGTATGCAACGGCTCACGGCGTCCACCCGTTCGGCGGGCCGCTTGACGCGGGGTGGCAGATCACGGCCGTCCTGATCGCGTCGGCGGCGTGGTTCGGGGGCCGCCCTGCCGAAGGAGGATTATCCGGCGGGCGACCAGGTAGGCGGGCGACGGCTCTCCCCACCGCCTGCGTCTGCGGCGCAATCGGCCTCCTGGTCGTCGGCAACCTGGACCCGCTGCCTCCGATCGCTCTGGTCTTCGCTCTGATGACACTCGTCGCGGGCCTGGCACGCATCGGTCTCGCGTTGCGCGACAGGAGCCGACTCGACGAGCTGGCACACCAGGACCCACTGACCGGATTGGCCAATCGGCGCCACCTGGAGGCCAGCGTGGAGCGCGAGCTCGGACGCTGCCGCCGGAGGGACGATCGCCTGAGCGTGGTGTTGATCGACCTCGACCGGTTCAAGGATGTGAACGACCGCCGGGGGCACGGCGCCGGCGATGCCTACCTTCAGAGGATCGCGCTGCGGCTGCGCCACCATGACGGCGTGGCGGTCGCGGGGCGCCTCGGCGGAGATGAGTTCCTCCTGCTCATGCCGGGGCAATGCGCGTCTGCGGCCATCGAGCGGGCGACCGAGCTGCAGGCGGCGACCGACGAGGCCGGTCTTCCGTTCTCGTTCGGCGTCGCGGAGTACCCTGTCGATGGGGTCGACCTGCCGATGCTCAGTCAGGTCGCCGACGCTCGGCTGTACGAGCAGAAGCGGGGCCGCCACGAGATCGCCCGAGCCAAGGCCGGCGCAGCCGCCACCCGTGCCGCAGCGGACCCCGCCGCGTGCGACCCCGCCCAGATCGTCATGTCGGTCGCGGCTGACCTCTTCTCGCGGCAGCTCGAACTGCAGCCGACGCTCGAAGCCGTCGCGGCGTCGGCACGACGGGCGCTCGGAGCCGACCGGGCGACCTGCTACGAGCACTCGCTTGATGGGTCGGCGATCTCCGCGGTACACACGACCGAGACCGATGCCCGGGTGCGCGACTTCCTCGGCGACGCCATCGGCAGAGGGCGGGCGGACATGCCCCTCTGGGATGCTCTGCTGCGCCAGGGCGAGCCGGTGTGGGCGGTCGAGGATGTCGCCGCTGACCCTGGTGTGCCGCCCGCCCTCCGCCGCGGGCTGAGGGCGGGCGCCTTTCTGGGGATCAGGCTCGAGGATCCCTCGGTACTCGGCGACGACGGTCGACCGACGCTTCTTGGGACCCTCTTCGTCAGCTTCCGCTCGGCCCGGGCGTTCGGCGACGATGAGCGGAGGACCGCACTCAGCCTCGCCTCCCTCGCCGGACTCGCGTTGGCCAACACCCGTCTGCACGACGAGACGCGTCACCACCTTGTCCGCGCGAGGGCACAGGCGGGGACGGATCATCTCACCGGCCTCGGCAATCACCGCAGCTTCCACGAGCGGTTGCGGTGGGCCGTCGACAATGCTCGCCAGGATGGCGGTGGGACATCCGTCGTCGTGCTCGACATCGACGACTTCCGTACGGTGAATGAAGGGGCCGGCCACGAGATCGGCGACCGGGTCCTAGTTGAGGCCGCGAGGCGGCTGGCGGGCGCCGTCGCGGGCGGGGATACCCTGGCGCGCCTCGGGGCGGACGAGTTCGCGATCCTGGTGCGAGGAGGACCGGGCGAAGCGCTCGCCCAAGCCGAGGCGGCGTGTTGCGCGCTCGCGCGCGCACCTCTTGCCGGCGTATCCGTCTCAGCATCTGCGGGGGTCTGCGACCTGTTACTCGGACATGGACCGGAGGAGTGGATGCGCCTCGCCCGAGGGGCGCTTTACTGGGCGAAGACCCATCAACGTGGCACCGCTGTCGTTTACGCGCCCGAAGTCGTTCGCGAGTTGTCCGCGGCCGAGCGGGTCACGGCGCTCGCCCGCTCCCAGGCGAGGATCGGCTTGCGGGCTCTCGCCCGGAGCGTTGACGCCCGCGACCGATCCACTCAACGCCACTCCGAACGCGTCGCCGAGCTGGCGGGGATGCTCGCCACCGAGTCCGGGTGGAGCGCATCGCGGACGGCGTCGCTCCGCGAGTCGGCACTTGTGCACGATGTGGGAAAGATCGCCCTGCCCGACGCGATCCTGCTCAAGCCGAGTCCGCTGACCGAGGAGGAGTACGCGACGGTCAAGGAGCACTCGGCCCGGGGGGCGGAGATCGTGGAGGACATCCTGCCGCCCGAGCAGGTGGCCTGGGTTCGGGGCCATCACGAGCGATGGGACGGGCGGGGTTACCCGGATGCCCTGTCGGGGGCCGCCATCCCCGACGGCGCCCGCCTGCTTGCTCTCGCCGATGCATGGGACGCCATGGTGGCGAGCCGGCCTTACGGCACGCCCAGGAGCGTGGAGGACGCCCTCGGTGAATGCCGGCGCGAGGCCGGTCGTCAGTTCTGTCCCGACGCCGTCGAGGCCCTCGAACGTATTGGCCCCGCGTTCCTGTCGACCTTCGCGGCGGCCAGCGCAGCCTGAGACGCCCTGCGGGCCTCGATACCCCGAGGGAGAACGCACCCGGGCAGCTTGACCGTCGGACCGGTCCCTACGCTTCCGGGCCCGGCGCTGGGAGCGCCGGGCCCGGAAGCGTCAACGGGGTCGCGCCGAGCGCGAGAGCGTCACGACGGGCGGGTCGTGGTCGCTCACGCGGTGGCCATCGCCTGACGCCTCGCGTCGGTTGACCCGCTTGCGTTGACACCATGATCTGCCCCGGGTTCCGTCGAGTCGGGCTTCGAGAGTCCTTCAGCCGCAAGGAGGATCAGATGCCCCGCCGCTATCCACCGGAGATCCGCCGCCAGGGCGTCGAGGGTGGCGCGCGCCTAATTCGCAGCTAGGCCGAACATGGTGAACATGGGGCTGACGCCGTTGCTGCCCACCGCGCGCTCCTCGTTTGTCTCTGCGGCCGGCGCTTCGCGAACCCAACGCGGCGTCGCGATCCTCCGGGCTGTCTTTCGAGGCGAGCGGGAACAGCCGGTCGGCGTCACGTCGCGCAGTCGTCCATTTCGCCCGCTCGGCGACCCAAAGTCGATTCGGCCGTTCGATCTGGACGTCATCGATGATCCGGGCTCCGGCGCCGACGTCGTCAGCGCCGGAGCGCCTTGAGGCGCGAGCGAATCACCGAGAGCGCGGACGCCTGCGGAAGCCGGTCCGGCGCGTGAGCGCCGGTCCTTCCATCAGCCGCCAGGTAAGTCGGTGAGACACCGGGGCGTCGAGTACCGGCGCGCCACCGCCCTCAGCCTGCCAGCACCACCGGCGTTGGGTGTGTCGGCACCATCGGCATCGGGTGTGTCGGCACCACCGCCTCGGCGTGTCAACACCATGCCGATATCGGCGCCCCGAGTCGCCTGCTGGTGCGGCTGAGGCCTGAACGGCTCGGTCTCGCGACTGGGAGACAAGTGGCCGGGCGCGCGTGACACACACGCCCCGGCCGTGGCATCGGGCGAAGAGGTTCCCGGTGCATCGCAAGACTATCGGGGGCGGCGACCGCCCCCCGATCCTCGGTGGGCGTAGACGTTCGGCGACAGGCCCCGCCGGGCGGTGCGGCGCGCTACTGCCGCCCCCGATGTCCTTTGGGTGACCACGTCACCGAGCGCCCCCCACAGCCTGGGATGGATCCGCGGAACACCGTAGAGGCCTGAGCGCTAGTCGTGGACATCGGCGGTACCCGCACGGCCTCGCCTACGGCGAGCTCGCGGGGGCCCCGGCGTCAGATGTCGTATCCGCCGCGGTCCAGCCCGAAGTGCGGCACAGCCGCCAGCCGAAACCGTGCGGCCTCCGCGGCAACGCAACGGGCCCTTCATGGTTCATCGCTCTTCCTGACGGAAACGCCACATCGATTGAGGATCGTCCGCATCGCAGCCAGTTTCGCGGCGACGGCTCGGCGCATTGAGGTCGGCTTCCAGCTCTTCGGAGTCCGGGGCTCCGGACCGCAGGTCGACTCCAGCCGGGCGAAGTCAGCGTTCAATCCTCAACTTCTCGGTCATGGAGCGGAGGCGGGATCGGACGCTCGCATGGTTAGACGCAAGCCACCCCGGGAATGCGAGTCGCTGGCGAGGGCTACTGCCGTTGCGCTCGTCGCTCCGCTCCGGGACGGGGGGCGAGTCACCCAAGGGGGCGTCGCGACGGCCGCCAGGCAGTAGCGCATGGATGGGGGCCAGGTCATCACGCCCGATGACCTGGACAAGCTCGAGAAGCGGCGCCGACGGTCCTTCCAGGCGCATCCGGTGTGTGTCTGCCTCGGCGACCGCCGCAGTCAAGCGGAATGACCAACCTGACAGCAGCGCTGCGACCGCGGAACCCTGGCCAAGCGAGAAGGAGAGTGCGTCCATCAAGGTTGCGAGCCGTCTCAGCGCAGGTCCATCTGACGACGCCCTGATCTCATACCCTGTGGACCGCCCGCACCCGGCGTCGCTCGCCCTGTTCATCAGGGCGTCACAGTAGCTCGAGAGGATAGTCCGCAGCTCGGAGCCGTCCGGGAGCTCTCGTGCCTCGGCGAACATGCTCGCGGCAAGCAGGGTGAGCGCACGGCGCTCACCCATCCGAAACTGCTCAGGGGTCAGCGGGGAGGTGTCCACGATGTTCCACGCCAGCCGTCGCGTCCACCCGGCCTGGCGCGGACGAGCGCGGGTGTGGGAGAGGGCGCCTCACTCATACCGCGCTCAAAGCGGCGCTGCGGTTGAGCGGCGGCGACCAGGAACCAGGAACCAGGAACCAGGAACCAGGAACCCTTATCGCCAACCCCGAGGCCGACATGTGCCGCGGGCTGCGTCCTCCATTCGTTCGCGGCAGACCAAGGTGGTCGCATCCCCTCAGGCGAAAAACTGGATCGTCCATGCAAGGACGACCCAGATCGCGATGGAAAACGCCAAGGCGACGCACCATACGGTCAGCTTGAGGACGGCGGAGGTCCTAGACGACTCGACCCCCCGCTCGTGTGGTTCCTGGAACAGCGCATGCAACGCGGCTTCCCCGGTCTCGGTTTTGCACCGCGCCTACCCCGGCGACACTCGAGGCGGGCGGCCGATGACTCAAAGACACCCAGTCGGGGACAGGGTCGGATCTATCGCCTGCCGCGGACGAAAACCCAAGGATGTTGGGTAGTCGAGCTAGGTCAATCCGGGGTGAAGACTCACGCGCCGTCGAATCACCGAAGCCCTTCGGTGGAACGGCCGCGTGCCCACCGAGTGCATCTACGACAACCTGCGCGCGGTCGTCGCCCGTTGCGAGGGCGATCAGGTCCGCTGGGCTCACCGCTTCACCCACTTGCGCGGCCACTATGCCTTCTCGGCCCATGCCTGCACGCCGGCCACCCCGCGCGAGAAGGGCTCTGCAAGGGCCGGGGTGCGTTACCTGAAGACCGGCTTCTAGCTGTGTTGACCACACACCTGCGCGACATCTGATCGTTCCGTCCGGGTCTCCCGGGAGGGTTGGGGTGCTACCGCCCTACCTCCAAGGAGACCCGGATGTCTGACGCTATCGGGCCACCCCGACGCAAGCGCCTCAAGGTACGGCTGCGGGGAACAGAACCTGGGGTGGCGGCCGCCACCTCAGGTGTCCACCGGTCAACGGTGTATCGCCTCCTGGCCCGCAATGACGCCGAGGGCTGGGGTGGGCTTGTCGATCGCCGTCCCGTCCCGGTGCGCCAACCGCGGCGCTGCCCACCCGGCCTCGAGGCCCGGATCCTGAACGCACGGGCCGCCAGCCACTACGGACCCAAGCGGCTGGGGGCGATCCTCGGCGTCCCGGCCTCGACGGTCGGCAAGGTCCTCGCCCGCCACGGCGCGTCACGGCGGCTGCGGGCCCCCAGGCCTGAGGTGGCGCGCTACGAACGGGCACGGCCGGGGGAGTTGCTGCACATCGACACCAAACGCCTCGGGCGTTTCCACCACGTCGGCAAGCGCGTCCTGCGCGACGGAATCCAGCGTTCACCGAACGCCGGCTGGCACCACCTCCACGTCGCCATCGACGACCACACACGGATCGCCTACTGCGAAGTCCTCACCGGCCAGGGCAAGGACGCCTCGTGCGCCTTCCTGGATCGGGCGGTGGCCTGGTTCGCCGACCAGCACGGCATCACGATCGAGCGTGTCCTCACCGACAACGGCCACGCCTACCGCAGCCACGCCTGGCGCGATGCCTGCGCGCAGCTGGGCATCGAGCGACGCCGCACCCGGCCCTACACCCCCCGCACCAACGGCAAAGCAGAGGCCTTCATCGGCACCGCCCTCCGCGAGATGCTTCTATGGGCGTCAAGGGGTCATCCGCGCGTTCCTCTCGAGGAAACGGAAGAGCTGGCGCGCGACGGTGCGTTTGAGGCAGCGTTGGATCTCCCGCAGGCTCCGCCCCTCGGCGCTGCGGCGGGAGACGTAGGCACGGGTCGCCTCGTCGTGGCGCATACGCACCAGCACGATGTTGTGCAGGGCTCGATTGAGTTGGCGATCGCCCTGCCGCGAGAGCCGGTGGCGGCTCACCTGCCCCGAGGAGGCCGGAATCGGCGCGACGCCGGCCAGGGTGGCGAAGGCCGCCTCGCTGCGGATGCGCCCGGGGTGGGACCAGCTCACCAGGAGCTGGCTCGCGGTGATGACGCCGAGGCCGGGCAGCTCCAGAAGGGTGGGGCACATCGCGCGAACGAGTCGATCGAGTTCCGCCTCGAGAGCGGTGGACTCATCTGCGAGGTGCTCGATGCGGCGCGCCGTCGCCCGCAAGGCGAGCACCGCCGCCCGCCGCTCTTCGTCATGGCGCTGCATGAGGTGCAGGCGGCTGCAGGTGCGGATGAGCTCGACGCGCTTGAGGCCGCGTAGTGATTCACGCAGGGCGCTGGGCGCCGTGACGACGAGGGCCTTCAGCTGATTGATGGCGGCGGTGCGCGCCGCGACGCTTGCCCGGCGGGTGGCCAGCAGGACACGCAGCGCCTCCCGACGACCACGCGCCCGCGGGCTGGCCAGATGCACCCGGCTGAGGGCCTCGCGCGCCGCCCGCAGGGCGTCGAGGCCATCATCCTTGCCGCGGCGTCGCGCGGGACGCGAGGGCCGGTCGATCTCGACGACGGCCTCCCCGAGCGCCGCCAGCAGCGCCGCCAGGCCCGCTCCGTAGCTGCCCGTTTGCTCGATCGCCCACAGACGAGGCCCCGGTGCAGCGTCACGGACCGCGTCGATCAGCCGCTCGAGCCCCGCCGGGTCGGTTGTCGCCGCGTACTCGGCGCGCAGCGCCCCCGTGCGGTCGACGACGGCGGCCGCGTGAGTCTGGGAATGGGTGTCCACGCCGACGACGTGGACGAAGTCCTCTGCCACGATGGCCATGCGGTGTTCCTTCCTGGATCGAGCACCGTATGCGGCGTCGGCCTGGGTGAAGACACCGTGCGGCAGGACTGTGATGGGTCACGGCTGCAGCCGGACAGGCTTCTGATCAGGCCAGCAGGCGGGTGGCCAGGCCGGCGCCGGCATCGGAGCGACATATCTCAGCGACAGGCACGCGAGACGCGGCCAATGGGCGCTATGAGTCACCTCCGACACCGACGCCAGCCTGCCAGCGACCGCGAGGCCGCCGCGAGCAGACTCACAATGGGCATACCGCTACGCCTACCCGACCAGCGTCCACCGCACCCGGGCCCTCCCCGGCTGGGTGCGGTGGTACAACCGACGCCGCCCCCACAGCTCCCTCGGCAACCGGCCACCCATCAGCCGTGTCGCACAGGTCCGTGGTCAGATCATCTAGCCGGCGCGGCGGATCCGAGACCTGGCTGACCTCGATGAGCAGTACGCGCTCTGGCGCGGTCGGGTGGCCAACGCGTGCATGCACGCCACCGGGCGCTTCTCAGTGGCCGAGCGGCTGAAGGCCGAGCGCGCCCCCGTGCGCCCCGCTACCGCCGCAGACGTTCGATCCGGCCGGCGCCCGCCAAAGCCGCGTGTCGATCGACGGCTACCTCAAGCACGCGGCCTCGTTCTAACGCGCGCCGACTGAACTCGTGCACCAGCGCGTCGAGCTGCGCTTTCCCGCGATGAGGTCTGGATCTGCCACCGTGGCCCCGAGGTCGCCCGCTACAGGCGCTCCTACGAGCCCGTCACCTGGTTGCCCGCGCCGGTGATGCGCCCGGCGCCCGAGCCCCCGCCCCGCCCGGCGATCCTCCCCGAGGTCCACACCACCCATCAGAGCCGGCCCCCTACGCCGAGCTGGCGCCATGAGCGGACCGACCGGCGAGCGGCGCCCTACCTGGTGGCCAAGATGAAGGCGCCGCGGATCCAGGAGTGCCTCGCCATAACGGCCGAACGCGCCCGCGCAGAAGGGTGGGCGCATGAGCAGTTCCTTGAGGCGCTGCTCGAGGCCGAGGTGTTCGCACGCGACGCCTCGGGGGCCCGCAGCAGGCCCCGACCGAGCCGACGATCGGACTGCGAATCCGCTCAGCCGCGGACCTGATCCGCGTCGAAGTCCACGACGGGCCGAAGGACATTGATCGCGGTAGGGGAGGCGAGCTCCTCACGGTCCTCAGCGCTCGCTGGCGCCTCGACGCCGCGGCTGCGCCGGTGTGGGCCGAGATCACAAGGCAGTGACGGGAGTCGCGGACCCCCGGCGACAGGCCGGGGGTCCGGTTCCCCGATGCGAGCTGCGCCGCCGGGTCATGGGACGACGCCAGCCGAACGTACCAGTAGAGGGCGGTCGGCGCGATCACCTGCGAGTTGCGGCTCGCCACCGCCTTAGCCCTCCGTCCTCGCGGGGTCGGAGCCGCCGGTGCCGCGCCTCGTAGACCTCCAGGGCCTCCGACGCGTCTTGAACCTGCCGGAGTCGCGCGTCGGCGCGCACCCGCGGATCCCGCGACTTGCCCTCACCGAGGTCAGGCTCCCATCGGTTCACGCTCCGAGGCTACGCCGCCTTCGCTGATCTACCGCCACCTCCGGCATAGGCCGCGGGCGGTGGAAGGTCAGCCCGCAGCTGGCTCGCCGCGCGAGCCCGGCTCCACGGTAACGTTTCCGTTCCGCAGCCGTCAGGTAGCTGCCGCGTCAGTCGATGGAGAAGTGAGTGCCTTCCTCCCCAGGCCCTCCATGCTGGGGTGGGTGGGCACGGCGACGAGACGGACCCCGTCGTGGATCTCGCCAAGGAGGGCGCCGGGAATGGACTCCCCACCACTCGAGGTGTGGGAGAGGGATATCGCGCTGGCGACCTACGAACGCCTGCGACGGGACCTCTCCCACACCGACAGCACCGAACTGTGGATGCGGTTGGCGTCACTCACCGTCCACCAACGAGCCATCGTCTACCGGTGCATCGCCCGAGCGGCCGCAGACCCCTAGGCGAGATCGCCCAATTCGCCTAGCCTCGCGTCATGGCGTCCCTCATCGTCATGGGCGATCTCCAGCGGGAAGGCGATCCCTTGCAGAGCGTTCAGCTATGGCGATGCGATTCGTTCAGATGGGGCGAGACGCTTACCTTCCTCACCGAGCGCCGGTGCGTGCCACGTCGCTACTTCGTCATCGACGACGGCCAGATCCTCGCGACCGGCGAGACCGAAGCGTCCAACCTGGTCCCAGGCGAGACGTACGTCCTGCTCGTACCGCCTCCCGCATAGCGACCCCTCCCGCCCCACTCGTCGCGAACTGGGCGGCGCTAGCTTCGTTGCTGGGCACGCTCAGGTCACCACAGACCTCGAAGGGGACGGCGAGCCGTCCGCCGGTCTGCCGAGCACTGGCGCGTCCCCTTCCCCGCTGGGACATCGCGCACCGCCTGGACGCCACCAACTGGTGCGTACCCGCGCCGCTTCAGCGTGATCGGCGACCGCGACCCGGTCGGGCACGTCTCGCGCCGACTCGTCAAGCGGGGGTCGGTCACCCGTTCACACGCCGGCCCCTGCGACGCCGGCGCCGTCCACCGTGTCACGCGAGCCGGCCCCCCGGACGCCGCGGTTCTGGCACTGGGAAGCGGAGCCGCGACCGTGATCGCGTCCAGACGCGGGGCGCGCAAAAGTCGGTGAACACCGATGCATCCCGGGAATGGCGTTAGCGCGTCGAGGGTTCGGCAGACCGCGCTCAGCTGTTCCGGACGCTTGCCCGAATCGCACCCCAGACCAGCGCCCACCCGTCTCGATCCATTGGACGCTGGCCGCGGAAGTTGATGGCCGCCAGCATCCGCAGGTCGTTGTCCGTCAAGCCTTCAGCTTCCGCAAACACCCTAAGGGACGTCGGTATCTCGGGCGCGGGATCCACCAGTAGCTCGCGGCCCAGCAAGTCGGACATGGTGGTTCCTAGGGCATCGGCGATGGCGTAGAGCGTGCGTCCAGAGGGGCGCGCCTCGGTCTCGCCCTTCTCGAGGCTCCACAAGTAACCCTTCGCAACGCCCGCTTTGTTGGCCAGACCATTGAGAGAGAGTCCCGCTTCCTCGCGCCGAAGCCGAATTCGCTCTCCAATCCGAGGACTTCCCTCAGGGTGCACGTCTATCCCTTCGGTTGGCGACGGGCTCGTAAAGGGCCAGTACCCGCTCCTGAAGGACGCCGTGGCCGTCCCGCACGGGGAAGGAGCGGACAGAAAACCTGCAGCTCGGCGCATCGATGCCGAGATCCACGAGTTGACCGCGCTCGTCGACGATCTCGCCGAGGAGCGCCCGATGGAGAGGCCCGTCCGGCGCTGCGGACTTGTTCCTCGGCACGAAAGGCCATGCGCCGCTGGCGGCGCTGTAGTTGACGCGTAGCACTGGGATTGCATCCGGATCGTGACGCTCGGACTTCCTCAGCCCGGGCGAAAGTACGATCAGCAGCGTGGGCGTCGGGCGCAGCGCGACGTAACGCAGAGCGGTCGCCTCGATGCTGGATTCGTAGCGATCCGCGAGCTCGGTGATCGAATCGAAGCCGAAGGCCATGCTCCGAACGTCCGCGACGAAGAACGATCGTGGGAGGAGTAGCTCGGTGCTGGCAACGTCCGCGAGAGCCTCCACGTGTTCGCGGCGTCGCAGCGCTTGAGGGTTCTCGCAGCGAAAGCTGGGCGCGTCGTGGTAGCCCGGCTGGAAAGTGTGGCCAACCTCGTGAAAGCCCGTGAAGCGACGTCGCCTCGGGCCGTCAGCCTCTCGCAGCCGCATCACCAGCCGGCCCGGTTCGGGTGTCAATGAACCCGCGAACGGGAGGGACGGCTCAAGGCGTATCTCCCCGATGCCGCGGTAGGACGCGACGACCTCGAGACTGACTGGCGGTCGCTCGGCCAGCTCGGCGATCACGTCGGCGGCGATCCTCGCGACGTGCGAGGCGTCGGAGGCGGCCGGATCACGCAGCCGGTGCAGCTCAAGGAGGGACAGTTGACGCATGTTCCCTCAAGGAGGCTATCCGTTCCCTTGAGAGAACGCGAGGTACCCGCTAGCGTTGTTCCCGATCGAGAACACTCAGTTTCGGTTCGGGACTCAGGCGCTGAGATCGAGTTCACGAGCCGACGACCAACATCGTCCTGGAGGCGCGCTGTGGCTGGAGATACCGCGGGACCCGCCGAAGATCGAGGGGGTCGTGGGGCGCCCCACGACCCCCCCGGGCCGCCCCACGACCCCCCCGGGCCGCCCCACGACCCCCCCGGGCCGCCCCACGACCCCCCCGGGCCGCCGCCCCCGCCTCCGCCCGGCCCTCCCAATCCGCCCAAGCCGCCGAGTCACCGTCCGGTCGGCTAAACGGATGGCTTGGCGCGTCCCGATCTGGGAGGCGCTCGCACCTGGTCGGTTCGAGTACGAGCGCGCTCGCATGGCGGAGATCGGCTTCGTGCTCGACGGCCAGGCCCTGGCGCGAACCGGTCGCGCGGTGTTCCACGGCCTTTTGGAGCACAAGAGGGGGCAGGTGTCTCTGACGGTCATCTACCCCGACACCTTCCCCTTCCTTCGGCCCGAGGTCCTGGCGCCCCAACTAGATCTCGGTCGCCACCACAATCCCTACGGGGGGAACCTCTGCCTGCTCGATCGCTCGACCCGCGCCTGGAACCCACAGGACACCGGTGCCTGGCTGGTTCGGGAGCGCGTACCCCACCTCCTGGACCTCCTCGAGTCGGGCGGGGAGCGCCTACGGCGCGAGGAGGCCCCTCAGGGCGAACCGATGTCCCGGTACTTCGTCCCAGCTCCCGGATCGGCCGTCTTGATCCCGGCCGCGCTGCAGGATCTCCCGAGTGAAGCGGTGGCCGGCCGAGCGCGAATAGCCGCCGGTGGGAATGACGAGGGGGGTCCGCGACTTCGAGGGTGCCTCGCTCGGGTGACGATGAGGCGCGACGGCAAGAAGCACAAACATCTCGCGTCGCTCGAGGGTCCCCTGGCAAGGCGCTTCTCCGAGCCGTTCATCGACTTGACGTGGGTTCGGCTCGGGCAGTTGCCGCGAACGGGCAACCTTGCCGCAGACCTTCTCGAAGCCGCCCGTTCTGAGCCGGGGTACGAAGAGCCTCCAGCCGTGCCCATCAACGGTGGCGCGATACGGATCGTCGGGGTCCTCGTCCGCGAGGAGGTGCGGCTTAGCGAATGGGCCGACACGTGGTTGTTCATCGTCCGGGAGCGCAGGGGCCGGAGAGAGGGCCTTTACATCGTCCGGGGCCACCGATTCGGCGAAGAGGATCTCCTCGCCCGGGTACCCGCTCTCTCGGGGATGGCTGACGCCCGGATCGGCCTGATCGGCCTCGGGGCACTAGGCGGCCCTCTTGCGCTCGAACTCGCCCGCGCGCAGGCCGGCGAGCTCCGGCTCCTCGATCACGACGTAGTCGATGCGGGCACGATCGTACGATGGCCCCGAGGAGTCAGCGCGATCGGGTTCCCGAAGACGGACGTGCTGGCGGCGACCATTCGCAGCGACTACCCGTACACGAAGGTTCGCGCCGTCTCGCTCCGGATCGGGGGCACACCTCCGCCCGAGGTGGTTCAGCCCCAGAGCGAGGTGGTTCAGCCCCAGAGCGAACTCGAACAACTCGAGGGACTGCTCGAAGGGCTGGATCTCGTCGTCGACTGCACTGCGGAGATCGGCATCCAACACCTGATCGCCTCACTCGCGGAGGCGAAGCGCCTGCCCCAGGTCTACGTCTCCGCGACCGCCGGAGGCTGGGGTGGCATCATCGCGCGCGCCATCCCGGGCGCGACGGGCTGCTGGTTCTGCATGCAGCTACACCTGGACGGCGGAGGCGTCTCTCCCCCTCCGGCCGACGAGGATGGCCGCGTCCAGCCGGCCGGCTGCGACAACCCGACCTTCACCGCGACGAGCTTCGACGCGCTCTCGCTCGTCGCCCAGGCGATGCGCGTCATCGCCACTACGGTGCTGTCCCCCCGGCCGACTGCGACGCAGCAGGATGTCTTCGTCTGCGACCAAAGGCCAGCGTCCCCCGGCGAGATCACCGCGCCCAAGTGGTCGTCCTATCCGCTCGCAGTGCATCCAGATTGCCCACTCTGCAGGCCCCCGGCCGGTTGATCCCGACGAGGGCGTGGCTCCATCGGAGTGCACTAGACGCGATGCTCGAAGAAACCCTCGCCAGGGCTCCGCTGGAAACCGGCGGCATGTTGCTGGGCTACCGGCCGACGGAGACGGACGACATCGTGATCACCGAGGTGACCGGGCCGGGGCCGGGAGCTCACCACGGACGACGCAGGTTTCGACCCGACGGACGGTGGCAGCAGCGCCAACTGGCCGAGGCGTACGCGACGTCCGGACGGATCACAACCTTCGTCGGTGACTGGCACTGCCACCCCGAGGAGCATCCGGTCCCGAGTCGCCGCGATCTGCGGACAGCGCGACGCACGAGCCGACGCAAGGCTGCGCGCGCGCCTCATCCCGCGATGATCATCGTAGGCGTCGAGGAGGGGCAGGTCACGCTCGGAGTCTATGTCCTCGTGGATGACGCACTCCGTGATGTCGAGTGGGCACTCTTCGGTGAATGACAACCGATCAGAGCCGGGCGCACCCATCGACCTTCCTGCCCAGGGAGACGGCCGATGTGGAGACCCGGGCGACACGTGAAGTCGTTCCCTCAGCCGGCTGACGCTGGGCAGACGAATGTCTCTCCGTCTCGATCTCGATGCGTCGTCAGAGCCGATCAACGGCCAAGTGCTCAGCGCGAACGACCACGCTCGACCTCGGCCGCCGGCTCCGGCATCGAGTTCGGGCGTCGGAGCTCTCGATGGGCGTCACGGACCGCGTCCATGGTCGCGTCCCAGGTTGAGCGCGCTTCTGCCACGGAGGGCCGCGGCCCGAGGAGCGTCGGCTCGTCCGGAGAAATCGAGTGGGCGTGACGGTAGGCGGCGACCGCGGACACCGCTCGGTCCCAGACGACCCGCTCAGACGTTGCCCGCGGCCGCGGCCCGAAAGCCGACCGAACATGCGCCGGCGCGTGAGCGACATCGGAGGTTGCAGCCCATCCGGTACCGGCGGCCTCGATGGCTCGAAGCTGCTCGCCGACGTGCTGAGCCTCCAGACCCGCGAGTCTCCTGTTGTCGCCCGTCGCGCTGCGAGCCTCCGCTCGAGCGCCCTCGCGGCGCTCTCGAAGGTCGCGGAGACGCGCGACGAAGCGCTCGGGCAGCAGCCGCTCGAGTTTGCCGCCGGCCGCAGCGACCGCATCATCGCCAGCGTCGCCCTGCGCGACGTCGAGCGCGAGGTGCTTGGCGTCGGAGCGTCCCCACGACCGCGCCAGAGCGGCCTCGAGATGCTCAGGCTCGTGGTGGACGACGAAGACGGAGAGGTCGACTCGCTGGCGCGTCGAGGCGACGTACGCCCACTCCGCGCCGCCGCGCTCGGGCGTCGCGAGGAGGAAGGACCGGTTCACCGTCGCGCCCTGGCTGATGTGCCCAGTGATGGCGTACCCGTGGTGCGCGTTCTCGAGGTACTCCGCGGGCAGACCTACCGCAGCGCCGTCGTCAATCAGCACGCGGAGGGACCGCGAACCGCGGTCGACTGCGACCACCGTTCCACGCGTGCCGTTGCGAACGCCGAGTCGATAGTCGTTGCTACGACACACCAACCGGTCGCCCGCCGCCCATTCCCGGCCCGAGGCGATCATCTGCGTTGGGCCGAGCAGTCCAGCGGCGTCGAGGCGCTCGCGCGCCATCCGGTTCAGCGTCGCGACCTCCTGGCGGTCGTGGGCGAGGATCAGCGCCCCCGAGGGATCGGCGAGGGACGTCTCGGCCCACGCGGCGATCAGCGCCGACCGCGCGTCGCGTGCGTCGTCGAAGCGATGGAGGCGTCCGTGCTCATCGAGGAGGGCCAGGGCATCGGCCGCCTGGCCCGTGGCGAGCCGGTCGGCCACCTGACGCTGTAAGTCCGTTCGCTGGCGGCGGTTCTCGACCAGTTCTGCCGCGCCGAGTTGATCGGCGAGCGCCGCGAAGCCGCCGGCCGCGTCGATTGCCGGCAGCTGCGCGCGGTCGCCGACGAGGATCAGACGCGCGCACTTCTGCGCGGCCTCGGCTGCGAGCCGCTCGAGGGCGCGTGTCGGCATCATCGACGCCTCGTCGCAGACGATCACCGCCCCGACAGGGATCGCCTCCTGATCGCCACGCGCGATCCGGTCGAGCAGCAGGGCGGCGGTCTGGGAGGGAATTCCGGCGTCGCGTTGGAGGACGTCGGCGGCCTGACCTTGCCAGGCGACGCCGAGCACCGGGACGTGCGAGGCCTCATAGGCCTCACGGACGGCCTCGAGGGCGAAGGTCTTTCCGGTACCCGCCCGCGCCTCCAGGACCCGCACCCGCTCCTCACCGGAGCACAGGTGGCGCACCGCAGCCGCCTGATCGGCGCCGAGCGTCGGGCGTGCGTCGATGGCGGTCTCAGTCGCCTCCGGCGTGGCTATCAGTTCGCCGGCGGGGTCGACGCCGCGCGCCGCCTCGAGCAGTCGCACCTCGGCGCGGAGCATGTCGGGCGTCGAGTAGAGGGCCTCCTGGTGACCACGCGCAGCCTCGACCCGTGTGCCGATCAGCGGGACGCAGGAGGTGGCGAGGAAGTCGTCGGCGAGGTCCTCCAGGGCGCCGGCGGGCGCGCCGTCGGGATGCGCGTCGGCGAGCGCCTGGATCACCTCCCGGCGAGTGAAGTGGGAGCTGCGCTGGGTGAGGCCCGCCGGCCCGAGCATGCGCGCCCGAGTGGCGTCGAGGTCGATCCGGGGACGCTCGTCGCCCCGCTGCCGCCGACGCCCGATCGTGGCCGCGAGTTCGCGGCCACCGAAGCCGTGCTCAGCCGCCCGCGCCCGCCACTCCCCCACTGCCTGCTCGCGCGAGAGGACCCGTTTTCGGTCTCGCGTTTCGCGCTGGATCGCGGCGATGCCACGCGCGCTCACGTAGCCGCGTTCGGTCGCCTCCGCGACGATCTCCGCGTGGCGCGTCGAGAAGTGCTCGCAGACCTTCGTCGGCACGGCGGCGAGCTCGGCGATGCCGTTGCGCACCGGTCCCCACTCGACGCTCAGCGAGCGGGTGAGGGCGTCGCGCATCACCGCCTCGGCGATGGTGCCGGCCGTCTTGGCCTCGGCGTAGACGGCGCGCATGTCGGGGGCGCTCCAGCGACCGTCGGGGCCCTTCACCCGGTTGGCGATCACCAAGTGGGCGTGCAGGTGGGGGTCGCCCGAGCGGGCCATCTCGTGGAGGTACATCGCCCCGGCGAACCCCTCGCCCGGTAGCACGGTGACCCCGTTGCGTCCGCGGCGCACGAAGCAGGCGCGCCGCTCGAGGTAGTCGAGCCCGGCGCGGGCGCCGGCAGCCTGGGCGGCGAGGATCGCCCGGCGGATGCCCTCGTCGCCAACGGCGGCGAGGACGCTGACGCTCTTGGGCGCGGTGAAGGTGAGGTCGAACGCGACGTTGCCGCCGCGGCGGCGCCCAGCGCCCGCCAGTTCCTCGCCGGAGGCCGGGTTCCGGCCGTCGAGCAGCTCGCCGAGGGCGCCGTCATCGGGCGCGCCCGCCAAGTCGAGGGAGTCGGCCGCCCTCCCCTCCCAGCTACCGCGCACCTGCCCGCGTTCCGAGTAGTAGTCGTCGCGGGCGAACTCCGCGCGCTCGTAGTAGTCAGGTCCCTTGGCGGCGCGGATCGTGAGCATCCCGAGGTCGAGCATCACAGGATGCAAGTGCGCCCACCATCTATTTGGGTCCGTTGAGACCACATGGCGAACTGGTGCGGGACGCTGCCGGACGGGCGGTGGTCGAAGGTCTCCGTCGTCCTAGTGTCCTGGCGCAGTTCATCCGCTTCGTCGAGGAAGTCGGCGCTCGGAAGTCGCTTGGCTGGGCAGCGGACGGGCGCAGCCCGGCGGGCCGCCAGGAGCCCGCCGGGCGTCCCGGTGAG
>LNFM01003105.1_pt1 | contig 33537 bp, 29 predicted proteins | sample 596031 | NCBI WGS metagenome assembly LNFM01 (sample SAMN04254537, study PRJNA301005) | activated carbon metagenome | isolation source: dual media filters at the Ann Arbor, Michigan drinking water treatment plant | place: USA: Ann Arbor
TGGTAGTGATTATCCATCAGGCACCATGCGTAACATATCCAGTTGAACTGGGTAATGACCCGCTCCAGAATCAACAGAAACGCCTGCCGATCCTGGTCGTCCTCAAAAATGTCTTCGCGCCTATCTCCACGCGAGGTGACGTGGTAGAGCGCATCAGGAAATTCGATTCGAATGGGACGGGACATGATGGATGAAATATAACAGGGAGTTCGCTATATTGCTAGACCTGACCCTTTTTTCTGCTTTTTTCTGCGAGTTTGGAGATGATCGCTAGACATAAAGGCAGGCTCTAAGTTTGCATCTTGTTTCAGCCGCCGCTGAAGTTCTCTATTTGTACCGCATTACGATACCCTTCAGCTTCATTTCCTGCTCCAGCTTCTGCTGCAATGCTTCCGCGTTGGATCGCAATAGCTCAGGGCCAATACGCACCCGAATGGCTACCCCCTCCCCCTCGGCAACACGCTCAACAAACGCGGGATAGCCTTTGGCACGCAGCCGGTCACGCAGCGTCAGCGCGTTCTGCTCGCTGGAGAAACTGCCAAGCTGCACTACCCATGCGGTAGGGGTGGCGCCAGTGGCCGGACTGGGATGAGCTGTCACCGGCTTTGACTCTGCCGGTTTAGGCGCCACAGCTTTTGGCTTCACTGGCTTGGGCTCAACCGGCTTCGAAGATTCCGATACGGGGATTGAGGTTGTCGATGGTTTTGGCTCGGCGGGAGGCGGCGTTGCGGCAAGCGCGGGGGTTGCCGAGTCCACAACCGTGTCTGCCGTAACATCCATAGGGGGGACGTTTTCGCCTGGCGCACCGCCATCCGCATCACCCGGCGCAGGAAAGGCTTGCGCAACAGTACCCTGATCCGGCACGGCAGGAACGGGAGGAATAGCAGCAATCGGCGCGGGTCCCTGTTCCTTTTCACTATCAGGAAGGAACAGCGGAATAAGTATGGCAGCCAGCGAAACCAGCACCAAGGCGCCTATCAAACGATGCTTTAATTGATTTTTTTCCATAAATAAATTATGACTCAGAAAGTTCAGCTAAAAGTAACGGGAGCCCGGATTCGGTTATGAAAACGGCATTGACTGTGGAGGTGTATATTTTTCCCGCCCGGCGCAATTCCGAAACAGCATCGGCATCGGCTCGCGCATCGATACAGTAAAAATGCTCACTTTCGATGAGGCGGTGATGCATACGCTTGAAGGCGCGAAACGCCGCCCCTTTGGGACGGCCCAGCATCTCGTCAATCTGCTTGAATGTTTTCAGGCGAGGATTTTGGGCAATATCAACACTGGTTTTCACGCGGGTATCATCCTGATATCAATTATACCGCCTGCTTCATTGCCTCTGCCACAGTATAAAAGGAGCCAAAAGCCAGAACCCGATCTTGGGGTTGCGCGCCGGCAATAGCTTGCGTATACGCCGTGGTGACATCGGCGTAAGTATGTACAGGGGACCGCACGCCTGATGCCAGCAAACGTTCGGCAAGGTATGTGCCTGATGCGCCACGCCTGACATTAAGGCCTGCCACATGCCACACATCAACAACATCGCGCATGGCGCTTATCACGCCCTCAATATCCTTGTCCGCCAGCATCGCCAGCACCGCATGAGTTTGACCTGTGCATGGATGAGCACGCAGCGTTTCCGCCAGCACCTGTGCGCCGTGCGGATTGTGCGCCACGTCGAATATGCGTGTAACACCGCCATCGGACATCACCTGAAAACGTCCCGGCAAGTGTACTGTCTCCAAGCCATGGCGCACGTCATTCTGGCTAACGGGCAGGTGGGCCTCCAGCAACTCCAGCACCATCAGCACCGCCGCCGCGTTCTGCAATTGAAAACCGCCGCGCAAGGCGGGATGAGGCAATGCCGTACGGCGGCGCGCAACACTCCACCATGACCACGCTGTCCCTTCCACTGTATAGCCGAAATCACGCCCAGCGCGATACAGGGGCGTCCCAAGCGTTTCAGCATATTGCAGCAGTGTTGCCGGGGGATCGAGATCACCGCAGACAGCGGGCCGTCCGGGGCGAAAGATGCCGGCCTTCTCACGCGCGATCGCCTCGCGGGTATTCCCCAGCCACTCGGCATGATCTATGCCGATGGATGTCACCAGCGCCACATCGGCACCCAGCAAATTCACGGCGTCGAGACGGCCTCCCATGCCCACCTCAAGGATGGCGATATCCAGCGTCGAGCGGGAAAAGATTTCCAGCGCCGCGAGCGTACCGAACTCGAAATAGGTCAGCGAGGTGCCATGACGCGCCTGATCGACGCGCTCAAACGCCTCGCATAGTGAGGAATCCCGAACCTCCACACCGCATATCCTGACACGTTCGTTATAGTGCAGCAGATGCGGCGAAGTATACACGCCAGTCCGGTATCCGGCGGCTTCAAGAATAGACTCCAGCATGGCCACACTCGACCCCTTGCCGTTGGTACCGCCAACTGTCACCATGGTAAACTCGGGGTGTCCCAGGCCCATGCGCTCCAGTACCGGCCGCACCCGCTCCAGGCCCAGCTCGATTTCTGCGGGGTGAAGTGTCTCTTGCCAGGCGAGCCATTCGTTGAGGGTAGTGAAACGCATCGCTGATAATACCTTTCGTTAAATACGTGAATTATGTCATGGATCGGCATGGAATCCACCCGTGATGTTATCATTAGATAACCATGACTCCCGCCCTGCAAACACTCCACGCCGTTTTTGGCTATAACGAATTCCGCGGCAATCAGGCTGCGATTGTCGAGCACATCATCAACGGCGGCGATGCGCTGGTGTTGATGCCGACTGGCGGCGGCAAATCTTTGTGTTACCAGATCCCGGCGCTGGTGCGGCGTGGCGTGGGGATTGTGGTATCGCCGCTCATTGCGCTGATGCAGAACCAGGTGGATGCCCTGCTGCAGGCTGGCGTTAAGGCCGCGTTCCTCAACTCCAGCCTGACCGGGCAGGCGGCCTTGCAGGTCGAGCAGCAATTACTGCGCGGCGAGCTGGACCTGCTGTATGTCGCGCCGGAACGTCTCATGACGCCGCGCTTTTTGCAATTGCTGGAACGCGCCGAACTCGCGCTGTTCGCCATCGACGAGGCACACTGCGTATCGCAATGGGGGCACGATTTTCGCGCCGAATATCTGCAACTCTCCGTGCTGCACGAACGCTTCCCTGCCGTGCCGCGCATTGCCCTCACCGCCACCGCCGACACGCCTACCCGCCATGAGATCGTCGAGCGCCTGGGGCTGGCCGAGGCGCGGCAATTCGTCTCCAGCTTTGACCGTCCCAACATCCGCTACCGCATCGTGCAAAAGGCCAGCACCCGCCAGCAGCTACAGGCCTTTCTGGAGGCAGAGCATCGCGGTGACGCCGGGATTATCTATTGCCTGTCGCGCAAACGGGTTGAAGAAACTGCTGCCTGGCTGGCGGAACGGGGCTGGGATGCCCTGCCCTACCACGCCGGGCTGGACAATGACACACGCCAGAAAAACCAGCAACGCTTTCTGCGCGAAGAGGGTGTCATCATGGTCGCCACCGTGGCATTCGGCATGGGTATCGACAAACCCAACGTGCGATTTGTCGCGCATCTGGATCTACCGAAAAGCATGGAAGGCTACTATCAGGAAACCGGACGCGCCGGACGCGATGGCCTGCCCAGCAATGCCTGGATGGCCTACGGGCTGGGCGATGTCATCACCCTGCGCCAGATGGTGGACAGCGGCGAGGCCAATGAACAACGCAAGCGGCTGGAGCGGCAAAAGCTCGATGCCCTGCTCGGCCTGTGTGAAACCACACTATGCCGCCGCCAGGTGCTGCTCAATTATTTTGGCGAACAATATAACGCGGCCTGTGGTAATTGCGACAACTGCCTGGAACCCGTGCAAACCTGGGACGGCACCGTCGCCGCACAGATGGGCTTATCCTGCGTTTACCGCACCGGGCAACGCTTCGGCGTAGGACACCTGACCGATGTGCTGCTCGGCAAATCCACCGACCAGGTGCAGCGTTTTGGCCACCATAAACTAAGCACCTTCGGCATCGGCAAGGAATTCAGCCAAACGCAATGGAGTGGCATCTTCCGGCAACTTGTGGCAGCGGGGATGCTGGCGGTTGACATGGAAGGGCATGGCGGCCTGCGGCTGACCGATGAAAGCCGCCCCCTGTTGCGCGGCGAACAAAAAATCGCCCTGCGCAAAGACCCGGAGTCACCCGGCAAAAAACCCAAGCCCCCGCAATCCGCCCTTTCATCCAAAGCGGCATACCGCTTTGATTCACCCGAATCCGAAGCCTTGTGGCAAGCACTCAAAGCAAAACGCATGGAACTCGCCCGCGAACAGGGCGTGCCGCCCTATGTAATTTTCCATGACAGCACCCTGCGGGAGATGGTGGAACGGCGCCCGCAACGGCTGGCACAACTCGCCGCCATCCCCGGCATTGGCAAACAGAAGCTCGAACATTACGGCGAGGAGTTTTTGGAAGTGCTGGTGGATTTTGCTTAAGCGCTCGTCAGCGCGCGCAAAGGAATCCAGGGGATTAGAACATAACAAGCGCACCCACCCAGAGGGCACTTCGAAATATCATGTCAAGATCTTGTTTTTCCTCTGCGTTCTCTGCGCACTCTGCGGTGAATTACCATTCTTGTGTTTACTTCTCAACAAAAGCACGCTCGATAACATAATGGCCTGGGTCGCCGATGCGCGGCGACATGACAAACCCCCGCTTATCCAGTAACGCGCAGGTTTCCGCGAGCATGCCGGGGCTGCCGCAGATCATCACTCGATCATGTTCCGGATTCAGCGGGGGCAAGCCGATATCCGTGAATAACTTGCCGTTTTCAATCAGGTCAGTGAGGCGCCCCTGATTTTCAAAGGCTTCCCGCGTGACGGTGGGGTAGTAAATCAGTTTCTCACGCACGCTCTCGCCAAAGTATTCATTTTGCGGCAGATGCTCCGTGATGAAATCGGAGTAGGCCAGTTCGTTGACGTGGCGCACGCCGTGCACCAGCACGACCTTTTCAAACCGCTCGTAGGCCTCAGGGTCCTTGATGATGCTCATGAACGCGGCCAGCCCTGTTCCGGTGCTCAGCAAATACAGCGTTTTTCCGGGCAGCAGATCATCCAGCACCAGCGTGCCAGTGGGTTTGCGGCTGACCAGCAGCGGATCCCCGACCTTCAGGTGTTGCAAGCGCGAGGTGAGCGGGCCATCCGGCACCTTGATGCTGAAGAATTCGAGATGCTCTTCGTAATTTGCGCTTACGATGCTGTAGGCGCGCATCAAAGGGCGCCCATCAACCTCCAGGCCAATCATGACAAACTGGCCATTCTCAAATCGCAGCCCTGGATCGCGTGTTGTGGTAAAGCTGAAAAGCGTGCTGTTCCAGTGATGCACGCTCAATACGTGCTCGGTTGTATACGTCGCCATGATGCAATCTCGATTCTCAGTTAAAAAATGATGGGTAACTCAGAGACTGAGCTCCAATTCCCTCACCGCCTCAAACAGGTCAGCGACCAACCCATAGTCTGCCCATTGGAAGATCGGGGCGTCCGGGTCATGGTTGATTGCCACGATCACCCGGCTGTCCTTCATGCCAGCCAGATGCTGCACGGCGCCGGAGACACCGACGGCGATATAAAGATCCGGGGCGACGACCGTGCCGGTTTGTCCGACCTGCCATTCGTTAGGGGCATAACCGGCGTCAACCGCGGCGCGGGTAGCACCAAGTGCCGCGTTGAGTTTGGCCGCAAGCGGCGCAAGCACCTGCTGGAACTGCTCGGCGCTGCCCAACGCCCGGCCACCGCTGACGACGACACGAGCAGTGGAGAGTTCCACGCGATCGGCTGGTTGAATTTCGGTGCTGAGCCATGTCGAAAGACCGGCATCACCTGTCGCCGACAGGGTATCGATGGCCGCGGCACCACCGTCGGGGGCGGCCGGAAATGAGGTCGCGCGCACCGTGAGCACCTTAATCGCGTCGGTGGTTTGCACCGTGGCGTTCAGATTGCCGGCGTATATCGGCCGCACAAAGGTGTTTTGATCCACGATCTGCGTGACTTCCGACACCATGCCCACGTCCAGCAAAGCCGCGGCACGCGGCAGCAGGTTTTTGCCAAAACTGTCGGCGGCCGCCATCACTGTAGTGTACTCCGGCGCAATACGTACCAGCAGAGGGGCGAGGTTTTCCGGCAGGCCATGGGCGTAGGCCAGATCATCGGCTATCCGAACCCGGGTGACGCCCTGTACCTTGGCGGCGGCCTGGGCCACCTCATCCAAGCCATGGCCGGCCACCAGGAGATGAATGTCACCACCCAAGGCCATCGCTGCGGTGACGGCCGAGCGGGTGGCGGGTTTGAGTTGGTGATGGTCGTGCTCGGCAACAATGAGGATGGTCATGGCAACACCTTGGCTTCATCACGCAGTTTTTGCACCAGTTCCGGTACGCTGGACACCTTGATTCCCGGTGGCCGTGCAGGCGGCTCCGCCACGCGCAGCAGCTTCCGGCGAGGCGCCTGATCCACGCCCAGATCGGACGATTTGATGGTTTCAATCGGTTTTTTCTTGGCTTGCATGAGATTAGGCAGCTTGACGTAGCGGGGTTCGTTGAGCCGCAAGTCGGCCGTGATCACGGCTGGCAATGGCAACGACACCTTTTCCTGTCCACCGCTGATTTCCCGTGTCACCACCACACGGTCGGCCGTCAATTCAAGCTTGGAGGCGAACGTGCCCTGCCCGACGTTGAGTAGCGCCGCCAGCATCTGCCCGGTTTCGGCGGCATCGTCATCAATGGCCTGTTTTCCGATAAGGATGAGGCCCGGCTGCTCGCGCTGCACGATGACCTTAAGCAGCTTGGCGGTCGCCAGCGGCTCAGCCACCGCGTCCGTTTCGACCAGAATCGCCCGATCCACACCCATGGCCAGCGCGTGGCGCAGGACATCCTGGCTCTGGACGGTGCCCACCGCTACGGCGAGAATCTCGGTGGCGATACCCGCTTCCTTGAGGCGCAACGCCTCTTCCACGGCGACTTCGTCGAAGGGATTTATACTCATTTTGACAGTGGCGATATCGACATCCGAGCCATCTGCCTTGGGTCGAACCTTGATGTTGTAGTCGACAACACGTTTTATTGCAACGAGTAGCTTCATCAAAAACTCCAGCGGCCTAGATAATAAACACGCGCTTATGCTATTTACGGCGATTTTAATAGCGGGTAGAATATTTGTAAAGTTAATTATGTTTATACAATAGATCAATTTTATTGATATGAAATTCTCCCTACGGCAACTTGAAGTTTTTGTCGCGATCAGCCGTTACGAAAGCGTATCACGGGCGGCGGGGGCGCTTGCGCTCAGCCAATCCGCGACCAGCATGGCGTTGATCGAACTGGAGAAACAGTTTAACACCCGCCTCTTCGACCGTGCCAGCAAGCGGCTGCAACTCAACGAACTCGGTCACTTGCTGCTGCCAAAGGCGATCGAGCTGCTGGATCGGGCCAGGGACATCGAAAGCCTGCTGGCAGGCGATGCCGGGTTCGGGCCACTGCGGATCGGCGCGTCGTTGACGATAGGCAATTATCTCGCCACCTTGCTGATTGGGAATTTTATGCAGCAACACCCGAGCTGCCATGTTCATCTTGATGTCGCCAACAGCGCCACTATCATCAAGCGCGTATCTCAGTTCGATCTTGACCTGGGACTGATCGAGGGCGATTGCCAGCACCGTGACCTTGAGGTGATTCCGTGGGTCGCGGACGAGCTGATGATCTTTGCGGCGCCGGAACATCCCCTCGCGCAGCAGCCCGAGGTCTCCCTGTCCGACCTCGTAACCGCCAAATGGATCGTGCGCGAAACGGGTTCCGGTACGCGCCAGACCTTTGATCATGCGATGCGCGGCGTGTTATCCCAGCTTAATATCCTTCTCGAACTGGAACACACTGAAGCGATCAAGCGAGCGGTGGAATCGGGACTGGGGATTAGCTGCATCTCCAGGCTCGCGCTCAAGGACGCATTCCGGCGTGGCAGCCTTGTGCCGCTGACGGTGCCGGGTCTCGATTTCGGACGTCATTTCCATTTCCTGCTGCACAAGCAAAAGTTCCGCACTCATGGCATGCAGGAATTCCTCGCGCTCTGTCAAAGGATTGCGGCCGATGTCCGTTACAGCGACGAGATCGTCCTGCCACTGCCGACATGAGCTTCACCCCTTTACGATAATGCACGGGGAAATCGTTTTTGCTCTGTGAGCTCTGCGTTCTCTGTGGCTAACTGCTTTTAATAGGATAACGGAGTGTAGTATGGAACGTGAATCAATGAGCTATGACGTAGTTATCGCGGGCGCCGGCCCGGCCGGACTCGCCACGGCGATTCGTCTAAAACAGTTGGCCGCCGAACGCCAGCAGGAATTGAGCGTTTGCGTGCTGGAAAAAGGCTCGGAAGTGGGCGCGCATATCTTATCCGGCGCGGTGATCGATCCTATCGCGCTGAATGAACTCATCCCTGACTGGCAGGCCAAAGGCGCCCCACTCCATACCCCTGTCACCGAAGAGCATTTTCTCGTTCTCACAGAGAGCAGCCGCTGGCAAATCCCGAACGGCTTGCTGCCGCCACTGATGCGCAACGATGGCTGTTACATTGCCAGCCTTGGCGACCTCTGCCGCTGGCTCGCACAGCAGGCGGAAGAGCTTGGTGTGGAGATCTACTGCGGCTTCGCCGCCGCCGAGGTTTTGTACGACACCAACGGGGCCGTCATAGGTGTCGCAACCGGTGATATGGGCATCGCCAAGGATGGCAGCCACACCGCCAACTACACCCAGGGCATGGAACTGCACGCGAAATACACCCTGATCGCCGAGGGCGTGCGAGGCTCGCTCGCACGGGAAATCGAACAACGCTTCACACTGCGCGACGGCGTAGAGCCACAGAAGTACGGAATCGGCTTTAAGGAGTTGTGGCGGATCGACCCCACCCAGCACCAGCCTGGATTAGTCCTGCATTCACAAGGCTGGCCGCTCGACAGCCATACGGGCGGGGGCTCTTTTCTCTATCACTTGGCGGATAATCTGGTCGCCACTGGATTCGTTGTGCATCTCAACTATGATAACCCGCACCTTTCCCCTTACGATGAATTCCAGCGCTTCAAGACCCATCCCGCGATCCGCCGCTTTTTTCAGGGTGGGCAACGGCTCGCCTACGGTGCTCGCGCGATTAACGAAGGCGGCCTACAGTCCATTCCTAAACTGTGCTTTCCGGGAGGCGCCTTGATCGGATGCTCAGCGGGTTTCGTCAATGTGCCGCGCATCAAGGGCAGCCACAATGCGATGAAGTCCGGCATGCTGGCGGCGCAGGCCGTGGCGGATGCGATCATGGAAGGCCGCACCAGCGATGAGTTAACAGCCTACCCGGAGGCCCTTAACACCTCGTGGATTCAGAAAGACCTCCACAAGGTGCGCAATGTTAAACCGGCCTTAACGAAATTCGGCACCGTGCTTGGCACGCTTTATGGCGGCCTCGACATGTGGCTGCACTGCCTCGGCGTAAATGTGCCGTGGACGCTGAAACATGGCCAGCCCGATCACGCCAGCCTGAAGCCGGCCAGTGAGACCAACCCCATACACTACCCTAAACCGGACGGCGCGATCACCTTCGACAAACTTTCTTCAGTTTACCTGTCGAACACGAACCACGAAGAGAATCAGCCCTGCCACCTGCACCTCAAGGACGCCAGTGTGCCGATCACAGTCAACCTCGCGCGTTTCGATGCGCCGGAACAACGCTATTGCCCAGCCGGCGTGTATGAGATCGTAACGGAGCACGATCAACCCCGCTTGCAGATTAACGCCCAGAACTGCGTGCACTGCAAGGCCTGCGACATCAAGGATCCAACGCAGAATATTGTCTGGACAGTGCCGGAAGGTGGCGGCGGGCCAAACTATCAGGGCATGTAGCGTTTACACCTCTGAGTAAATCAGAGGGGTTCCTATGCTTTATAATGGTATTTTCGTCCAGTCTCACCTATTTGGACATATGACGCTCCCATATAAGAAATGCGCAACAGGCAACGCATGACAAACAACCGAGGGATGAAGTGAAAATCTATCAAGTCGGTGGTTCCGTGCGTGACAAACTGCTCGGCCTGCCCGTGCAGGACCGGGACTGGGTTGTTGTGGGCGCCACGCCGCAACAGATGCTGGACCAAGGCTTCAAGCAGGTGGGCCAGGATTTCCCTGTGTTTCTGCACCCGGACACGCACGAGGAATACGCCCTCGCCCGCACCGAACGCAAGACTGGCCCCGGCTATAAAGGCTTTAGCGTACACACCGCGCCCAATGTTACCCTGGAAGATGATCTGGTACGCCGTGACCTGACCATTAACGCCATGGCCGAAACCCCCGACGGCATGCTGATCGACCCCTACGGTGGCGCAGAAGACCTGCGCCAGCGGCGCTTGCGCCACGTCTCGGCCGCCTTCGTCGAAGACCCGGTGCGCATCCTGCGCGTGGCGCGGTTTGCCGCGCGGTTTGCCCCCCTGGGCTTCCGTGTTGCCGATGAGACCAATGCCTTGATGCGCCAAATGGTCGAGTCGGGCGAAGCCGATGCGCTGGTGCCGGAGCGGGTGTGGGCGGAGCTGGCGCGCGCGCTGGGCGAAGCGCTGCCCTCGCGTTTTTTTGAGACGCTGCGCGATTGCGGGGCCTTGGCACGGTTGTTTCCCGATATCGACTGCCTGTTCGGCGTGCCTCAGCCGCCCGAACACCACCCCGAGATCGACACCGGCGTGCATGTGATGCTGGTACTGGACCAGGCCGCGCGCCTGTCTCCCGATACGCAGGTGCGCTTTGCAGCGCTGCTGCACGACCTCGGAAAGGGGACAACGCCGTCCGAGGAATGGCCGCGCCACATCGGCCATGAAGCGCGCGGCACCGATCTGGTGAAGGCAATGTGCAAACGCTGGCGTGTGCCTGGTGACTACCGCGATCTTGCCGTACTCACGGCAAAATACCATACCCACTGCCACCGCGCCGCCGAGCTGCGACCGTCCACCTTGCTTGACACCCTGCAAGCACTGGACGCCTTGCGTCGCCCGCAGCGCTTCGAGAGTTTTTTACTGGCCTGCGAGGCGGACTTCCGGGGCCGTCCCGGCTATGAGGACAAACCGTATCCGCAGGCCGACATCTTCCGCGCCGCACTGCAGGCCGCGCAAACCGTGGATGCCAAGGCGCTGGTGACGGAGGGCCTTGCGGGCGAGGCATTGGCCGATAAACTTCGGCGCCAGCGCATCACGACGATAGCCCGCATCACAAAAATACAAGAGAATTAAAGTATGAGTATTCTGCTTACGCGCGCCGTCGAATCACTGGTGCTTCCGCCTGCCATAAATCTGGTGCTGGGCGTGATGGGGCTTATCCTGCTGCGCAAGTACAAACGCGCCGCCATCACGCTGTTGGCGCTGTCGATGGTGACCTTATATATCTTCAGCATACCCTTCACTTCACTCTCGCTGATGCGCTCGCTGCAAACCTATCCTGCCCTCACCGCCGAAGATCTGCGCCACCCTGAAGCGCAGGCCATTGTTGTGCTCGGCGCAGGGCGCAATTATGATGCGCCGGAATACGGCGGCGATACGGCGTCCAAACTCGCCCTGGAACGCCTGCGCTATGGTGCGTATCTACACCGCCAGACCGGCCTGCCAGTGCTGGTTACTGGCGGCGCCTTGCATGGCGAGACATCCTCCGAAGCGCGCATCATGAAAGATGTGTTGGTCAACGACTTTCATATCCCGGTGCGCTGGACAGAGGAGCGCAGTCTCACCACCACCGAAAACGCCAGCTTGAGCCGCCCTATTCTTGCACAGGCACACATTCAGCGTGTCTACCTTGTCACCCACGCCTGGCACATGCCACGTGCCGTGCAGGCCTTCCAGCAGGCGGGAATTAATATCACTCCCGCCCCTACCGGCTTCACTACTCCTTGGCCGATCGAACGGGGCGGATTCGCCTGGCTGCCTTCCGCCCACGCGCTGCGAACATCCAGCTACGCCCTGCATGAATTGGGCGGGCGGCTGTGGTATGGGCTGCGAGGATTTATTAACAGCGGGGACAAGAAAACAAACGGCCCCGGCTTATAGAAGAACCGGGGCCGTTCCTAGTCTACAAACTCGCGTATGATGTGACAAACCTTGCGAATGTCACCGCGACAACGAGGACTACCAGAATACCTGCGACGGTGGGAGCAATATCCTTCATGGGATAAAGATCCTTCACCTCCTTTTGTTTGCTTGGCTGCATAGACACATCCCTCCCAGATAAACACCATGACAGTGACTAACCCAGTTGCTAAATGCATCGGAACCTACCAAACTGCACCACCGGACTACAAAAGCTCCGTTGCACGAATAATTCTATAGCAAAAAACTCGGGTATTCCAAGAGAAATATTTCAGCACACGATTTGCTGGATATCTTATGAAATAAGGCTTTATTTACACAGAAAACAAATGGCTATCGTCGAAAATATTTTCATGCCTTGTTAAACAATCACGTGTTTCAATCCGAAATTTTCTATAAAGACAGCAAAGCTGCATTTCCTCCAACCGCTGCTGTATTGGCACTCACCACCCGTTCTGTGGCGAAACGCAGCAATGTGTGCGGGCCGCCCGCCTTGGGTCCGGTGCCGGAGAGGCCTTCGCCGCCGAAGGGCTGCACACCGACTATGGCACCAACCATATTGCGGTTGACGTAGATATTGCCGACACGCGCGCGGTTTTGAATACGGCGTATAGTTTCCTCGATGCGACTGTGGATACCCAGGGTAAGGCCGTAACCAGTGCGGTTGATCGCGTCGACTACGTGATCAAGCTTGTCCGATGAATAGCGAATGACATGCAGGCAGGGGCCGAATACTTCGCGCTCTAATCTCTCCAACCGGTCTATTTCATACACACGCGGAGCGAAGTAGGTACCGTACTCTGTCCCAAGGGGCAAACTCAGTTGATGGATGAGCTTGCCTTCACTTGCCATACGTTGCGCATGTTTTTCCAGTGTTCCTCTGGCAGAAACATCTATTACCGGTCCAATATCCGTCTCAAGCAATGCAGGGTCGCCAATGCGTAATTCATCCATTGCGCCTTGTAGCGCAGAAAGCACACGCGGGGCAATCTCATTTTGCAGAAATAACACTCTCAACGCGGAGCAGCGCTGCCCCGCACTGTTAAAGGAAGAGCGAATGACATCATTCACTACCTGCTCGACAAGCGCGGAGCTGTCCACAATCATTGCGTTCTGCCCGCCTGTTTCGGCAATGAGCGGCACGATAGCGCCAGTGCGGGCGGCAAGCGTTTGATTAATGCTGCGTGCGGTTTCGGTAGAGCCGGTAAAGGCCACTCCAGCAATGCGCGGATCGGCGATGAGTTTGTTACCTACCACATCGCCCTTGCCAGGCAACAGCTGCAGCACATCGACTGGCACGCCCGCCTCATGCAGCAGACGCACGGTGTGTGCCGCAATCAACGGGGTTTGGCTAGCGGGTTTGGCAATGACAGCGTTGCCCGCGGCAAGCGCCGCGGTGATCTGGCCGGTAAAGATCGCCAGGGGAAAATTCCATGGGCTGATACAGGCAAATACGCCGCGCCCATGCAGGCTAAGTTCGTTGCGTTCACCCGCTGGCCCGGGCAGCACCATTGGCGCGGCAAAGTCGCGGCGCGCAAGCCAGGCGTAGTAACGGCAATAGTCCACGGCCTCGCGCACTTCCGCATGCGCATCCGAAATCGTCTTGCCTCCTTCGCGTACGCACAAGGCGATAAATTCCGCCTGGCGCTGTTCAAACATGTCAGCCGCCCGCAGCAGACATTCTGCTCGCTTTTCCGCAGGTGTAGTGTCCCAGCCATGGGCCGCATTCGAAGCACATTGCAGCGCCTGCTCCACCATGGCGGCATCAGCCAGGGCCACAGAGCCCGCTTCTCTGCGATTATCGTGCGGATCAACCACGCGGTGGGCTACGCCTGGGAGCATCTCACCTCCAACGATGGGCGCGGCAAACCAATGACGTGTCAGCGGCTCGCACAACGCCTGGGACAGCCTTTCGATTTCCAATGGATCAGAGAGATTGATGCCATACGCATTGCGTCGTTCTGCACCATACAAATTGGCAGGCAATGGCAGACGCGGATGCGGTTTTATTTTTAAACTGTTCAACTCGATCACCGGGTCTGCAATCACCTGTTCGATCGGCGCCCGATCATCCGCAATGCGGTTGACGAACGAGGTGTTGGCGCCATTCTCCAGCAACCGCCGCACCAGGTAGGGGAGTAGATCTGTTTCGTTACCCACCGGCGCATACACCCGGCATGCCACATTTAATTTGTCAGCCCCTACCATCTCGCCGTACAAGGCTTCACCCATGCCGTGCAGGCGCTGGAATTCAAAATCGCGTTCCTCCCTCGCCAGTTCGAGGATATACGCCACAGTGTGCACATTGTGCGTGGCAAATTGGGGATAAAAGGTATCACGTGCGGCAAGCAAGCGCTTGGCGCATGCGAGATAAGAGACATCCGTGGCGGCCTTGCGGGTAAATACCGGATAACCCACCAATCCTTGCACCTGTGCGCGCTTGATCTCTGTATCCCAGTAGGCACCCTTTACCAAGCGTAGCGGGATGCGGCGCTTCTCGCTGCGTGCCAGGCTTGCCAGCCAATCCAGCACATAAGGCGCACGTTTCTGGTAGCTCTGCACGGCAAGGCCAAACCCCTGCCAATCTCTCAACATCGGATGGCGGAACACCTCCGCGAAAATATCCAGAGACAACTCCAGCCTGTCCGCCTCTTCGGCATCGAGCGTCAAAGCGATATGCGCCGCTTGGGCATGTTGCACCAGCGCCAGCACCTTGGGCACAAGCTCACGCAACACACGCTGGCGCTGCGAAAATTCATAACGCGGATGCAGGGCAGAGAGTTTTACTGAGATGCTGGGAGCACTGACAATATCCACGTTTAGTGCAGAATTGGAAAGGCTTGCGATGGCGTGCGCATACGCATCAAAGTAACGCTCAGCATCATCCGTACACAGCGCCGCCTCGCCCAGCATATCGAAAGAATAACGGTAACGCTGGTTTTCCGCTGACTGGCTGCGCCGCTGGGCCTCCTCTATCGTCGGCGCCATAACGAATTGCTGTGCCATGACGTACATCGCCTGCTTCAACGCCAGACGCACCAGCGGCGCGCCACTCTTCGCCACCAGACGTTTCAGCGATGACATGATGCCTTCGTCAGTCGCCGGTTCGAGCTTGACGATTTGACCTGTCAGTATCAACCCCCATGTGGAGGCGTTTACCAGCAACGAATGGCTTTGGCCAAGATGTGCATCCCAATGCCCCTGGGAAAGTTTGTCGTGGATCAACCGATCCGCTGTAGCAGCATCAGGAATGCGCAACAGTGCCTCCGCCAGACACATCAATAGCACACCTTCCTCCGAGGAAAGATCGTACTCGCTCAAAAAGGCATCGAACCCATGAGCAGATTTTTCCCGCACCGCGCCAACCAGTTGCACTGCCCACGCATGCACGCGAAGTTGCGCATCGCTGGAAAGCCGCGCTTCATTCAGCAAAGATTCGACACAGAGGGTTTCATCCGCTAAATAAGCAGTACGAATAGCGGTGCGCAGTAGTTCCAACGAGAAAGGAGTATTTTCAGCCATGCTTTACTATGCAACGATTCCCCCAGGGGATCAACCGTGATTACCTTCCAGACTGAATTGAACTTTTCGCAATCGGCGAGCAGAATGTCGAATTGTAAGCCGATGCTTCGCTCGTCCAATAGGCGGTCCCCTTCGAAGGAGATGACATGGACAATGTGGCAACAACCACCCCAACCATCCTGGTGTTATTCGGCGCAAGTGGGGATCTATCCCAGCGCCTTATTGTACCTGCGCTGTTCGATCTTTACCTGGATGGGCATCTGCCGGAACGCTTCGCGCTGCTCGGCGCGGGCCGATCCGATCTGGATGCGGCGGCGCTTGTCTTGCGCTACCGTGACGGTGTGGTGGCCCACGCGCGTCACGGCGCGCCCGATGACGCGGCATGGCAAGCGTTTTCCGCCATGATCGAATATTTGCGCACCGACGCCGTCAGCCAGGATGCCAACGCGCAACTGAGCGAGCGGCTGTCCCGCTATGAAAAGGATTGGGGCGCCTCGGCGCAACGAATCTATTACCTTGCCACACCGCCCATCCTGTTTGCGCCCATCGCTCGGGGCCTGTGCGCCGCCGGCCTTACGGCAGACCACGAACGGACACGCATTGTCGTAGAAAAACCGCTTGGCCATGACCTGGAAAGTTTTCTTGAAATCAACCGGGCGCTTGCCGGCTGCTTCAGCGAGCGGCAGATATTTCGCATCGACCACTTTCTGGGTAAGGAAACGGTGCAGAACATACTCGCGCTACGCTTTGCCAATCCCATCTTCGAGCCCATCTGGAACCGCCGTTATGTGGATCACGTGGTGATCACCGTCGCGGAAACCCTGGGCGTGGAACATCGCGCCGGTTACTACGAGCACGCGGGTGCGCTGCGCGACATGGTGCAGAATCACCTGATGCAGGTGCTCTGTCTAGTGGCGATGGAACCGCCGGTGGCCTATGACGCGGAGGATGTGCGCGGCAAGAAGGTGGATGTGCTGCGTGCCTTGCGGCCGATCCCCAGGGACGCAGTGGGCGAGTTCACGGCCCGCGGCCAGTATGGCGCGGGCTGGATACGTGGCGAACGGCGTCCCGCCTATCGCGAGGAACCCGGGATTGATCCACGCTCCAACATCGAGACCTACGCTGCACTCAAGCTGCTGGTGGATAACTGGCGTTGGCAGGGCGTACCTTTTTATCTGCGCACTGGCAAACGCATGGCCGCGGATGTCTCCGAAGTCTCCATCCGTTTTCGCGATGTGCCGCACCATGCCTTTCCTGCTGCGGGCGGGCTCCAGGCCCAGCCTGTGCGCCTGGTGATCCAGATCCAGCCAGAACAGGGGGTGGTGCTCAAGTTCATGGCCAAGGAACCCGGCTATCAACTGCGGCTGCGGCCTGTGGACATGAGCTTTCGCTACGGCGAGGCGTTCGAAACGCCCAGTCCCAATGCCTACGAGACCCTGCTCTGGGATGCGCTGCGCGGCGACGCCACGCTGTTCATGCGCGCCGATCAGGTGGAGGCGGCCTGGCACCTGCTCATGCCGGTGCTGGAGGTATGGGGCGAGAACCCGGCTCCGGACTTCCCGAATTATCCCGCCGGCTCGTGGGGACCGGAGGCCGCCGAGATTCTGCTGGCACGGGACGGACGCAGTTGGCTGACACCGAGCTTGTCACGCGAAACATAACGCCCAGAATCCAATTGCAAATCTTCAGGTTGCACCAAAATCATGGTAGAACATGCCCCCTGGCTGCAGCATGCCTTGAGCCTGGCACAGCCATACATCGAACGCTATGGTTATCTTGCTGTGTTTGGCGGCATTATGATTGAAAGCTTCGGCATACCTGCGCCGGGGCAATCATTGCTGATCGTAGGCGCATTGGCGGCATCCCGAGGGGAAATGCACATTGTGGCATTGCTGTTCACCGCATGGAGCGCGGCGATCATCGGCGACAACATAGGCTATGCGATCGGTCGATTCGGCGGCCGTCGCCTCATTCTACATCGTGGCCGTCATGCCGAAGCACGCACGGCGTATCTGGAGCGGGTTGAACGATTCTTTGAGCGTTACGGGGGCTGGATAGTTGTTGTGGCACGCTTCTTCGATGTCTTGCGTCAACTCAACGGCATTGTTGCCGGCACCAGTGGAATATCCTGGTGGCGATTTCTCGCATTCAACGTACTTGGCGCGACGTTATGGGTTGGAATCTGGGGGATGGGCGCCTACTATCTCGGGCGCCACCTCGAACCGGCTCTCGCTCTTTTCAAACGCTTCGAGCCATACGTCATCGGCGCTGGCCTGCTGGCGATTGCGCTCGTAGTGTTGTACGTTTTAAAGCGCCGTTTTTAGCCCCGCCAGATATCCAGGACACCCTGTTTTATTTACCATCTTTGCGAGATTGCGCATCATTACTTGATCACGCCTTGAGATGTTTCTTGGAGAGATGGAGTGAACCGCCAATCGAATTGTGCATGCTGATTGCACCGATCCGCTTTCATTTTCTCCATTATTATCAGAGGTTCTCTTACAGCATTCCAATCAAATCTTTAATGTCGGCCTTTATACTCTCGAAGACCTGTTTTTCCTGCTCAGCCCAACAACCACTCCAACGGTCGTCAAGCTTTTTTTCGAGCGACACCACAGTCTTTTCTATTTCCTGAATTTTTGGCATACCAGGACTCTCCATAGCGGCCTGTGCATGCCTCAAGTAAGATTGAACGAGCCGCATTTCAGAACGCACCAACCCAGGGTCAGCAGAGAAAACCTGGGTTAATTCACTGAGAGTAACGTGGAATCTGGCTTCAACCAGATAACGCTTCGCCAGTTGATTTGTAATAGGCGTGACTGCATCAACTGCGGAGTAATCACGATCACGTTCAAATATCGCCCTGTCATACTCCCAGCGCCGGACCTCTGGTGTCACTGTCTCGCTGCATTTAGCCTTCCATGCCGACTTGGCCTCCTGCAGCGCTTTTTCGGGGGATGTGTCTGCCCGCAGCATGGCAGGCATGATTACGATCAGGCATGTGATCAATGATGTGATTATGTTACGTAATAATTTTTTCATGTTGGCGTCCCATTAATGAGAGACATTAAAATATTCACCAAAAAAATTTTCTAGCCACAAAAAGAAACAATCTGGCCGAGTGAATGGAAATTTTCATACTTAGTGTCAATGCGCACTAAAAAAGGGCTTTCTAAGACTTTTTTATGATCCGGCCAAAGGATCATCCGTTTGATCCCCTTGCATGCTCAGAATCCTACCGGTCTTGCCGTCCACGTGCACGTCCGTGGTTTTGCCGGCATTGATAATTCTCACTCTGTAAACCGGTTCGCCATGTTCATCATTCAACTCCACCCTGGCAGCCTTGCCATGGGCATGCCGCTCCGCATAGGAAACAGCTTGGGTCAGGCTGATTTTGGCCTGTTTAATGGCAACCGCATCGTTTACATCCTGAAGCATTTCCTGGCTGGCATACAACATGGCAATGGCCAAGGCGGCAGCAGTCACAGCGACAATAATGAATGACAATTTCTCGCCCATGATATTCCTCCTGAAGTAAAGCAAGAATCAATAACGCTTACCGCGTTACCGTGATTGGCAGATTACCTGTGGATACTTAAGCCACCTTTAACCTGCAGTTGAAAAGCGCAGTTTTTATCGATAAGCCTGCTTTTGCAGGTCGAAATTGAATCCACGAAGGAAATTAATGCGTTATTTCTCCAGTTCATTCAACATTAGGATATCTCAAAAGCAATAACCACAGCCGCGATAGCGACAAATCCGAGCGCAATCAGGAACACCATTTCAGCAAGGATTTCTAGCCGGCGTTCGAGACGCTGAACCCGCATCGACGTGAAGGACACGATGGCGCTCCCCAAAAACATGATGGTGGTTAGAGCAAGCAGCTTGTCGACAAAAAATCCGGCACGCCCCAAGTGCATTAACTTGACCAGGCTGACCGCCGTGATGCATGCTCCAACCAATGTGGCCGAGGTAGGAAGGATATGTGTCGAGAGCCCGGCATTTTTTGTATTTTCCAAAGATCTTCTCCTTGTCATAGCAATCACGCCATGCCAGACGGCCGCTTCCGCAATAACATGCTGGTTATGAAAAAAGGTGAGGCGGCACTCGATTTGGCCACGAGGCCACTCCATTTTTGATGGCTGGTTGCCTCATCCGATGGTGACCGGCACAAAAAGCTTGGCGTTGTCCCGCTGCACCAGCAATGCAACGTGTTTACCAGCCTTGCTGGCCAGCACGCGCAGCTGCTCGATGCTGGCAATCGGTTCACCGTTAAACGATAGAATGACATCACCCCTCTGGATACCGGCGCGTGCCGCAGGACCAACGGCATCCTCAACCAGGATGCCACCGCTTACCTCAGCCTGCCGCTGCTCATCCGGCGTAAGCGGCCGTACGGCGAGGCCGAGACGCCCTTTATCCATATCGTTCGGATTTGCCGCGGCAAGTTTGGGATTTTCGAACTCTCCAATGGTGAGGGTATTCTCCATGGCATGATCTTTACGCCAGATTTCCAGCTTCACGCTGGAGCCAGGCTTCATGTCAGCCACCTGGGGCGGCAAATCAGCGGCACTGACAACCTCCTTACTATTGAATTTGAGAATCACGTCGCCCGGCTGTAGACCCGCCTTCTCCCCAGGACTGTCTTTCTCGACCGAACTCACCAATGCACCTACCGGCTGCTTGAGGCCAAAAGAGTCGGCGAGGGATTGGGTCACTTCCTGAACCATCACGCCTACCCTTCCGCGGCTAACCTTGCCATGCTGCACAATTTGTTGCTCGACCTTCATCGCAATATCGATCGGAATCGCAAAGGATAAACCTTGATAACCTCCGGTACGGCTGTATATCTGTGAATTGATGCCGATCACTTCACCGTTGAGATTAAACAGCGGGCCACCGGAATTGCCGGGATTCACTGCCACATCGGTCTGAATGAAAGACACATAGCCCTCGTCGGGCAATGAGCGCGATTTCGCGGAAATGATTCCGGCGGTCACGCTGTTCTCAAAACCGAAAGGCGCGCCGATCGCCACCACCCATGTACCGACGCGGGCCTGCGACGGATCACCCAGCCTGACGGCTGGCAGGTTCTTGGCGTCAATTTTGAGCACTGCGACATCGGTGGGTTTGTCGACGCCAATCACCTTGGCCTTGAACTCACGCTTGTCTGTGAGTTTTACGGTAATCTCGCCCCCATCCGCCACCACATGGGCATTGGTAAGAATCACCCCGTCTGGACTCACAATAAATCCCGAGCCGAGTCCATGGACGGGCATACCTCCCTGCTGTGGAACTTGCGGACGAAAGCGCCGGAAAAACTCGAAAAACGGATCATTCGGTTCAAGCTGCGAAAATGGCGCCATTTCAGCGGAGGTCTTCATGGGGCCAGTGACGCTGACATTGACCACCGCCGCACCATTCTGTGCAACGATACTCGAAAAATCAGGCAGCGTAAGGGCCGCGCTTGTGGCAGCCGTGGCCGCGAGCGGCAACGAAGGGGTGAAAGCATGAGCGGACATGACATTCTTGTCGAATATGACGTACCCACCGGTAACTGCAACGGCCACGGCTGCCGCAACCAGTGTGCGTTTCAATGTTTTTCGTTCCATGGTTATCTCCTTCTCTATAGCTATTCATGAAGTAATGCACTTCACGTTGATGTAGACTTTACATCCATTAAACTTAAATCTGACTTAAGGCATCTTCCTGGCATTGGCATGAGTCGTGCGTTTGTTATAGAGACAATACTCCGCGAACAAAAATGGCCGTTTATAGAAAAATTCTATCGGGAGCCGCAAGATAAACACTCCGTATAAAACGCCCGGCACGGAAGATTCAGGGCTCACTGGTGTCAGGCAGGCACCCCGTCGACTCCTGAGAAAATTAGGGCCGGGACTCGTCTCCGGCGCCGCCGACGACGACCCGAGCGGGATCGCAACATATTCACAGGCGGGCGCCCAGTTTGGGTTTGGATTGTTGTGGACAGTAGTTCTTACCCTGCCGCTTATGATTGCCATTCAATTAATCAGCGCACGTATCGGCCGTGTAACTGGACGTGGCATTGCAGGCAACATGCGTCAGCATTACCCGGCAAAACTGGTCTACTTGCTGATAGCCCTACTGGTCTTTGCCAATACGGTGAATATTGCGGCGGACATCGCCGCCATGGGGGACGCACTACGGCTGGTTGTGGGCGGCAGTCAACACATAAATGCCATCATCTTCGGCCTGCTTTGCCTTGTCTTGCAGATATACGTGCCTTACCGCCGGTTTGCATCGATATTGAAATGGTTCACGCTTAGTCTGTTCGCCTACGTCGGCGTTCTTTTCACGGTACAGATTCCTTGGGGTGATGTGGTTTACCGGACGGCTTTTCCTTCAGTCTCGCTCTCTGGCGATTTCATCATGAATGTCGTCGCAGTCTTTGGAACCACCATCAGTCCCTATCTTTTTTTCTGGCAAGCGTCCCAGGAGGTTGAAGAGCAGCGTGCGTCAGCGCAGGATCAACCTTTGATCAACGCGCCCAGGCAAGCAAGTGTACAACTTCAGCGGCTGAAGATAGATACAGTCATCGGTATGGTCTTTTCCAACGCCATCGCATTTTTTATCATACTCACTGCCGCGGTAACGCTGCATCGGCAAGGCATCACCGATATTCAAACCTCGGCCCAGGCAGCCGAAGCGCTGCGTCCAATTGTTGGCGATTTCGCCTTTCATCTCTTCGCGGCCGGAATCATTGGAACCGGGCTCCTCGCCGTCCCAATACTCGCCAGCTCAGCCGCCTATGCTGTCTCGGAGGTGCTTGGCTGGCGTAATGGCCTGAATTTGAAATCCATGGAAGCAAAAGGCTTTTACGGTATTGTCGCAGCCGCAACGATTATAGGTACATTGCTGGGCTTCACTCCAATCGACCCTATCAAGGCGCTCTACTGGAGCGCCGTGATCAACGGCGTGATCGCAGTCCCGATTATGGCGATGTTGATGGTAATGGCTGCGGACAAAAGTATTATGCAGCAATTTGTAATTTCACTCCGGCTCAAAGCACTCGGATGGGTTGCCACGCTTGTCATGGGACTGGTCGCCGTGGCGATGTTCATCGCAATCTTCGCGACCTGAAATTACAGCTCATCTACATCCAGCAATAAGCAACCGGCCAATACTCGATCAAGTTATGCCTGTTGCGGCAAATTCGATACGAGCCCGCAGCCCGCCACCGTTCGCCTCACCAAGTGTCACTGTGGCGCCATGACGTTCTGCGATCGCCTTGACAATCGCCAGCCCCAATCCAGTGCCGGACTCTTCGGTTCCGGCGCGGCGATAGAATCGGTCGAATACCCGCTCGCGATCCTCGGGGGGAATGCCCGGTCCGGTGTCGGCGACTTCCGCAAATGGCCGTCCTTCATCAATACCAACCGACACATCGACCTTGCCACCCGCGGGAGTATAGCGAATGGCGTTCTCGACCAGGTTCGCAATTAAAATGCGTAACGCGTCCGCGTCGCCTTGCACCAACACGTTGTTATCCACGGAAGAGACGCCGAGATCAATCTGTCTTGCTTCGGCCAGGCGCACATGCTCGGCAACAACCAGTCGGACAAGCTCTCCGAGCTTCACTGGCGCAAATGGGCGCTCGACCTCGCCCGGTTCCTGGCGCGCAAGGGTGAGTAACTGTTGCACTGCATGAATCGCGCGTTGCAACCCTTGTTCCAGCTCATCAATAGTCTCAGTGCGCTCCTGCGCATCCGTTGCTCTTTTGACGAGCTGTACTTGAAGCTGCAAGGCAGCGAGCGGTGTGCGCAGCTCGTGGGCGGCGTCAGCGATGAATGCACGCTGAGCTTCCATTGCGCTTTTCAGCCTTGCCAGGAGATCATTAAGCGCGTGCACCAGCGGCTGCACCTCTTCCGGCACCCGTTGCTCAGAGAGTGGATTCAGAGCTGCCGGCGTCCGGGCAGTCACCGCTTGCGCGATTTGTGCCAGCGGTGACAAGCCCCGGCCTACAACAACCCATATAAGAACACCCAACACCGGCAGCAGGATAAAGAACGGCATCAAGGTGCGCAGTGCGGCCTCAGCGGCCAGTTCATTGCGCACGCTCATCGGCTGGGCGACCTGAATGGTCTGCCCGTGCAGCTGGGTAGTGAAGACACGCCATGCGCCATCCCTGGCCTGGATGGTGGAGAAACCAAGTTGTGCGTGATCGGGTAGCCTGCTATACGGATGCGAATAGTAAAGCTTCACACCTTCACGATCCCATACCTGGATGACGAAATCGAAGTCTTCCTCATCGGCTTCGCCTTTGGGTGCCACTGCATTTTCAAATGCCTGGTCGCGTAGCGAAAGTGCGACTTGCCGCAAGTGGTAATCGAAGATCTCATCCGCCTCCTCACGTGCCATACGATACATGGCAAATGCACCGAGCAGCATCACGGTAGTGACCGCCCCGAGCAGTGCCACCAGCAGATAGCGGCGGATTGATGTCACGGCTCTTTCGGCACCATGTAGCCCACACCCCGGATGTTCTTGATAAACTCCGCACCCAATTTTCGCCGTAACGCGTGGATATAGACCTCAACCGCATTGCTCTCGACCTCTTCGCCCCAGCCGTAGATACGCTCCTCCAGCTGGATCCGGGAAAGAGGTACGCCGGGCCGTTCGAGCAGCGCATGCAATAATGCAAACTCCCGCGCCGATAAGTTCACTGGCACACCATCGAGAAGCACCTCATGAGTGGCAGGGTATACAGCGAGCCTGCCATGCTCGATGATTGGCTCGGCACGGCCAGCTTGCCGCCGCAGCAGCGCACGGATGCGTGCTGCAAGCTCGTCGAGATCAAAAGGCTTAACAAGGTAGTCGTCGGCGCCCGCATCGAGTCCCTTCACACGATCAGCCACAGAGTCCCTTGCTGTGAGAATGAGTACAGGAATGCGGTTTTTCATGCGGCGAAGATTAGCGAGAACATCAAGCCCAGCCTTGCGCGGCAGCCCAAGATCGAGCAGCACCAAGTCATATACGCCATTTTCCAGTGCCAACTCGGCAGCCTGTCCATCGCGAACCCAATCGACCGTATAGCCATCCTGTTTGAGCCCCTTCTGGGCGTTTTTACCAATCATCGAATCGTCTTCGACGAGCAACAAACGCATGGATCTACCTCACGGATGCAGGATGTTGTATGCGCAAAACCACCCGCCGGCAGGTTTACTCCATACCGGCGGGTACGTGTCATGCGTCATCATTAAAAACGTGTGGCTGAGCTGTTCCAGCACTACAATCAATTCACTGAATATGATAAGCAATATGGTCAGACAAACGTGCCACTATCGCCCCATGGATCATCATCGACTGCTCCGCCGGTGGATGACAGAAAATCACCGTCCCCCGTCGAATTAAACTGGGAAGTACCGGGATAATAGTTGTTGATAGTGGTATTCTCAACAACCTCATCCGTTGGCGTGGCGAAATTATTGCCGCCAGATCCATGATGCCCAAAAAGACTTTCCATCCCTTGAAACAGAAACGCTCCGCCAGCCACGCCAGCGGCGGTAGCCGCGATGTTCTTGAGCCACGGTGATCCACCCGATGGCGCAGCGGCAGGGGTAGAAACTGGAGCTGGAGTAAAAGATTGCGCGGGTGTGGCAGGTGCCTGAGACGTGTTGCCGAAGGCGCGCGGACCGCTGCTTCTGGCGGTTTGCAGCGCGGATTGCATCTGTGCAATTTGTTCCTTGGCGTGATCGAGCGCCGTCTCCAGCAGCAACACACGCTGCGTCAACAGATAAGCGGCATCCGGCTGCTGAGCAATAGCTTGCGCAATCAACCCATCCGCCTGAGGATCTTTTTCAATGCCACGCACACGAACAAGTTGTTCCAGCATCAGGGAAAGCCGGGGAATGTCTTGGTTAGTCATATAGTCTCTCCAAAATAAAAAGCATTCAGTTAGCGTAAACGCATGAGACGGGGGCAGATTCCTGCCCCCGCTTGGCTTACCCCTCATCTTCCTCCTGCCCTTCATGCTCGGCGTCGGCCTTGTCCGGCTTGGCACTGATGACCTTGCCGTCGGCGCTATCGACCTTAACATCCATTACTTTTTTTGCGCTCGCTACCTCTATCTCATAGACAAGGCGGCCATTTTCGTCTTCCAGCGAAGCTCGTGAGGCCTTGCCGGATACATGCTGCTCCGCGACTGTAATCGCCTGGGAAAGCGAAACTTTCGTCTTCGCCAGATCAGCGATAGCATCGTTCTCGTGCTTCGCCTCGGAATCCGCATAGGCAAATGCGCCAACCGTACCCAATGCTATGAGTGCGCCCATCAAGATAGTCGTTTTCGTAGCCATGATTACTCTCCTTTCAATGGAATCATCGATCCGGCATGATTGCCGTTTCGTGGAGGCCATATTAGAGGCAGATACTTAAATGGGGCTTAAAGTCGAGAAGGAATGTTGACGGCTCCATTCCAGCGCTATCCCCGCTTCGCCACTCCCGGCCTGAAACGGTTCACAGACCCACAGCTCCGCCACGGCCGCGAGTTGGTCGCCTACATAAATCAGCGGTATGCGATCGCGCTGCCAGGGTGGTATGCCCTGCTCCTGCAAGAGTTTTTTCAGGATGTGGGTGTGGCCGCGCCCTGCGGGACGGCATCGCTCACCGCCTTGACGGAAACGCACGCTAACGGTTGATGCGTAGCACAGCGATGCCTTGAGACCACTGCCCGTCATGCTGTACGCGGTCAATCTTCCATTGCCATCCGGTAATATCAAGGATTGTTCCAGATCCCACGCCAACACGGTGCTGGCATCATGTACAGGCAGTGGAGGCATGGCATACAGCAGATCGCGATAACGGCGCACCTCGGCGCCGGCCCAGCACACACACGGGGTGCTGTCTTCGGCAGCGGCGAGCACGTCACACTGAACCCTTTGGAGATGCGCCGCCCACGGTGCAGGGAGACCTAATATTTTGAACCAGCGGCGTAGTGCATTGCGCTGGCGCGCATCATCCAGCTTTAACAATTGGCTTACCAGCAATGTGCCCGGCAGCGGGCCACGCAATGCTTGCAGATCATTGTCCGCCAGCACATCCAGCAATGCCGCCGCCTCGGCGGCGTTCACGGCGGCGCGTGACAACGTGCTTGCGCATGCCGGCCAGCGTCGCATGAAATGTGGCATGACTTCATGGCGCAGGTAATTGCGCTCAAAGCCAGTGTCGAAGTTGCTGTGGTCATCGACCCAGGAAAGATCATGCTGAGCGGCATAGACGGCCAGTTCGTCGCGCGTAAAGCCAAGTAGCGGACGCGCGAGACATCCATTGGCAAACGGGGCATACACAGGCATGGCGGCCAGGCCATGCGGACCGGCGCCACGCAGCAGTTGCAGCAACAGGGTTTCGGCTTGGTCATCCTGATGATGGGCAGTGAGCAGGCAGTCGCCCGCCTCGATGAGTGAGGCAATGGCCTGGTATCGTGCCTGGCGTGCTGCCGCTTCGGGGCTCTCGCCGGACTGGGGCACGGCATTGACGCGCAGCGTATGGCAAGGAATGCCAAGCCGGGCGCAGACTGCCTCACAATGACGCGCCCATGCACCCGCGTAAGGGCTCAGGCCATGATCGACATGCACGGCGCACAACTGTAAATCGGGGGACAAGAAGGCGCGTATTCCAGAGAGCGCATGTAGCAGCACTGTGGAATCACGCCCGCCACTGTAAGCTACCCAAAAACGCCGTGCGGGCGGTAACTGGTCTAACGAACTGAGAAGGCGCCGGAAAAAATCATCTGCGGGGGAGCGTTGGGAGGTCACGGGTGGATTCGGGTAAAGTTGGATCGCTGCGCTTGATCCAACCTACATTTTAATTATAAAAGCGCGCATTCACTTACGCGCCGAGGCAAAATGCCCGAACTTCATGAGCCGTGCATAACGCGCCTCAAGCAGTTTGTCGATATCAATCTGGCTGAGGCGGTCCAGATCCTTCACCAGCACGGCCTTGAGATTCGCCGCCATGGCGTCGGGATCGCGGTGGCTGCCGCCCAAAGGTTCTTCGATCACATTATCCACCAGGCCCAGCGCTTTGAGTTTGGCGGAGGTAATGCCTAATGCCGCAGCAGCCTCGGCGGCCTTATCCGCGCTTTTCCATAGAATGGAGGCGCAACCCTCGGGCGAGATCACCGAATAGGTACTGTATTGCAGCATTTGCACATGATCGCCCACCCCAATGGCGAGTGCGCCGCCGGAACCACCCTCACCGATGACGGTGCAAATGATCGGGATGCGTAATTCGGACATCACGAACAGGTTGCGGGCAATGGCCTCGCTCTGATTGCGCTCCTCAGCGTCGATGCCGGGATAAGCGCCGGGCGTGTCGATGAAGGTAAGCAGAGGCAGCTTGAAACGCTCGGCCGTCTGCATCAGACGTAATGCCTTGCGGTAACCTTCCGGTCGCGGCATGCCATAATTGCGCCGCACCCTTTCCTTGGTATCACGCCCCTTTTGCTGGCCGATCACCATCACCGGCTTGTCATCCAGGCGCGCAACGCCACCGACAATCGCGGCGTCATCGGCATAACTGCGGTCACCGTGCAATTCTTCAAAATCAGTGAAAATCCGACTCATGTAATCCAGCGTGTAGGGGCGCTGCGGGTGACGCGCCACCTGCGCGGTCTGCCACGCGGTAAGCGAAGAAAAGATTGACTTGGTCAACACCCTGCTGCGCGCCTCGAGGCGCGCAATCTCTTCGCTGATATTGATCTCATTGTCGCTACCTACGTAACGCAATTCTTCGATCTTGGCCTCCAGCTCGGCAATGGGGCGTTCAAATTCAAGGAAGTTCAGATTCATGGGGTTTCAAGTAAAGCGGTTAGTGAGATGTTTGGTTGAAATAACAAAAGCGGCGGCACGGCAAGCACTGCACCTGCTTTCTGCCGCAAAAAACCAAGATAAATATACTCCGATGCCTGGCGCTTGCCAAGCAAAGCATGCCTATTGGGGTATCCCGGATAATGGCGCAACAGGGAATGCCCGCATCCGTTGGACACTGACGTAAAAGTGTGTATAAATAGCAAAATGATGAATGATGATTTTTGCTTGCATAGAGGAACAAGGGCATGAAAGTAACCCACATTTTGAAGCAGAAAGGACCCAATATTTACAGCATCACACCAGATCGGTTATTAACCGAAGCGGTGGCGCTGATGATGAAAAACCAGATTGGCTCACTGGTGGTGATGGATGAGGGCCACCTTGCCAGCATTGTCACGGAGCGTGATGTGATGGGGGCGGTGGACAAGTACGCCGCCAATCTGGCCGAGGTGCGGGTGCGTGATGTCATGGCGCCGAAGCTGATTACCTGCGATGCCCAGGACACCCTCGACCATGTCATGAATTTAATGATGAGCAATAGCCTCGGACATCGCATTCGCCACTTGCCGGTCATGCGCGACGGCGAGTTCGCCGGCCTGATTTCCATCGTCGACATTGTGCAGGCCCTGCTCACTGAAACCCAGTTCGAGAACAACCTGCTCAGAAATTACATCAAGAACTGGCCGGAATCCCAAGAAGCGTAGGCGCGCCAGGAGCCTGTTTTTTATCCCTGATGGAAATCTTCAATTTGCAGCCGGTTGCTTTTGGCGAAGTTCATCAGAAAAGCGAACACCATCGGCTCATCCTGCTCCAGGCTCTTGTCCACCAGCACGCAACTGATCCCCTCGATGGTGATCATGCTGACCTTTGGATGAAACTCTATGCGGCGGCCTGCACCAACTTTACCAACCGCAGTGGTGATGCGCTCGGCCCAATCGCTGGGACGGAATTTTCTGCCGTCCTCGGTAACGCCCCTGATAATAATCCTTCCAGTTAAGCCGCTCATTATCTAACCGTGTCCGTGTCCAATTTCATCCAGCAAGATGCTCGTTTTCCCGGCGCTTGTCAAACAGCGCATAAACGTTAAGGAACCTCTGATTTATTCAGAGCTGCCTTAATAAACCACCCGTACCCTGTCTTTCCCCGCCAGCTCTTGCAGGCGATGCAGCAGTTCATCGCTGGGATGAACGCGCCATTCCTGGCCCAAGGCGAGCTGCGCGCGCGCGGTGGGTGCGTGGTATTCAATCCATACCGGGCAAACACCCTCGCGGAACGGCGCCAGCCGCTGCGCCAATTCACCTGCAAAGCCGTTGCCCGCCTGGTGCTCTTCGACATCGATCACCAACCGCTTGGCATAGGCCTCGCGCGCCTGGTCGATGTCAAAAATCTTGTCCGCGCTCATCTTGAATCCGCCGGAATACTCATCCACGCTCACTGTGCCTTCCACCACCAGCAATTTGTCCTTGATGATCAGGTTGCGGTATTGACGGAAGTTTTCGGGAAACACCGCCAGCTCGATGCGCCCGCTGCGGTCATCCAGGGTGATGAAGGCCATGCGGTCGCCCTTGCGGCTCATCATGGCGCGCATGGCCACTACCAGGCCGGCGATAACAACGGACTGGTCGCGGCCGGGCTTGAGATCGACAATGCGCGCGCTGATGAAACGCGCCAGCTCATGCTCGTAACGCGCAATGGGGTGGCCGGTGAGATATAACCCGAGGGTTTCCTTTTCCCCGGTGAGACGCTGCTCTTCATTCCACTCGGGTGTTTCGACATAGCGTGTTTCATGTACCTCGCTCTCGTTCACTCCGCCTGGGGCCGCGAACACACCGAACAGATCTTCCTGCCCTGCGGCATCATTACGCGAATGCTGTTCGGCCAACTGCGTGGCGGCCGTGAGCGAGGCCATTAGCGTAGCGCGGCCGGCCCCTAGTCCATCAAGCGCACCAGCGCGGATCAGCGCCTCCAGCACGCGCCTGTTGGCCTTGCGCAGGTCGATGCGCTGACAGAAATCGAACAGATCACGGAACGGAGCCTGCCTGCGGGCGGCAATGATGCCCTCAATGGCCGCGCTGCCTGCACCCTTGACCGCGCCCAGGCCATACAGGATCGTGTTGTCATTGCTGACGGTGAAAGCACATTCACAGGTATTGATGTGCGGCGGCAGCACCGTCAGCTTCATGTCGCGGCATTCCTCGATCAGCGTTACCACCTTGTCGGTGTTATCCATATCTGCGGACAACACCGCCGCCATGAAGGCCGCCGGGTAGTGGGCCTTGAGCCAGGCGGTCTGGTAGGACAACAAAGCATACGCCGCTGAGTGGGATTTATTGAAGCCATAGCCTGCGAACTTTTCCATCAGGTCGAAGATGTAGGCGGCAATCTTTTCATCAACGCCGTTGTTCTTGGCACCATCCACAAAAATGGCGCGCTGCTGCGCCATTTCTTCAGCTTTTTTCTTGCCCATGGCGCGGCGCAGCAGATCAGCGGCGCCCAGACTGAATCCGGCCAGTACCTGGGCGATTTGCATCACCTGCTCCTGATAGAGGATCACGCCGTAGGTAGGCTTGAGAATCGGTTCCAGCGCGGGGTGCGGGTATTCCACCTTGGTGCGCTTGTGCTTGCGGTTGATGAAGTCGTCCACCATGCCGGACTGTAATGGGCCGGGACGGAACAGCGCCACGAGAGCCACGATGTCTTCGAAGCAATCCGGTTGCAGGCGCTTGATCAGATCCTTCATGCCGCGCGATTCAAGCTGGAAGATTGCCGTCGTAGCGCAACGTTTGAGCAGGGCGAAAGACGGTGCGTCATCCAGCGGGATGCGGACAATATCCAACAATGTCTCGCCGCGTGTGGCGCGCTCCTGGTTGATGGTCTTCACCGCCCAGTCGATGATGGTGAGCGTGCGCAGCCCCAGGAAATCGAATTTTACCAGTCCCACGGCCTCGACATCGTCCTTGTCGAATTGCGTTACCGTTCCCGCCGCGCCTTGTTCACAGTAGAGCGGCGTGAAATCGGTGAGCGCCGAGGGTGCGATCACCACGCCACCGGCATGCTTGCCGGCGTTGCGCGTTAATCCTTCCAGCGAGCGCGCCAGGTCGATCAATCCACGTACGTCCTCTTCCTGCTCGTAGCGGCGGCGCAGCGTCTCTTCCTTCTCCAGCGCATCATCGAGCGTGATACCCAGCTCGAAGGGGATCAGCTTGGCGATCTGATCGACGAAGCCATAAGGATGTCCCAACACGCGCCCAACGTCGCGCACCACGGCCTTGGCCGCCATGCTGCCGTAGGTGATGATCTGCGACACGCGGTCGCGCCCGTAGTGCTCTGTCACATACTCGATGACGCGGTCGCGGCCTTCCATGCAGAAGTCGATATCGAAATCCGGCAGCGAGACACGCTCGGGATTCAGGAATCGCTCGAACAGCAGGTCATAGCGGAGGGGGTCAAGATCCGTGATTTCCAGCGCATAGGCTACCAGCGACCCCGCGCCCGAACCACGCCCCGGCCCCACTGGCACATCATTCTCCTTGGCCCAACGTATAAAATCCGCCACGATCAAAAAATAACCGGCAAAACCCATGGTGATGATCACATCGAGCTCGCGCGCCAGGCGCTCGTCGTAAACCACGCGCTGCTGGGCAAAATTTTGCGCCTGGGTATCGAACAAGAAAGTCAGACGCTTTTCCAGCCCGGCGCGCGCGCACTCGCGGAAATAGGCGTCCATGGTCATGCCTTCCGGCACCGGGAAATCAGGCAGAAAATTCTTGCCCAGTGTCAGTTCCAGCGTGCAGCGGCGCGCAATCTCCACGGTATTTTCCAACGCCTCGGGAAGGTCGGCAAACAGCTCAGCCATCTCCTGCGGGCTGCGCAAATACTGCTGCTCGGAATAGAGGCGCGGGCGGCGCGGGTCATCCAGCACGCGCCCCTCGTGGATGCAAACCTTGGCCTCGTGCGCGTAAAAATCCTCTGGCTTGATGAAGCGCACATCGTTGGTGGCCACCACCGGCACGTCGAGCGCCTGCGCCAGATCGACGGCATCGTGCAGATAATCCTCCTCGTGCTCGCGGCCACTACGTTGCAACTCCAGGTAGAAGCGCTCGGGAAACAGCGCCTTCCAGCCATTGAGCAGCGCTTCGGCTGCTCCCCGGTTACCCGCCAGCAGGGCTTGCCCTACATCACCGGCGCGCCCGCCGGACAAGGCAATCAATCCATCACTCGCGCCCTCCAGCCACTCCCTGCGGATCATGGGGATGCCACGCTGCTGGCCTTCGATATAACTGCGCGACACCAGACGCGTGAGGTTGAGATAACCCTCGCGGTTCTGGCACAGCAACACCAATCGCGACGGTTGATTATGATCCGCCTCATTGTGCAGCCACACATCCACCCCGATGATCGGCTTCACGCCTGCCGCCTGGGCCGCACGGTAAAATTTCACCATGGCGAACAGGTTGGATTGGTCCGTCACCGCGCAAGCCGGCATACCGGCAGCGGCGCACGCTTTCACCAGCGGCTTGACGCGCACAACGCTGTCAACCAGGGAATATTCAGTGTGGAGATGGAGGTGGACGAAGCCAGGTGTCATTTGTGTAATTTTCGGGGTTTGAAGTGCAGGTTGCAAGGTCTATGAAAGACGACGGCCGTCTCCATGAGGAACAGATCATATAATATCAAACAACCAGGGTTAGCAGGACGCTGAAAAATCCCATCGCCTATTTCAGAACAGATACAACCACCTACATTTCAGACACAAGAGCTTGTTCATGCCCGCCGCCATATAACACATGCAACGCGGCACTCACAAACGCAGCCAGGCAGGCGAGAACGGCGTTCAAATTGCATGAACCTTCCAGGCCGAAATCTGTGCACAGGGCAATCATGGTATTTTTACCATGGATAACCGCTTGCAAGAGCGCTATATTTGTCTTGTACTTCCCTAGACAGTGTCGTCACGAGATTAGTGATAAAATGCGCACTGCATCGTATCTTAGGGCGGAACCATGACTGAAAGCGCAAGGCGACACGACTTA
>LNFM01003106.1_pt1 | contig 33533 bp, 25 predicted proteins | sample 596031 | NCBI WGS metagenome assembly LNFM01 (sample SAMN04254537, study PRJNA301005) | activated carbon metagenome | isolation source: dual media filters at the Ann Arbor, Michigan drinking water treatment plant | place: USA: Ann Arbor
CGGACGTTCTTCGCCACCCACTGACGTGCGCCGGCAGGACTCTTGGTGAGTTCCCATTCGTAGCCAAACAGCATGTCGAAGTAGCCGTTATCCCACTGCGTGGGGTTGGGCTTCCAGGCGCCTTCGATGCCGCTTGTGATCGTGTGGCCGCCCTTGCCCGTGCCGAACGTGTTCTTCCAGCCGAGCCCCTGCTCCTCGATCGACGCGCCCTCGGGCTCGGCGCCAACCAGACCGGCATCGCCGGCCCCATGTGCCTTGCCGAAGGTATGGCCGCCGGCCACCAGCGCGACCGTTTCTTCATCGTTCATCGCCATGCGCGCGAAGGTCTCGCGCACATCGCGTCCCGAGGCAACCGGGTCGGGCACGCCGTTGGGGCCTTCCGGATTCACGTAGATGAGGCCCATCTGCACGGCCGCGAGCGGGTTCGAGAGCTCGCGATCGCCGCTGTAGCGCTCGTCTCCCAGCCACGCGGACTCCATGCCCCAGTTGATGTCCTGCTCCGGCTCCCAGATGTCGGCGCGGCCGCCACCGAAGCCAAACGTCTTGAAACCCATCGATTCAAGCGCGACGTTGCCGGCGAGCACCAGCAGGTCGGCCCAGGAGAGCCTTGCGCCGTATTTCTGCTTGATCGGCCACAGCAGGCGGCGCGCCTTGTCGAGGTTGCCGTTGTCGGGCCAGCTGTTGAGCGGTGCGAAGCGCTGCGCCCCGGTGCCGGCACCACCCCGTCCATCGGAGATGCGATAGGTGCCCGCCGCGTGCCAAGACATGCGGATGAACAGGGGGCCGTAGTGGCCCCAGTCCGCTGGCCACCAATCCTGGGAGTCGGTCATCAGCGCGCGCAGGTCGGCAACGACGGCATCCAGGTCCAGTTCCTTGAATGCCTGCGCGTAATTGAACGCCTCGCCCATCGGGTTCGACAACGACGACTGCTGATGCAGGATCCCGAGGTTGAGCTGGTTGGGCCACCAGTCGCGGTTGCTGCGGCCGGCGCCGGCCACGGTCTGCAATTGCGCCTTTGCACTGAACGGACACTTCGACTCGGCTGACGACTCGGCTGACATGCAGATCTCCCTTATCTCGTTGAAGAAGGTCAAGCAATGCCAGTCTGGCGGCTCACTCCCGATTGATCAAACAAAACGTTCCTATGCCCCTGATAGCTATTCCGACCATGCCAGCCCTGCGCCCCGGACCGTGTCGCCGCCCGTCAGCGTGCTTGTGCGATCAACAGGCGCCCGTGCAGATCGTGCTCGCCGCTCGCTTCGATACGCACCTGAACGAAGTCACCTGGCGCGATCACGACCTTGCGTCGCCGATCCCAGCTGACGTGCACCACGCCATCGATCTCGGGCGCATCTGCCTCTGAGCGGCCGATCGCGGCGGACTCGGAGACCGCGTCGATGAGCACCCGCTGCGTCGTGCCCAGCTTGCGCTGCAGGCGCGCGCGCGAGATGTCGGCCTGCACCTGCATGAAGCGAGCGCGACGGTCCTCGCGCACGTCCTCGGGCAGCGCGCCGTCGAGCTGGTTGGCGCTGGCGCCTTGCACCGGCGAGTAAGCAAAGCAACCGACGCGGTCCAACTGCGCCTCGCGCAGGAAGTCCAGCAGGTAGTCGAACTGCGCCTCGGTCTCGCCCGGGAAGCCGGCGATGAAGGTGGAGCGCAGCGTGATGTCGGGACAGATCCCTCGCCACGCGCGCACGCGTTCGATGTTCTTCTCGCCACTTGCGGGACGCTTCATGCGCTTCAGCACGTCCGGGTGTGCGTGCTGAAACGGCACGTCGAGGTAGGGCAGCACGCGACCGCTGCCGGCGCCGGCCTGCGCCATCAGCGGGATCACGTCATCCACGTGCGGATATGGGTAGACGTAGTGCAACCTCACCCAGATGTCATTGGCCGCAGCAAGCGCGCCCAACTCGCGCACCAGCTCGTTCATCCGCGTCTTGACCGCACGGCCACCCACGAAATCGAGCTTGTACTTGACGTCGACCCCGTAGGCGCTGGTGTCCTGCGATACCACCAGCAGTTCCTTGACGCCCTGCTTGACGAGATTTTCCGCCTCGCGCATCACCTCGCCGATTGGCCGGCTGACAAGATCGCCTCGCATCGACGGAATGATGCAGAAGCTGCAGCGATGATTGCAGCCTTCGGAAATCTTCAGGTAGGCGTAGTGCCGCGGCGTCAGCTTGATGCCGGCGGGCGGCACCAAATCGACGAACGGATCGTGCGGTTTGGGCAGGTGCCGATGCACATGCGCCATCACTTCTTCCATCGCATGCGGCCCGGTCACCGCCAGCACCTTGGGATGCACCTTGGCGACGAGGTTCTCGCCGCCCTCGCTCTTGGCTCCCAGGCAGCCGGTGACGATCACCTTGCCATTGGCAGTCAGCGCCTCGCCAATGGCGTCGAGCGATTCGGCCACTGCGCTGTCGATGAACCCGCAGGTGTTGACGATCACCAGATCGGCGCCGTCGTAGCTGCCGCTCATGGCGTAGCCCTCGGCCCGCAACTGGGTGACGATGCGCTCGGAATCGACCAGCGCCTTGGGGCAGCCCAGCGATACGAACCCCACGGTCGGGATGGTGGCTGCCGGTGGCGCGAGGCGAACTGGGTTGCGCCGCGTTGCGGTTGTGGTCTTCATGGGTCCAGAAAGCAAAAGACGCGGCCTGCATCGAGCAAGGCCGCGTCAGTGGGACGGGTGCGCCGGCTTACTTCTTCTCGGCGGGCGGCTGGAACGGGAACGTCGGGAACATCGAGCGCGCCTGGTTCTGCATGTTCTCCTGCATCTGCACGAAAAGGTTCTTCGATTGCTCGATGTAATTGGACATCATCGACTGGATCATCGGCGCCTGCAGGTTGACGTACTGCGTCCACATTTCAGGGCCGATCTTGTTGGTGCTGTAAAAAGCCTGGCTCTGCTCCTGCACCTTCTTCTGGATGTCGATGAACGCCTGGACGTTCTTTTCCAGATAGGAGCCCATCATCCCCTGCATGGCATTGCCATAGCTGCGGATGATCTGCGACAGCACCGGCGGGGTGAACATCGGCACACCGCCCTGCTCTTCCTCGAGGATGATCTGCAACAGGATCTGACGGGTGAGATCGTCGCCGCTCTTGGCGTCGATCACCTGGAAATCTGCCTGCTCCAGGACCAGTTGCTTGACGTCTACCAGGGTGATGTAGGTGCTGGTCTGCGTGTCGTACAGGCGGCGGTTCGGATACTTCTTGATCAGACGGAGTGCGCTTGCCATTGAGGATCCTTGACGGGGCGGGCGCGATCAGCGTCCGTGAAAACGACGGGTCATTCTAGCCCGCGCACTGCCGCGGTGCATCAACGACGGCGAAAGGGCGCACGGCGCAATCGCCGCCGCCGCCCCGTCCCGCGGTTCCTAGCCCATGTGCAGTCCGCCATTGCAGGAGAAGTCTGCACCGGTCGTGAACCCGGCGTCTTCCCCTGCCAGCCAGCCGACGATCGAGCCGATTTCTTCCGGCTTGCCGAGCCGCTTGACCGGGATCGTGCCGACAATCTTTTCAAGCACCTCGGGCTTGATCGCCCGCACCATGTCGGTTCCGATGTAGCCCGGGCTGACCGTATTGACCGTCACTCCCTTGGCGGCCAGTTCCTGGGCCAGTGCCATCGTGAAACCATGCATGCCGGCCTTGGCCGCCGAATAATTGGTCTGCCCCGCCTGACCCTTTTCGCCGTTGACCGAGCTGATCTGGATGATCCGACCCCAGCCGCGCTCGACCATGTCGGGCACCACCTGCTTGGTCACGTTGAACATGCTGTTCAGGTTGGTATCGATGACCGCCTTCCAATCCTCCGGCGACATCTTCAGGAACATGCGATCACGCGTGATGCCGGCATTGTTCACGAGTACATCGATCGGCCCATGTTCGGCCTTGGCCCGGGTAAATGCCTCGACCGTCGACTGCCAATCGGCCACGTTGCCGACCGACGCAAAAAAGTTGTAGCCCTGCGTCGACTGCTCGCCCAGCCACTTGTTGAAGTCGCGGCTGGGGCCGCAGCCGGCGATCACCTTGAAGCCCTGCTTGTGCAGATGCTGGCAGATGGCCGTGCCGATGCCGCCCATTCCGCCTGTCACGTACGCTACCTTCGTCATGCTTGTCTCCGTTGGTCGTGTGTTGTTGTTGTCTTCGCTTCAAAACCTTGCATGCGCCACCGCCCGTAGCTCAAGCCCGCTCCACCGCCAAGGCCACCCCCATGCCGCCGCCGATGCACAGCGACGCCAGGCCCTTCCTGCTGCCGCGCCGCTTCATTTCGTGCAGCAGGGTGACGAGGATGCGGGCACCGCTGGCACCGATCGGATGGCCCAGTGCGATCGCCCCGCCGTTGACGTTGATCTTGCTCGTGTCCCAGCCCATGTCCTTGTTCACCGCGCATGCCTGCGCCGCAAACGCCTCGTTGATCTCCATCAGATCGAGTTCGGCCGGTTGCCAGCCGGCGCGCTCCAGCGCCTTCTTCGACGCCGACACCGGACCCATGCCCATGACTTTCGGGTCCAGTGCGGTGGTCGAAAACGACTTGATGCGTGCCAGCACCGGCAGGCCGAGCGCCTTTGCCTTCGCCTCGCTCATCACGACGACGGCTGCAGCACCGTCGTTGATGCCCGAGGCATTCCCCGCGGTGACCGACCCTTCCTTGTCGAACGCCGGCTTGAGACTACTCAAGGCCTCCGCCGTCGACTTGCGATTGACGAACTCATCGGTGTCGAAAGCGACCGGGTCACCCTTGCGCTGGGGGATCATCACCGGGACGATTTCGTCCTTGAAGCGGCCGGCATCCTGAGCCGCCACGGCCTTGTGCTGCGAGGCCAGCGCGAAGGCATCTTGCTGCGCGCGGTCGATGCCCCACTGCTTGCTGACGTTCTCGGCGGTGATGCCCATGTGGTACTTGTTGTAGACGTCCCACAGACCATCGACGATCATCGTATCGATCATCTTGGCGTCGCCCATTCGGTAACCGTCGCGCGAGCCCATCAGCACGTGCGGCGAGGCGCTCATGTTTTCCTGGCCGCCGGCCACCATGACGTCGGCTTCGCCAGTCGCGATCGCCTGCGCCGCCAGCATCACCGACTTCAGTCCCGAGCCGCAGACAACGTTGATCGTCATCGCCGGCGTGGCCAGCGGCAGGCCTGCCTTGATGGTGGCTTGGCGCGCCGGATTCTGGCCGCTGCCGGCGCACAGCACCTGCCCCATGATCACGCCCTCGACCTGTTCCGGCGTCAAGCCTGCGCGCGCAATGGCTTCCTTGATGACCAGCGCGCCGAGGTCAGGCGCCGCTACCTTGGCGAGGGAGCCGCCGAACTTGCCGATGGCGGTACGCGCTGCGCTGACGATCACTGCCTGTTGCATATGTTCTCCCAAGTCTTGTGTGAACTGAACGAGGCGGTTGTGCTCACGCCTTTTCCTTGACGTACCGCCCCGGCGCGGGCTCGATCACCTTGTACTTCGCACTGCCATAGTCCTTCGGCGCGGGCTTTTGCGCGCCGCCGTACTGGGCCATCCACTTGCCCCAGTCGCTCCACCAGCTGCCCGGCTGTTCGGTGGCACCGACCAGCCAGGTCTCGCTGTCGGCGGGGAGAATGCCTTCCTTGCCGAAGCCACCGTGCGTCCAGTAGCTGCGCTTGTTCTTGCTCGGCGGATTGATGCTGCCGGCAATGTGGCCGCTGGCGCCAAGCACGTAACGCACGTCCTTGCCCTTGCCATCGGTACCCGGCATCACGCGCGCCGAGGCATACGCTGCCTTCCACGGCACGATATGGTCTTCACGCGCGGCGAACACATAGGTGGGGACCTGGATTCGCCCCAGGTCGAGCGGCACGCCGCAGCAACTCAACCGGTTCGGCACTCGCAGGTTGTTTTCCAGATAGGTGTTTCGCAGGTACCAGGCGTACATCGGACCCGGCAGATTGGTGGAGTCGCCGTTCCAGTAGAGCAGGTCAAACGCCGGCGGCTGCTTGCCTTCCAGGTAGTTGCTGACGACGTAGTTCCACACCAGGTCGTTGGCACGCAAACTGGAGAACGTCATTGCAAGCTCGCGACCCGCCATCAGGCCACCCTGTCCCAGCGCCTTCTCGCGCATGGCGACCTGGTTCTCGTCAATGAAGACATCCAGCACGCCGGTGTCCTCGAAGTCCAGCAACGCGGTCATCAAGGTCACACTCGCCACCGGCTTCTCGCCGCGCGCGTACATCACCGCCAGCGCGCTGGCCAAGATAGTGCCGCCCACGCAAAAGCCGAGAGCATTGACATCCGCGGCGCCGGTGATCTGCTGAATCGCGTGAATGGCGGCAATCGGACCCAGTTCCAGGTAGTCGTCCCAGGTCATCTTGCTTTCCGGCTCGTGCGGGTTCTTCCACGAGACGACGAACACCGTATGCCCCAGTTCGGCGGCGTAGCGGATCATCGAGTTTTCCGGCTGCAAGTCCAGGATGTAGAACTTGTTGATGCTGGGCGGCACCATCAGGAACGGCCGCGCGTAGACCTTCGGTGTCAGCGGCTTGTACTGGATCAGTTGGATCAACGCGTTCTCGAACACCACCGCGCCTTCGCTGGTGGCGACATTGCGGCCGACCTCGAACGCCGTCTCGTCGGTCTGCGAGATCTTGCCCTTCTGCATGTCGCCAAGCAGGTTCTGCAGACCTTGCTTGAGGCTTTCACCGCTCGATTCAAGCAGCGTCTTCTGCGCCTTCGGATTCAGCGCGAGGTAGTTCGACGGTGCAGCCGCGTCCACCAGTTGAGAGACTGCGAACTTGACGCGACCCTTGGTCTTACGGTCGGCCTTGACGCTGTCGGCCATGCGGTTGAGGAAGTCGGCGTTCAGCAGGTACGCGCGGGCGTAGAACGATGCCACCGAGTTCTGCTGCCAGCTCGGATCGGAGAAGCGGCTGTCCTTGATCGGCGCGGTCGTTTTCTCCGGATGCTCGACGAAATCGCCCCACAGCTTGGTCAGCTGCTGCATGTAGTCGCGCTGCAGTTCGATCAGCCGGTCCGGCTCGACGGCAACCTTCGGCATCGCCGGCGTGGCGGGCGGATGTGTCATGTCCTGCGCCATGCCTTGCCACATTTGCATCCATTCAGCCATTCCGGGCAGCGAGCCCCATGCACCGAGCGACGGCGACTGCATCTGTGCAGCCGCGACCGGCGCAGCGGCCCGGGCCACGCTGGGGGCTGCCGTTGCGGCGGCCGCCATCGGCGCAGCCGTGGCCTCGCGTGGCGCAGCGAGCGGCTTGACCGCACGCTTGCCAACTGCCCGGGGTGCAGTCCGCGGTACAGCGGTTAGCTTGACAGTCGGTGTCTGCTTGCCCGGGGCGGCGCCCCCTGACGCCCGGGCTGGCTTCTTCTTGACTGCGGGTTGGGCTATCGGAGTGACCGCGGTCTTTTTCGACGCGCGCGCCGCTTGGGTGGGGCGCGCGGTCTTCTTTCCGCTTGTGGTTGCCATCCGCAGTACTCCCGTGATTGATCATCGTTAACAGGGCAGACGGCGCGCCCGCGAGCGACGCACGCCGAGCGAGCGACCCGCAATCGGCATGCGCGTATGCGCCCAAGCTGTCCTTATCGGCGATTGTGGACATCGCCTCGCGGCACTGTCAAACGAGGAGTTCACCGGCTCATCCGGCCATTGACTGGCGTCAGCATCTTCCTGCAGCGTCAGGTCAGTGTCAGTCATCCACCGTAGCCGTTGCGCGGGCGACGGGACTCAGTCGGTGGCGCGCCACACAAGTGCGACATGCCTGCCTGTCGTGCCATCCCGGCGAAAACTGAAGAAGCGGTCGGCGTCGCTCGCCGTGCACACTCCGCCGCCGCTCACCCGCGTGACGTTTGCCTGCGCCAAGGCCTGGCGCGCCAGTGCGAATAGGTCGGCGACATACTTGCCGCCGCCGGTCGGCTTGAAGGTCGTCGGCGCCTGCGGCAAGCTGGCGTGCATCGCTGCCAGCACCTCGGCCCCGACCTCGAAACGCTGGGGGCCGATCGCCGGGCCCAGCCAGGCCACGATCTGCGCGGCCGGATCCTGCAGCCGCGCGCGCATCCGCGCGATGGTCGCCTGCAGCACGCCGCTCGCCAGTCCACGCCAGCCGGCGTGGACCGCGGCGACCGCGCGGCCGTTGACTTCGGCCAGCAGTACGGGCAGGCAGTCGGCAATCATCACGGCGCAGACGGCCGCGGGCGCGACAGCGACGCTCGCATCCGCTTGCGGCGGCTCGGCATACTGCCTGTCCGCATCGACCACGCTGGCGCCATGAACTTGCCGCAGCCACACAGGCTCGCTCGGCAGAAGGGTGCGCAGGCGCGCCCGGTTGACGAGCACGCGGTCGCGCTCGTCCCCACTGCCCAGACCGACGTTCATGCCGCCGATGTCCCGTGGCGTGGCCCCCCACGGCGGCGGCGACACCCCCCCAGTGCGCGTTGTGACGAGCGCTCGAACGCCCGGTGGCGCTGGCCAGTCGGGGATGATCCAGTCGCTCGGCATCGTCACGAAAAGACCCGCAGGTAGCGGTCGGTGCGAGGCAGACCGAGATCCTTCATCAGGCCGCGCATGTCTGGTGGCGGCTTGCGAAACCAGTGAACATCGTCGCCGCTCACTGGGTGGCGCAAGCCGAGCCGACAGGCGTGCAATGCCTGGCGCGAGAAGCTTGCCCACAACGGCAAGTCGCTATTGCGCCCGATCACCGGCCGGCCGCGTCGATACAGCGGATCGCCCACGAGCGGATGGCCGATGGACTCCAGGTGCACGCGGATCTGATGCGTGCGGCCGGTTTCCAACCGGCAAGCCACCCAGGAGAATCGGCGGCCGTCCACCTGCACGACCTGCACACGTCGAAAGTGGGTGCAGGCGTCGCGAGCGGACGGCGCCCGGCTGACGGCAAAGCGCAGCGGATTGCGCGGATCGCGCCCGATCGGCGCGGCGATCGTGCCTTGCAGCGGCGCCTCGCCGGTCACGACCGCCCAGTACTCCCGCGCGACGGTGCGCGCCTGCAGTTGCCGCACCAGATCGGTCTGCGCCTGCAGCGTGCGCGCAACCACCATCAAGCCCGAGGTGTCCGCGTCGAGCCGATGCACGATGCCAGCGCGCGGCAGCCGACCCAACTTGGGGTCGTAGGCAAGCAGGCCGTTGAGCAGCGTGCCTTGCCAATGGCCGGCCGCTGGATGCACAACCAGTCCGGGCGGCTTGTCCAGCACGATGATCGCATCGTCCTCGTGCACGATCGACAGCGCCATCGGCTCGGCCGCAAAGGCCGTCTGTTCCGGCGGTACAACCGGCATCACTTGCAGCAGATCGCCCTGGAACACCGGGTCGCGCTGGCGCAGCGGCGCGGGTCGCGCCGGCGTCACCTTGACCGCACCGCCGACGATCCACTGCTGCAGCCGACTGCGCGACGTGGTCGGCATCAATTCGGCGAGCGCGCGGTCGAGGCGCCAACCATCGTGGGCGGCAGTCACCCGCAAGTGCAACGGCGCAACTGGATCGACAACGCCGACGGCAACGGGCAGCGAGGAGACGTCGTCGTTTTCGGCGTCGCCGGCGAAGTCCGCGTCGGATGCGGCTGCGAGGGTCGCGGCGGGAGCGTCGATATACTTCGCGGCCTTGGGCAAGAGCGTGCCTGGAATGAGTGCAGCGCCGCACCATGGCGGCAGGATGGAATCTGGATGCTGGGCTGGATGAAGAGGGCAAGCCGCGCGACCCTGCTGGTCGCACTGGTCACGGCGGTCGGACTGGCCGGCTGCGGCACGGTCGAGCGCGATCCTACATCCAAGTGGGACGCCGACCGGCTGTATGCGGAAGCGCGCGGCGAAATGGACATCGCCAACTGGCAACGCGCGCGCGAGATGCTGGAGCGGCTGGAATCGCGCTTTCCGTTCACGCGCCACGCGCAGCAGGCCCAGATCGAAATTGCGTACACGTACTACAAGGAAGGCGATGGTGCTCAGGCCGTGACCGCCGCCGACCGCTTCCTCAAACTCAATCCTAATCACGTCAACGCCGACTACGTCTACTACCTCAAGGGCCTGGCGAGCTTCAACGATGACATCGGGCTGCTCGGACGGCTGGCTGGGCAGGATCCGAGCACCCGCGATCCCAAGGCGATGCGCGAAGCCTTCGACGCCTTTCGCGAACTGCTCGCCCGCTATCCGAGCAGCCGCTACGCCCCCGACGGTCGGGCGCGGATGAACTTCCTGATCAACTCGATGGCGCAGAGCGAAGTGAATATCGCGCGCTATTACCTGCAGCGAGGCGCCTTCGTGGCGGCGATACAGCGTGCGCAAGGGGCGCTGCGCGACTATCAGGCGGCACCGGCCGCCGCCGAAGCGCTGTCGATCCTGGTGAGTTCCTACGACGCCCTGGGCATGCCCGAGCTGCGCGACGACGCCAGACGCGTGCTCGAGCGCAATTTTCCGACCAAGCAGTAAGCCGTTGCCGCGGCCAGGGGCCGATGGCATGTGCGGCGGTCGACCGTGTCAGCCGTCGACGGTCCGGAAAAAGTCGCACGCCTGCTCCAGCGAACGCGTGCGCGAAAACGGTGGCAGGCTGGCCAGCACCGTCTTGCCATATGACTTGGTCAGCAAGCGATCGTCCAGAATCATCAAGACACCGCGATCGCGCTCGTCGCGGATCAGCCGTCCCACACCCTGCTTGAGCAAAGTCACGGCCTGCGGCAGCTGATACTCGGTAAAGCCGTTGCGGCCGAGCGCACGCAACCGCTTCAGGCGCGCTTCCACCACCGGATCGTCGGGCGGCGCGAACGGCAGCTTGTCGATCACCACCAGCGATAACGCTTCGCCGCGCACGTCGATCCCCTCCCAGAAACTGACACTGCCGACCAGCACTGCGTTGCCGGCGCGGCGGAACTCGTCGAGCAAGGCCGGCCGCGTGCTGGTGCCCTGCACCAGCAGCGGCAAGTCGACCTCGGCCTGCCGCATCTGGCGCTGCAAGGCTTCGGCCACCCGATCGACCGCACGCAGCGTCGAACACAGCATGAAGGCGCGACCGTGCGAGGCTTCGATCAGCGGCCAGGCCGCGGACGCCACCTGCTCGGCGAAGTCCGACGCCAGCGGCGATGGCATCGGCTGCGGCAGGTACAACAGACCCTGCTGTGGAAAATCGAAAGGGCTGTCCCAGCGCCTCGTGGTGGCATCTGGCAAGCCGATCTCGGCAAGATAGGCCTCGAACCGGTTGGCCAAGGTCAGCGTAGCGGAGGTGAGGATCCACGCCTGCGACTGCTGCTCGCGCACACGGGCGAACGAATCGCCCGGCGCCAGCGGCGTGGCCTGGAACTGCGCGCCGTATTGCGACAGCGCGATCCAGCGCACAGTGTCATCGGCGGCCCGCACGCCCCCCTCCACGCCCCGCTCTACGCCGCCCACAGCGGCGTCCCCTGCAGGCGGAGCATCCAGCGCGCGCAAGGACTTCGCCCACGCCGCGACCTCGGTGCGCAATGCATCGGCGCGTGGCAGCAGCGCATCCAGTTCCTGATCTCGCCCGGCGTTGGCCTTCAGCGCACCGCCAAGCGCCACCAGCGCCGACTCCATGGCGTCCAGTTGCCGTGCCAGACGCGCGCGGTCGCCCACGCGATCGATCGCGATGCGCTGACCTGGCCGCATGCCCGCGTCCGCCAACACGAGCCGAATCTCGCGCGCGGCTGAGTCGATCGCCTGGGTCAATGTCACCCAGGCTGCGCCATCAGCGGCGCGCGCCAGGCCGATCGCGCGCACGTCGCGCACCAGGTCGGCCAACTGGGACAGCGACCAACCGCTACCAAAGAAGTCGGCAGCGATCTTCGGCAATTGATGCGCCTCGTCGAGGATCACCGTATCGGCGGTCGGCAGGAAATCGCGCACGGCATCGTCGCGCAGCGCGAGGTCGGCGAGAAACAGGTGATGGTTGACGACCACCACGTCGGCGGCGAGCGCGTTGCGACGCGCCTTCATGACGAAGCACTCGTCGAAGCGCGGGCATTCCTGCCCGAGGCAGTTCTCACGCGTGCTGGTGACCGACAGCCAGATTGGTGCGTTCTCCGGGACCTCCGACAGTTCAGCGCGATCACCGGTGGCGGTGGTCTTGGCGAACCGCACGATCGAGCGCAAATGCTGGACATCCTGCCGCGAGGCCAGCATCCCTTCGGCCTCGGTGCGCGCCATGCGATGCAGGCAGACATAGTTCTGCCGGCCCTTGAGCAGCGCCACCTCGACGTCGCTGCCGAGCGCAGCGCACACCGCCGCGAGATCCTTGCCGAACACCTGGTCCTGCAGCGCCTTGGTGCCGGTGGAGATCAGGACCTTGCCGCCGGCGGCCAGCGCCGGCACCAGGTAGGCAAAGGTCTTGCCGGTGCCGGTGCCCGCTTCCGCCACCAGCGTGCCCCGCTCGGCAATGGTGTCGAACACGGCGAGCGCGAGATCGCGTTGCGAATCGCGCGGCAGGAAGCCTGAAATGGCGCCGGCCAGTGCGCCCCCGGCCGAAAAGGCCTCGGCAACGCGTACGCGCGCCCGACGCACCGCGACCTCGTCTCCTGACTCCGATCCGGGTCGGGCAGCGGACGGACGTGGGAAGCGACCTGCAGTTGGAGCAACCGGTGCAGCAGGGGTCACGCGGGAATATCGGGCACCAGCAGCATTTCGAGCTGGGAGACCAGATCCTTGATCTGGAGCTTGCGCTTTTTCAGTCGCCGCAGCTTCAGTTCGTCGACACCGGCCTGCTGGGCCAGGCGATCGATCGCCTCGTCGAGGTCACGATGCTCGATCTGCAATTCGATGAGGCGGCGCTTGATGTCGTCGAGGTCCATGCGAATGTCGACGCAGCTACGATGCCGATCGCCGACCGACGAATGCTAGCAGCCGACCCGCGCATGACGTGTTGAGCTGACCCAAAGCCGGGCATTTCAAGTCTTTGCACCGGAAGGCCGCTGATAGACTGGTTTCGCAGTTCAGCGCGCCGCGCAGTTCAGCCCGCCGGTCGGTGACGACCCCTGCTTCCATCTGCTTCACTTTCGTAGTCTCTGCCGTGACGGCCCGTTTCAAGGTATCAGCCTGCATTGCCGACCACATCGGTGACCGCGCCGAGCAGCAGGATCGGGTCGCGCTGCTCACGAGCAAACGCAATCCGGGCACCCTGCTGGCCGTGGTCGCCGACGGCATGGGCGGACGCACCGGCGGGCGCATGGCGTCCGACCAGGTCCTGTCCACGGCCAACAGCCTGTTCCAGGAAACCGCCGCTGGCGACAAAGAGATGGGCACGTTGTTGCGCCAGATCGCCAGCGAGGCGCACACCGTGATCCGGCTGACCGCACTCTCCAGCGAGAAGGAACCGCACAGCACGCTGATCGCGTTGATGGTTCGCCGCCATCACGCGGTGTGGGCGCACGCAGGCGACAGCCGGCTGTACTTTTTTCGCGCCGGCAAACTGGTCAGGCGAACCGCCGACCATACCTACGCGCACCATCTCGCCTCCGAGGGCAAGCTGGCCGAAGCCGAGGTTGCGCAGGCCAAATACAAGAACATCCTCGTCAGTGCACTGGGCATCGCACGTGAACCGCAACTGGCGATCGACGAAATTCAGGATCTTGTGGTCGGCGATGCATTCCTGCTGTGCAGCGATGGCCTGTGGGCGTACTTCACCGATTCCGAACTGGGCTCGCTGCTGCACAGCCTGAGCCCCCGCGAGGCGTCCGAACATCTGGTACGGCTGGCGCGGGAACGGGCCGAGGGTCATGGCGACAACCTGTCGCTGGCGATCGTCAAGCTGGAAGCGCCGGAGCCGACCAAGCTGCTGCCTGCGGCGACGATGTGGTTCGACGACGAACCCGCCAGCAAGCCGGGCACCACGGGCGGCACGTCTTCACCGCGCTAAGCCTCGACTCATACGGTCTGCCGGTGGCCGCGCGGCGTCGCCTGGCGCCAGCGTTTCCTTGTCTACTTCTTGGCAGGCTCGACCTTCGCGTCGAGCGACGCAGGCGGCGGAATATCGGGCGGCAGATCTTCTTTGGGCGGCGGCGCGTCGGCCTTGCCGGCCGGAACGGTCGCTGACACCGGCGGTGCACGTCCCTGCTCGACCAGCTTGCGATCGCGCTCGACCTGGCGTTCGGCACGCCGTTTTTCGTTGGCCGTGCGCTCGCGCGCCTTGTCCTGCGCATAGGTGGCCGCACGCTGCTGCCGTTGGGCAGCATCGCGAGCGCGCTCGGCGGCCAGTTGCGCCTGCCGTTGCCGCTCGGCCGACCGTGCCTGCTCGGCAGTCAGCCGCTGTTGCTGTTCCGCGCTGCGCGCGGCCGCCTCGCGCTCGCGCGCCGCGCGCTCGGCGGCGGCCTCCTCGGCACGGCGTTGACGCGCCTCCCAGTCTGCCCGCGACAAGGCTTCCTGCGCAGCACGCTCCTCGGCCGACGGCAGTCCACGCGACTTGTCCGCCTGCGCGCCGGCGCGCTCCTGGGTGTCGAGCCTGCGCTCGATCGCATGCGCTTGCACCGTCACCCGGCGCACCTGGCGCTGCGCATCCAGATGCGCGCGCCTCGCTCGATCGATGCAGGCGTTGACGAAGAAGCGAGCCATGCAGCGGTCCTGTGCGTCCTGCCACTGCGCATCAGCGGCCGCTTGCGTGACGCGCGCGGCCGCGAGCGCCTCGGCAATCTGCGGCCGCGAAGCGATGCTTGCCTCGGGGAAGCGCGAGGCCAGGTGCGCGCCGTGCGCGGGCTGCTCGACCGTTGAACTGGCACACCCGCAGGCAAGCGCAGCGATCAGCAAAAGGCCGCCGCAACGCAGCAGGAATGGGTGGGCTGACATCGGACGCATGATGCCGTGCTTCGACCTCCCGCGCATTGCTCAGCCGATCCGGCCGGCCACGGCGCGACGCGGCGCGTCCAGGTATTCGCGCGACTGCATCTCGATCAGCCGGGAGGCCGTGCGCTGGAACTCGTTTGCCAGTGCACCCGCTGCATAAAGGCCATCGGGGGCGACGGCGGCCGACAGCAGCAGCTTGACCCGATGGTCATACAGAACGTCAACCAGCCAGGTGAAGCGGCGCGCTTCGGAGGCCTGTCCAGCAGACATCTGCGGCACGTTGGACAGGATCACCGTGTGGAACCGGGCAGCCAGTTCGAGGTAGTCGTTCTGCGAGCGCGGTCCACCGCACAGGACCGGGAAGTCAAACCACACGGCGCCGCCGGCGCGCCGGCGAGCACGGATCTGCCGCGCCTCGATCATCATCACCGGACTGTCGTCTTCGGCCTCGGCGATCTGGTCGAACGCCTTGTTCAACCGCTCGTCCGCCTGTGGGCCGAGCGGCGTCAGGTAGACGTCGATCTGCGCCATCGCGCGCTGGCGATAGTCGATGCCGGCGTCGACCTTGACGACGTCGAGTTGCGCCTTGATGAGTTCGATGGCGGGCAAGACGCGGTCGCGATGCAGGCCGTCGGGATACAGATCGTCCGGCGGATAGTTCGAGGTCATCACGAACCCGACCCCCAGGTCGAACAGGCGCACCAGCAGCCGGTGCAGGATCATCGCGTCGGCGATGTCGCTCACGTGGAACTCGTCGAAGCAGATCAGGCGCGAGCGCCGTGCGATGCGGGCGGCGACCGCATCGAGCGGATCCGCGGTGCCCTTGAGTTCATCGAGTTGATGGTGCACACCGCGCATGAACTCGTGAAAGTGCAGCCGCGTCTTGCGGATCAGCGGCACGTCGGCGAAGAAAGCATCCATCAGAAAGCTCTTGCCGCGGCCGACGCCGCCCCACAGGTAGACGCCGCGCGGAATCGGTGGCCGTCGCAGCAACCGCGTCATCGCATTGGAGCGCCTGGCCTTGTAGTCGCGCCAGTCTTCGAACAACGCCTGCAGGCGATCGGCGGCGGCCTGCTGTGCGGCGTCCAGGGTGTAGCCGCGTTGCGCGAGCGCTTGGTCGAGGTGGGTTTTGAACATCGCGAACGACCGAGAGGCGCGGAGTCGTTGATCCGGTCGCAGTGCGCCGCTCAGTCCGCCGCTATCCCGCCTGCTGTCGGTCGTCCATCGCTCAGAAGTTGAGCGTGCGCTTGTCCACCGCCAGGGCGGCTTCCTTGGTCGCCTCCGACAGCGACGGGTGGGCGTGACAGATACGCGCAATGTCTTCGCTGCTGGCGCGGAACTCCATCGCCACCACCGCCTCGGCGATCAACTCGGAGGCCATCGGCCCGACGATATGCACGCCGAGAATCTCGTCAGTCTTGGCGTCGGCCAGGAACTTGACCATGCCGGTCGTATCGCCCAGCGCCCGGGCGCGACCGTTCGCCATGAACGGGAACGTGCCCGCCTTGTAGGCACGTCCGGCCGCTTTGAGCTGCTGCTCGGTCTGCCCAACCCAGGCGATCTCTGGCGAGGTGTAGATCACCCAAGGGATGGTGTTGAAGTTGACGTGCCCGTGCTGGCCGGCAATGCGCTCGGCCACGGCCACGCCCTCTTCCTCGGCCTTGTGCGCGAGCATTGGTCCGCGCACCACGTCACCCACCGCCCAGACGTTGGGAACACTGGTACGGCAGTCGTCGTCAACAGCGACGAAGCCACGTTCGTCGAGCTTCAATCCGACGCCTTCCGCATTCAAGCCACTCGTGTTCGGTACGCGGCCGATCGACACGATCAGTCTGTCGACCACGAGCGTCTGTGCCGCCCCTTGATTGTCGGCGTAGTGGACGCTGACGCCTTTTTTATCTGCCTTCACGCTGTCGATCTTCACGCCGAAGCTCATCTTGAGCCCCTGCTTGCTGAACGCCTTGTGCGCTTCCTTGGCGATCTGCTGGTCGACCGCGCCGAGGAAATCCGGCAGTGCTTCGAGGATCGTCACATCGGCACCCAACCGGCGCCACACCGACCCCATCTCCAGGCCGATCACGCCCGCGCCGATCACGCCGAGCTTCTTCGGTACCGCACCGATCGCCAGTGCACCGTCGTTCGACAGGATCTGCTTTTCGTCGAACGCCGCGCCGGGCAGCGCCCGCGCCGTCGAGCCCGTTGCCACCACCACCTGCTTGCCGACGATGACCTCGTCGGCGGCGCCCGCCACCTTGATCTCGTAGCCGCCGTCGACCGCGCCCACGAAGCTGCCGCGGCCGTGGAAGAAGCTGACCTTGTTCTTCTTGAACAGGAACAGGATGCCGTCGTTGTTCTGCTTCACCACGCCGTTCTTGCGCGCGAGCATCTTTGCGACATCGATCGCCGGCACGTCGGCGAGCACGATGCCGTGATCAGCAAAGTGATGATGCGCATGGTCGAAGTACTCCGACGACTGCAACAGCGCCTTCGACGGGATGCAGCCGACATTGGTGCAGGTGCCGCCGGGGGCGGGACCGCCGGTGGCGTTCTTCCATTCGTCGATGCAGGCGACCGACATCCCCAGTTGCGCCGCGCGGATCGCGGCGATGTACCCGCCCGGACCTGCACCGATGACGATGACGTCGAATTGCTTGACCATGAGTCTTGTTCCCTTGCCCGCTCAGACTTCGCGCGGCACGAATATCCAAAGCACCAGATAGAAGATCGCCATTGCGCCACCGCTCAAGATCGAGCCGAGCACGAAGATCACACGCCACAGCCAGGCGTCAACGCCGGTGACAACCTCGATCCCACCGCACACCCCGGCGATCCAGCGCTCATCATTGGACAGGCGAAACCGCGTGAAGACCGACTGCGGGGTCGATTCTTCGGCCAGCAGGCGCGCCTTGGCCTGCTCGAATTCGGCGGCCGAAATGGCGCCCTTGTTCAGCAAATCGTGCAGCTTGGCGATCTCGTCGGCCGTACTCATTGCTCGCTCCGCGCTGCCCGTGCTACAGCTCGAGGAGCAGCCGCGCCGGATCCTCCAGCGCTTCCTTCATCGTCACCAGCGCGAGCACCGCTTCGCGACCATCGATGATGCGGTGGTCATAGCTCATCGCCAGATAATTCATCGGGCGGATCACGATCTGGCCGTTCTCCACCACGGCACGCTCCTTGGTCGCGTGCACGCCGAGGATCGCGCTCTGCGGCGGGTTGATGATCGGGGTCGACAGCATCGAGCCGAACACGCCGCCGTTGGAGATGGAAAATGTGCCCCCGGTGAGTTCGTCCAGCGTCAACTTGCCCTCGCCAGCGCGCTTGCCGAAGTCAGCGATCTTCTTCTCGATGTCAGCGAAGTTCATCTGGTCGACGTCACGCAGCACCGGCACCACCAGGCCGCGGGGCGAGCCGACCGCCACGCCGATGTCGAAGTAGCCGTGGTAGACGATGTCGTTGCCGTCGACCGAGGCGTTGACGACCGGGTACTTCTTCAGCGCAGCCACCGCCGCCTTGACGAAGAACGACATGAAGCCGAGCTTGACGCCGTGCTCCTTCTCGAACTTGTCCTTGTATCGGGCGCGCATGTCCATCACCGGCTGCATGTTCACCTCGTTGAACGTGGTCAAGATGGCAGCCGTCGATTGGCTCTGCACCAGCCGCTCCGCCACCCGCTGGCGAAGGCGCGACATCGGCACCCGTTGCTCGGGCCGATTTGAGAGGGCCGACATGTCGATCGGCGCATTGACCTGAGGCAACGCCGGTCGCGCCGCCGGTGCTGGCGCCGTTGTCGGCGCTGGTGCCGGGGCGGCAGCGGGCGCCGCCTTGGCGCCGCCTTCGACCGCGCCGATCACATCGCCCTTGGTAATGCGCCCGTCCCGCCCCGTCCCGCTGACCTGCGCTGTAGTCAGGCCGGACTCGGCCATCATCTTTGCCGCCGCCGGCATCGCGACATCGCCCTTCGCGCCAGCGGCGGCGCCCGGCGTTGACGCCGCCGTTGCAGGCGCCGGTGCGCTGGGCGCCGGGGCGGCCGGCTTAGCTGGCGCGGCAGCCGTGCCAGCCTTCGCTGCGCTATCGATGGTGGCGATCAATTCACCGGAGGCTACGGTGCTGCCGTCGCCCCGCACGATGCTCACCAGCACCCCGGCCGACGGTGCCGGCACTTCCAGCACCACCTTGTCGGTCTCGACCTCGATCAGCACTTCGTCAACCGTGATCGGGTCGCCCGCCTTCTTCTTCCACTGCAGCAGCGTCGCTTCGGCAACTGATTCGGACAGTTGCGGCACCTTGACTTCAACGATGGCCATGTCTTCTTCTCATGTTTGATGTGTGCGACAGCCGCGGCGCACCGCGGGCGGGCGCAAGGCGTCCGGCAGTCAGCAGCAGGTGGTCACGCCGCTGCCCGCCATCGCGTTTCACTTGTTGAGCACCAGTCCCTTGAGCTTGGTGAATGCCTGGTCGATCAGCGCTTTCTGCTGCTCGTTGTGCTTGACGTAGTAGCCCACCGCCGGTGAGGCCGAGGCCGCACGGCCCGCGTATCCGAGCTTCTGCCCCTCGACCATGTTCTCGAGCAGATGGTGCTGAGCGTAGAACCACGACCCCTGGTTCTGCGGTTCGTCCTGTACCCACACGAGTTCCGCCAGGTTCGGATACTGCTTGAGCTCGCTGGCAAGCGCCTTGTGGGGGAACGGATAAAGCTGCTCGAGCCGCATGATCGCGACGTCGCCTGCGCCGCGCTCTTTGCGCGCGGCCACCAGGTCGTAGTAGACCTTGCCCGAGCACAACAGCACCCGCTTGACGTTCTTGGCAACGAGCTCTTGCTGCTCGCCGATCACGGTCTGGAACTCGCCACGCGCCAGATCGGCCAGCGAGGACGTTGCTTCCTTGTTCCGCAGCAGCGACTTGGGCGTCATGATGACAAGCGGCTTGCGGAACAGCCGAATCATCTGCCGACGCAGCAGGTGGAAGATCTGCGCGGCGTTGGTCGGCTGACAGACCTGCATGTTGTTGTCGGCGGCAAGCTGCAAGAAACGCTCGAGGCGGGCCGACGAGTGCTCCGGCCCCTGCCCTTCGTAGCCATGCGGCAGCATCAGCGTGAGGCCCGACTGCCGGCCCCACTTGACTTCGCCCGAGCTGATGAACTGGTCGATCACGACCTGCGCACCGTTGACGAAGTCGCCGAATTGCGCCTCCCAGACCACCAGCGAGTTCGGTTCCGCGGACGAGTAGCCATACTCGAAGGCAAGCACCGCTTCCTCCGACAGCACCGAGTCGATCACGAGGAACGGCGCCTGCTTGTCAGTCACGTGTTGCAGCGGCACGTACGCACCCGCATCGAACTTCTCGCGGTTCTGGTCATGCAGCACGGCATGCCGGTGGGTGAAGGTGCCCCGGCCGGAGTCCTGTCCGGTGATGCGCACTGCGTAGCCGCTGGATACGAGCGACGCAAATGCCAGATGCTCGCCCATGCCCCAGTCCAGCGGCAGCTTGCCCTGGCCCATCGCGCGACGGTCGGCGATCACCTTCTCGACCAACGGATGCAGCTTGAAGTTCTCGGGAATCGTGGTGATGCGCTCCGCCAGCCGCTTGAGCTCCGCCAGGGGCACGGCGGTGTCGGCGTGGTCGGTCCACTTGCGGTTGAGGAACGCCGACCAGTCGACCGAGTACTTGCTCTTGTAATTGGTGAGCACCGGATCGGCGGTGTGGCGGCCCGCGTCCATCGCTGCGCGATACCCCTTCACCATGTCGTCAGGCTCGTGGTCTTTGAGCGTGCCCTGCGTCACCAACCGGTCGCCGTAGAGCTTGCGCGTGCCAGGATGGGAGCCGATCTTCTTGTACATCAGCGGCTGGGTCACCGCCGGCGTGTCCTGTTCGTTGTGGCCAAGCCGGCGGAAGCAGACGATGTCGAGAACCACGTCCTTCTTGAATTCCTGCCGGTAGTCGAGCGCGAGCTGGGTGCACATGACAACCGCTTCGGGATCGTCGCCGTTCACGTGCAGCACCGGCGCCTCGATCATCTTGACGACATCGGAGCAGTAGCTGGTCGAGCGTGTATCGCGCGGGTCGGACGTGGTGAAGCCGATCTGATTGTTGATGACGATGTGCACCGTGCCGCCGGTGCGATAGCCGCGGGTCTGCGCCAGGTTCAGCGTCTCCATGACGACGCCCTGACCGGCAAAGGCCGCGTCACCGTGCACCAGGATCGGCAGCACCTGGTCGCGCTTGTTCGCGCCGCGGCGGTCCTGGCGCGCCCGCACCGAACCTTCGACCACCGGATTGACGATCTCCAGGTGCGAAGGATTGAAGGCGAGGGACAGATGCACCGGCCCGCCGGGCGTGGGTACGTCGCTCGAGAAGCCGTTGTGATACTTGACGTCGCCCGCCGGCAGGTCGGAGCCGACTTTGCCTTCGAACTCGGCGAAAAGATCGGCGGGCATCTTCCCCAGCGTGTTGACGAGAACGTTCAGACGGCCGCGGTGAGCCATGCCGATGACGATTTCTTCCACGCCTTTTTCGCCGCTGCGTTGAATCAACTCGTCCATGGCGGCGATGAAGCTCTCGCCACCTTCCAGCGAGAATCGCTTCTGGCCGACGTACTTGGCGTGCAGGTAGCGTTCCAGGCCTTCGGCCGCGGTCAGCCGATCGAGGATGTGCCGCTTCTTGTCTGCGTCGAAGCTGGGTGTCGAGCGATTCGACTCCAGCCGCTGCTGCCACCAGCGCTTCTCGGCCGGATCGGCGATGTACATGAACTCCGCGCCGATGGTGCTGCAATAGGTCTGGCGCAGCGCCTTGATGATCTCCCGCAGGGTCATCTGGTCCTGGCCGAAGTAGGTGTTGGATGCGGAGAACACCGTATCCATGTCCGCTTCCGTCAGGTCGTAGAACGCCGGTTCGAGTTCCGGGATGTTGGGTCGCTCCTGCCGCTTGAGCGGATCAAGATCGGCCCAGCGCGCACCGAGGAACCGGTACGCCGCAATGATCGACTGGACATGGACCTGCTTGCGCGCGACCGACAGGTCGGTCGGTGCCACCGCTGGCCGCAACGTGCCGGCCTTGGCGCGCTGCGCGAAGCTTTCGACGATCGGTGCATGCGCAACGTCGACCGAGCTGGTCGACCCGTCGGCCGCCGGCACCAGTTGCATCTGGTCAAAATAGGATCGCCATTTGTCCGGCACCGCGGCCGGGTTGTCGAGGTAGCGCTCGTAGAGCTCCTCGACATACGGCGCGTTACCGCCGAACAGGTACGAGTTCACCTGGAACTGTCGCATCAGCGTTCACCTTTCCGGGCGCTTCGCCCGTGGGATGCAGGAAACCAATCGGTCCTTCCGCATAACCGGCGTCACCGGGGCCGCGGATAGCTCAGGTCTTGCGCGAAGCGTCGCAGACTGACGCGTTTCGTTACGCAAAACGGGCCGCGAGAATACCACGCGAGCTTTCGGTCGAAGTGCCCAGCAGCCATGGCCTGCGCCGGCCCCGGCAGCGAACGGTCGGCGCCGCGGGCCCGCTTGTCGTCTGCGATGCCGCTACCGCATGGCGCGGTTGGTTTCCACGAATCAACGCGCGCTTGCGGCACGTCAAGGTCCATCCGACCCCGGCGGCGGACAGTGTCCTGGTCGGCAATGGGCCCATTGCCACCGGATCCGCAAGGCGTCCCGCAAGCCACTCTGGGCCAACGGGAGACAACGATGCCAGCCAACGAGCAAGGCACGCAGTTCGAGATCGTCGCGCGCGAGGATTTCTCGGATGTGACTTTTCTTCTCGAGATCCGCCATCCGCTGATGTCACGCGCTGCGCGGCCTGGGCAGTTCCTGATCGTGATGGCCGACCCGCACGGCGAACGCATCCCGCTCACCATTGCCGACTTCGATCGTGAGCGCGGCACCATCACGCTGGTGATCCAGGCGGTCGGCAAGACCACCAAGGAAATGCAGCGTGACTGCACGGTGGGCACGCATCTTTTTGCGATGGTCGGACCCATGGGCATCCCGAGCCACATCGGCACCGCAAAGAAAGTGATTTGCGTGGGGGGAGGCTTGGGCGTGGCGCCCGTGTTTCCGCAGGCGCGTGCCTACAAGGAAAGCGGCGCGTACGTCATCGGCGTCATCGGCTTCCGTAACCGCGACCTGATGTTCTGGGAACAGAAGTTCCGCGCCGTCTGCGACGAACTCATCATTTGCACCGATGACGGTTCGGCGGGCATCAAGGGCCTGGTCACCGAAGGCATCAAGCAGTCGATCGCCAAGCACGCTGACATCGACGAGGTAGTGGCGATCGGCCCGCCGATCATGATGCGCGGGTGCGCCGAGGCCACCCGCGAACACAAGATCCGCACCATGGTGAGCTTGAACCCGGTGATGGTCGACGGCACGGGCATGTGCGGCGGCTGTCGCGTCAAGGTAGGCGACCAGGTCAAGTTCGCCTGCGTGGACGGTCCGGACTTCGATGCTCACCAGGTCGACTTCGCCGACCTGATGGCCCGACTTGTCCGCTACAAGCGGGCCGAAGGCGATGCCATGGTTCGCTTCGACGAATCCTGCCGCGTGCGCAATGCGGCTGGCGAACTCGAGCAATCGGTGTTCATCACCGATCGCCCATCAGCGGACAGGTGAGCCATGGCCACCAAGAAGAAGACGATCCGCACGATCCCACAGGACCGCACGCCGATGCCGGAACAGGATCCGCGCGAACGCGCTCGCAACTTCGAGGAAGTGGCCTGCGGCTACACGCTGGCCCAGGCGCAACGCGAAGCCGAGCGTTGCCTGCAATGCGCCGACGAGCCGTGCGTGCGCGGCTGCCCGGTGGGCATCGACATCCCCGGCTTCATTGCGAAGATCACCGAGAAGCACTATCACGGTGCGTACGACATCATCACCGACACCAATCTGCTGCCCTCCGTGTGCGGCCGCGTGTGTCCGCAGGAAAGTCAGTGCGAGGGCGTGTGCACGGTGGGCCAACCCGACACCCGCCTGGAACCGGTAGCCATCGGTCGGCTGGAGCGCTTCATCGGCGACTTGGCGATTGCCGAAGGCTGGGCCAATGTGCCCTACATCGAGTCGAACGGACACAAGGTCGCCATCATCGGCGCCGGACCGGCTGGCATGGCCTGCGCCGCCGACATGGCCAAGGCGGGCTGCGAGGTTGTCGTCTACGAGGCGTTCCATGAGCCAGGCGGCGTGCTCAAGTACGGCATCCCGGACTTTCGCCTGCCCAATGCGATCGTTGATGCGGAGATCGACAAGCTGCAGCGCCTGGGCATCCGCTTCGAATGCAACACCCTGGTTGGACGACTCTTCACGATCGAACAGTTGCTCACCGACATGGGGTACTCGGCGGTGTTCATCGGCACCGGCGCCGGCTACCCGAGCTTCATGGGCATTCCTGGCGAGTCGCTCAATGGCGTGCTCTCGGCCAACGAATTGTTGACTCGCTGCAATCTGATGCGGGCACGCGACTTCCCGGCATTCGACACGCCCCTGCAGCCGGGCAAGCACGTGACCGTGATCGGCGCCGGCAACACCGCCATGGACGCGCTACGTGTGTCGCTTCGGCTGGGAGCGGACTCGGTTCACTGCGTTTATCGCCGCTCCAGAAAGGAAGCGCCGGCGCGCGCCGAAGAGATCCACCATGCCGAACAGGAAGGCGTCGACTTCAACTGGCTCACCAGTCCGATCGAGATCCTGGGCGATGACAAGAACAACGTGCGTGCTCTGCGCTGCGTGAAAATGGAGCTGGGCGCGCCCGATTCATCCGGTCGCCGCTCGCCGGTCGCCATCGCCGGCAGTGAGTTCGAGTTCGCCACCGACATGGTGGTGTTCGCGATCGGCACCAACGCCAATCCGATCATTGGCCAGACCACCCAGCTCAAGCTCGACAAGCGAGGCTACATCGCCACCGACGACACGCTGGCGACCTCGATGGCGGGTGTCTACGCCGGCGGTGACATCGTCACCGGGGCGGCGACCGTGATCAAGGCGATGGGTGCGGGACGCAAGGCGGCGGCCACGATGAAGGCCTACCTGGGCCTGCACGATTCCACGGTCATCTACCAGGCCCCGGCCACCGCCACCAACCTTCGCTTTGGCCTGCCGGCCGACCAGCAAAACTTCATCCGCTTGCGCTGCGCGTAGCGGACCCGATTCACTTCTGCGTGGATTCGCCATGACCGAGGCAGCCGTCATCGATCGCATCGCCCCTTCGCAGGCAGCTTCGCCGCGGACAGCGCTGGCCCTGCCCGAGCACATCGTCGAGGTCATCAGTGACTCCGGCGAGGGCGCGCAACGCTGCGGACAGTCGCTCGCGGCCATTGCCGCTCGCAGCGGCAACGGCATCTGGACGGTGGAGATCATTCCCGCCGAGATCCAGCCTCCCGCGCGCAGCGTGGCCGGCGCCAGCGGCATCCGCATCCGCATCGGACGCGAGCGCGTGACCAATGGCGGCGACGAGACCGATCTCGTGGTCGCGTTCAATGAGCAGGTGCTGCTCGGTCGGGTACGCGCCGGCGAACTCAAACCCGGCGCCACCATCTTGCTGGAATCGATGTGGCGTGAGCACGGTGATCCAACGGTCGCCAAGTCTTATGTCGACACCGTGCAGGTACTGCGCACCGCCGGCTATCGCCTGGTCGAAGTACCGCTGGAGCGAGAGTGTCGGCTGCTGGTCGCCGACCCGCGCAAGGGCAAGAACATGTTCGTGCTGGGCATCCTGTGCAGCATCTACAGCCTGGACCTGCAGCTGGCGCGCGAGCAGGTGGGGCTCATTTTCGGCAAGAAAGACCAGAAGGTCATCGCCAGCAACGTGTCTCTGCTCGAAGCCGGCTTTGCCTGGGGCGAAGACAATCTCGACTTCAAGTACGCGATCCCGGCGACCAAGGCCAAGGAGCCGCAGATCGTCGTCAACGGCAATACCGCGATCGCCCTGGGCGTGGTGGCCTCGGGCATGGACATCTGTGCGATGTATCCGATTACCCCCGCCACCTCCGCCTCGCACTATCTGTCGGACATCTTCGAGCGCGTGGGCGGCATGGTGCACCAGGCCGAAGACGAGATCGCGGCCTGCGCCTTCGCCATCGGCGCTTCGTACGCGGGACGCTGCGCCGTCACCATCACCTCGGGGCCCGGCTACTCGCTCAAGCAGGAAGGCCTCGGCCTGGCCGTGATGGCGGAGATCCCGCTGGTCGTGGTCAACGTGATGCGCGGCGGGCCCAGCACGGGGCAGCCCACCAAGGTCGAGCAGGCCGATCTGCTCACCACGATTTACGGGGCGCACGGCGATGCACCCAAAGTGGTCATCGCGGTCAGCAGCATCGAAGATTGCTTCTACTCGATGATCACCGCGCGCAAGATTGCCGAGACCTTCAACATGGTGGTGGTGGTGCTGTCGGACGCGAGCCTGGCCACTGCGCAGCAACCGTTCCCACGCCCGCAGTTTTCCGAGGATTGGCTGGCGCCGCCGCTGGACCAGAGTCCGGTGCCCGCCGGCGCCAAGCCATACGACTGGGACCCTGTGACCGGCATGGCGCGCCGCTTCATCCCGGGACAGCCGGGCGGCATGCACACGGTCACCGGCCTGGCACATGATCGCAACAGCAAGGTGGCCTATGACCCAGCGATCAACGAGGAAGGTCTGCGCGCCCGCAGTTTGAAGCTCGCCACGCTGCAAAAGACGCTGCGCCCACCCAAGGTGTACGGCGACGATGAAGGCGATCTGCTGGTGGTGGGCTGGGGCAGCACCGAGGGCGTGATCGAGGAAGCGGTTGGGCGCGCCCGCGCCCAGGGCGCCAAGGTGTCAGCGCTGCACCTGCGCTTCATCCAGCCGATGCCCTCCGGCATCCGCGAGATCCTCAAGCGCTTCAAGCAGGTGCTCACCGTCGAAGGCACCTATGCCGACAGCCTGGATGACGAACTGATCGACGCCGACAACCGCCGCTATGCGCCGCTGGCGATGATGCTGCGGTCACGTTTCCTGGTCGATGCCGATTGCTGGACCGAGGCGCGCGGCCAACCGATCAAGCCCGCCGCGATCGTGAAGGCCATCAAGGCGCGCCTGGCACGAGGAGATGAGTGATGTCGATTCCGATCACCAAGACGATCATCAAACTGCACGAAGAGCACCATCAGCTGGAGGACTATCAGGGCGGCGTGCCGCGCTGGTGCAACGGCTGTGGCGACAACGCGGTGCTCAGCGCCGTGCAGCGTCTGTGCCGCGATGAGGATCTGGCGCCCGAGCGCACCGTGTTCGTCTCCGGCATCGGCTGCTCCAGCCGTTTCCCGCATTACATGAAGACCTACGGGTTCCACGGCATTCACGGCCGCGCGTTCCCGCTGGCCGAGGGCGTCAAGCTGGCGCGTCCTGACCTGCATGTGTTCGTCAACACCGGCGATGGCGACTGCTGCAGCATCGGCGCGGCGCACTGGATTCACGCACTGCGCTACAACATGAACATCACCGTGATCCTGCACGACAACCACGTGTACGGGCTCACCAAGAAGCAGGCTTCACCCACCTCGCCCATCGGGTTCAAGAGCAACACCACACCGCGCGGCTCGATTCTTGAAGCCTTGAATCCGCTTACCGTGACGCTCGGCGTGTCCAACGTCTCGTTCGTGGCGCAGGGCGTGGACTGGATGCCCGAGCTGCTGTACGACATCATCAGCAAGGCCTTCCACCACCGCGGCTTCTCGTTCGTGCGCATCATTCAGCGCTGCCCCGAGTGGCTGCCCAAGATGTTCGAGCCGTGGCTGAAGGACCCCAGCCGCACCTTGCTGCTGACGCACGAAAACGGTCTGCACCCGAGCGAGGAAACGAACCGGATCTACCGCAACCAGCGCGCGCACGACCCGCTCAACATCCATGCCGCGCGCGAGATCGCTTCGCTCAATGATCCGATCCCGGTGGGCATCCTCTATCAGAACCCCGAAGTTCCATGCTACGAGGACTTGCGCGGCGCCGGCCAGCCGCGCACGCCCGATGCGATCCGCGCCGGGCTCGAAGCTGAACTGGACAAGGTCACGATCTGGCCCGACCAGGAACCCAACCTCGCCACCGCCGCCTAGGGCTGCGCGGCTACGCCGAAAGGTCGCTCCTTTATGGACATGGTCACCCAGCCGCAGGACCAGGTCGTCTTCCACCTGACCGGCAAGCCGGCGGGCGCGGGCCTGCTGCCGCTGAACAACTGCCTGCGCCCTGCCCAACTCGCCCGCTATGCCGACCTGACCGCACTGCGCTACGACTTTCCGCTGGTGCTGCGCGACGACGTCGACTCGGCTGACGTCCAGCCGGACTTCGTTGCGTCGCTTAGCGCCCTGACCAGCGAGGTGCTGACCGACCTCGCACCGCGGGGTCCCGAGGGCGAACGGCTGCGGCGACATGTTCTGCGGCTGGAGCGCGAGATCCGCAGGCTGCTCGCCGAAGGAAGCAGCGGCAAGTTGTCCCACCTGTGGTCCACCGCTGCGGAACGCGTCGGCAGTCCCGACGATCCGCAGGTCGCGCAGTTCCTGGCGCGCATCGCCGCGGCGTTGCACGCCGACGGCGAACTGCTCGATTGCGGCGCGCTGCTGCCAGCGCGCTTCGTCCATCACGCCTGGCTGTCGGTGCACGCTGAAAAGGCGCGTGCGTTCCATACGCAGGTCGACACGCTGGTGCGACAACTGTCGGACATCCAACGTGCCGCTTTGATGCGTTCGGCGGCCGGACGACAGCCCGCTGCGCTGCGTAGTGCTATCGGTACACCGCATGCCGACACCTTTGACTTCGAGGCGATGTCGCGCCTGGTGACGCGTAGTTCGCCGCAGGAAGACCTGCCGCCCGCCCGGCGTCAACGCATTGCGCGCGCGCTGGAGGTGCTGCGCGGCCAGCGCTTCTACCCTCGCCCGCAGGACGACCAGGGTGACGCCTTCGTGTTCGAATTCACCAGTTGTGCCAGTGCCGCGGCGGCGTATCGCGCACGCATGCCGTATCTGGTGGACTTGGTGAAGGCGATCGCCATCGCCGACCTCGAATCGACCGGCCGCTATGCCGAAGCCGACCACGACGCGTTCTTCGAGCGCTTTGACGCCGAAGCCCTCACCGCCGCCGACCTCGCACTGTTTCCCGACTATCTCGTATGCATTCCCGCTGATCGCGGCGAAGCTCCAGAGAACGCCGGTCTGCTCGGCCTGCTGTCGGCGGGGCTGCCGTTGAAGGTCCTGGTCGAAGCCAACGACCTGCTAGAAGACGACGTCGGCGGCGCAGCGCAGTTCGCATTCGGCGTGCGCAGCACGCGCCTGGCCACCACGGCGATGGGCTTGGGCGGCATGTTCGTGTTGCAGACGGCGAGTTCGAATTTGTACGCACTGCGTGTTCGAGTGCGCCATGGCATGCGCTGCAACCAGCCCGCGCTGTTCTGCGTGTATCCAGGAACCGGCACGCCGGCGGCCGACCTGCCCGCCTATCTGACCGCTGCGGCGGCAATGCAGGCGCGGGCCTTCCCGGCCTTCTCCTATGACGCCGGTGCCGGCGAGAACTGGGCGACGCGTTTTTCGCTGGAGAACAACCGCGAGGCGCAATCCGACTGGCCACAAGACGACCTCGTTTACGAAGACGAGAAGCTGCAGCGCATCGTGGAGCGAACCGCCTTCACGTTCGCCGACTTCGCGCTGTGCGATCGCCGCTATGCGCGTCACTTCGTGCTGGTCCCGCGCACGCACTGGAACCAGGCCATGGTGCCCGCCGCGCAGTGGCTGGAGCTGCCGCAGGCGCAGCAGTCCGAACGCATTCCGTACGTGCTCGCGGTCGATCCTCAGGCCAGGCTGCAGCGCGTGATCGTCGACCAGCGGCTGATGCAGGCGGTGCGCCGATGCCAGCTGCTGTGGCGCCGGCTGCAGGAGCACGCCGGCATCAATGACGCCTACGCCAACGCCCTGCTCGCGCGGGAACGTGCTGCCTGGGATGCTCAGCGCCAAAGCGAGGGCGCGCCCGACGCCGCCGCGACGAGTACCGCCGCTCCCGAACCTTTGCCTACCGCGGCACCGCAGCCCGTGTCGGATGCCAAACCGCGCGACGACGCCTGGATCGAGACGACCCGTTGCCCGAGTTGCAACGAGTGCCAGCTGATCAACCCACGCATGTTCGCCTACAACGAGAATAAACAAGCGGTCATCAAGGACATCACGGCAGGCACCTACCGGCAGCTGGTGGAAGCGGCCGAGTCATGCCAGGTCGCGATCATCCATCCCGGCCTGCCGCGCGATCCGAACGAGCCGGGCTTGGCCGAACTGATCGAGCGCGCCGCGCCGTTTCGCTGAAGTCTGCCGGGAGGCGGTGAACAGTTACCGGGACAACGTCGCCATCGCCAGCTGGCGCGCTTGGACGAGCGAACAGCGAGCGATAACCCATAACCCGCTGCAAACAAACACGGCGCCCGAGGGCGCCGTGTTGGCTTTGTCGGCAAGCTTCAGCGCTGGTCGATCGGCTTGACGTCGCGTGCCGCAGAACCGACGAACAGCTGCCGCGGCCGGCCGATCTTGTACTCCGGGTCGGCGATCATCTCGTTCAGTTGCGCGATCCAGCCCACGGTACGCGCCAGCGCGAAGATGGCGGTGAACAGCGTGACCGGGATGCCGATCGCCTTTTGCACGATGCCCGAGTAGTAATCGACATTCGGGTACAGCTTTCGGCTGACGAAGTAGTCGTCTTCCAGGGCAATCTTCTCGAGTGACATCGCCAGCTTGAACAGCGGGTCGTCCTGCAAGCCCAGCACCTTGAGCACTTCGTGGCAGGTCTCGCGCATCAGCTTGGCGCGCGGGTCGTAGTTCTTGTAGACGCGGTGACCAAAGCCCATCAGGCGTACGTCAGAGTTCTTGTCCTTCACCTTGGCAATGAACTCGCCGATTTTCGCCACGCCACCCTGCCGCTGGATGTCGAACAGCATGTTCAGGCACGCCTCGTTGGCACCGCCATGCGCTGGACCCCACAGGCACGCGACGCCGGCCGCAATGGCGGCGAACGGGTTGGTTCCGCTGGAGGCACACAGACGCACGGTCGAGGTGGACGCGTTCTGCTCATGATCGGCATGCAGGATGAAGATGCGATCGACCGCGCGCACCAGCACCTCGTTGACCTCGTACTCCTCGCAGGGCGTGGCGAACATCATGCGCATGAAGTTGCCGGCATACGACAAGTTGTTGCGCGGATAAACGTACGGCTGGCCGACCGTGTACTTGTAGGCCATCGACACCAAGGTGGGCATCTTGGCGATCAGGCGGATCGCCGATACCTCGCGCTGCCAGGGGTCGTTCAGATTCATCGAGTCGGGATAGAACGCCGACAGCGCGCCCACCAGGCCGGTCATTACCGCCATGGGGTGCGCATCACGCCGAAAACCACGCATGAAAAACTGCATCTGCTCGTTGACCATCGTGTGATTGGTCACGCGCTTGACGAAGTCGGCCTTCTGCTGGACGTTGGGCAGCTCGCCGAACAGCAGCAAATGGCAGGTCTCCATGTAGTCGCACTGCGTGGCGAGCTGCTCTATCGGGTAGCCGCGATACAGCAGTTCGCCCTTGTCGCCGTCGATATAGGTGATCGCGGAGTTGCACGAGGCGGTCGACAGGAAGCCCGGGTCGTAGGTGAACTTGCCGGTCTTGCCATAGAGCGCCCGGATATCGATCACGTCCGGACCCACGCTCCCCTTGTAGATCGGCAGGTCGATGGGTGCCGTGCCGTCGTTGAAGGTCAGGGTGGCCTTGTCGCTGGGTGCTGGGAGTGCCATGACGTGTTCCTTGTTGATGCGGTTGGCGTGGTGGTCGATTCACCCGGTCTGAGCAGGCGTTGTCGTCCCTTGCAGTCAGGCCGCACGCAACTGCGCGAGCAGCCGGCGGTCGGATTCGGTGTCCAGCGGCGATACAGGCTCGATCCGCGCCAGCAGCAGGTCGAGCAGTTGATTGTCCGGTAGCTCGAGCAGGCGCATCAGTGCGCCAACCTGCTCTGCATCCAGCGCGTCTTCGTGGCGGTCGAGAAAACGCGTGAAGATCAGGTCGTTCTCCAGCAGCCCGCGCCGCGCCCGCCAACGTAATCGACGGCGGTCCAGGGCAGTGAGCGCGGCGTTCATCGATGATGCCTACACGGCACGGCGAACCAGAAGTTCCTTGACCTTGCCGATCGCGCGGGTCGGGTTGAGGCCCTTCGGACACACATCAACGCAGTTCATGATGGTGTGGCAGCGGAACAATCGATACGGGTCGTTCAGATTGTCCAGCCGCTCGTTGGTCGCCTGGTCGCGACTGTCGGCGATGAAGCGGTACGCCTGCAGCAGGCCCGCGGGACCGACGAACTTGTCCGGATTCCACCAGAAACTCGGACAACTGGTGGAGCAGCATGCGCACAGGATGCACTCGTACAGCCCGTCGAGTTCCTCGCGCTCAGCCGGCGACTGCAGCCGCTCCTTCTCGGGCGGTGGCGTGTCGTTGATCAGGAAAGGCTTGATCGAGTGGTACTGCTTGAAAAACTGCGACATGTCGACGATCAGGTCACGAATCACCGGCAGGCCAGGCAGCGGCCGCAGTACCACCGGCTCCTTGAGGTCGCGCATGTTGGTCGTGCACGCCAGGCCGTTCTTGCCGTTGATGTTCATCGCATCGGAGCCGCACACGCCCTCGCGGCACGAGCGGCGCAGCGACAGGCTGTCGTCGACGTCGCTCTTGATGCGGATCAGCGCATCGAGCAGCATCTTGTCGGTCGGCTGCAGCGTGACCTCGAGTTTCTGCATGTACGGCTTGTCGTCACGGTCCGGGTCGTAACGGTAGATCTCGAACTTGACGACGCGCCTGCCGGCGGCCGTCCCGGCCACGGCGCTGGTTTCGTTGGAGCTGTTCGCTGTCATGTGGCTGTCCTACTTAGATCGGGTGGCTGCCACCCGATCTCTTCCTGATCGATCGCGGAAAGAGCCTTGATCCTTTCCGCGCCCTTTAGAACGTTCGCTTCTTCGGTTGGAACGTTTCGACCGTCAGCGGTTTCATGTTGACCGGCTTATAGGTCAGGCGATTGCCGTCCGAGTAATACAGCGTGTGCTTGATGAAGTTGGCGTCGTCACGCTCGGGAAAGTCATCGCGGGCATGAGCGCCGCGGCTTTCGGTGCGCGCCTCGGCCGAAACGATCGTTGCCTTGGCCGTCTCGATCAGATTGTCCAGTTCGAGTGCCTCGATCCGGGCGGTGTTGAATATCTTCGACTTGTCGTCAATCGAGACGTTCTTGCGTCGCTCGTCCAGCGCCATGATCTTGTCCACACCTTCCTGCAGCAGCTTGCCGGTGCGAAACACCCCGCAATGGGTCTGCATCGCCTTGCGGATGTCGTTGGCGACATCCTGCGTGCGCTCCCCACCGCTGCGTGCATTCAGGGCCGACAGACGAGCCACGGTCGGCTCCACAGCGCCCACTGGCAGCGGCTTGTTCTCGCGCGGCACCTTGGCAAGCTTGTCGACGATGTGGTTGCCCGCCGCACGGCCGAACACCACCAGATCGAGCAGCGAGTTGGTCCCAAGGCGATTGGCGCCATGCACGCTGACGCAGGCGCATTCGCCGATGGCATACAGACCCGGCACGACCGCGTTCGGATCGCCACCATTGGGAGCAACGACCTCACCATGGAAGTTGGCCGGGATGCCACCCATTTGGTAATGAATGGTCGGGACAACCGGGATCGGCTCCTTGATCGGATCGACGTTCGCGAACTTGATCGCGATCTCGCGGATCGACGGCAGCCGCTTCATGATCGTGTCGGC
>LNFM01006319.1_pt1 | contig 33522 bp, 26 predicted proteins | sample 596031 | NCBI WGS metagenome assembly LNFM01 (sample SAMN04254537, study PRJNA301005) | activated carbon metagenome | isolation source: dual media filters at the Ann Arbor, Michigan drinking water treatment plant | place: USA: Ann Arbor
AAGTAATAGGAATTTAGGAGAAATGGGAGAGCAGCTTGTTTATAATTATGAGAAGTGGCGTTTAATTAAAGCTGGAAAAGAAAAACTTGCCGAAGGGGTTGAATGGGTTTCCAAAGAAAAAGGCGATGGTACTGGTTTTGACATTTTATCTAAGCAAACTAATGGAAAAGATATGTTTATTGAAGTAAAGACAACTAAGCTAGCAAAAGAGACCCCAATATATTTTTCAAGAAATGAGTGGAAGTTTGCCTTATTAAAAAATAAAGATTTTTATCTATATCGAGTTTTTAATTTTACCGATAAACCCCAGATATTTATTAATAGAGGTAATTATGAAAGTTTTTGTTCATTACGACCACAAACCTTTAAAGGTTATTTTTAATTCTCATAAGCTTTTCCACTTTTGTTAATGCTACCAACAACAATATAAATCCTGCAAACATAAAAGCTCCCCGTATCCAGCTAAGGTATTGCCATGTTTGCCCACGGTGGTACCACTGCCCTGCCGTAAGGGTCCTGTTGTTTGCACTTTCTGCAAAGGCGAACAAGCCGGGTAAAAAATAAGTGGCGGTGGCTAAAATTACTACTGCATAAATAATGGAAGCGATGAGTATAAATTTTCGGCGGGCTTTAGCTTTCCAGTTCAACAGTAATGCTATAACAGTGGATAGTATGGCAAATGGATGTATACGCATCCAAAAGTTTTCATCTCTTATTGCATAGGGACCGGTTATTAATGTGTTGCTCTCTGGTAAATGCGAGAGGTAGGGCGGAAAATACACCAGGTGTGCATACATGATGCCGCCTATTAAAATAGCCCAGGCCATAATGGCAATAAAAAGGGAAACTTGTTTTGCTTGCTGCATAACGATTGGTTTATGCCTGCAAGATTGGTTGCCTTTTGAAAATTAAGAAGTGTGTAGTGTATGGAATGAATAATAGTTTGTATGAAATGTTGTTAACGGGAAATTATTTACTATTCATCTTCTCACTTACCCACTCTTCCAGCTTGCCTTCTTTATCTGCCTCAATGGCTTTTGATAAGAGTTTGTTCTTTTTTACATCGCCACCCAATGCATAATTATTAAGGGCTGATTTTATACCGGCGGTGTAGCATTTTAACTTGTCTTTGCTGTAATTGTTTTCAAGACTATACTTTGTGTAGCCAGCCATAAACACAATCATCAGTTGTTCGTTCTTCTCAAATAGCTTAACAATAAAATCTGCACTTAACTCAATGGTAACGGTGGGGCTGTCGGTGATCCACTTTACTACATAGGCGTTTACCTGGATCGTTTTTTCTTTTTGTGTGCCAATGGGATTTGCTTCTAACCATTTGGCGGCTGCAATTATATCCGGCTCTGATTTTATAAACTCTTCTTTATTAGTGGGAGATGCTGGTATAGTAAAATCTTGCGCAGTGGTTACAAGATTTGTAAATAGTATAAAAGCAATAATAGAAAGCAACTTCCTTGTCATGGTAAATAATTTAAGTTGGTTGACAACTAAGCTACTATTTGTTTTTTTAATTGCAAACAGTTTTGAAGTACTAAGAGATATGGTGATATGCTAAGTAGCGGACCTGCCTTTGCCGGCAGGCAGGCAGAACGTACAAGAGAAAGTCTTTTTCTTTCTTTCACTGAAAGAAAGAAAAATCCCAATCCTTGCGGATTGCAACTGGGTTGATAGTAGCACTACAGCTAAGTACATAAAATTTCTCCCGGCCAATCAACCAGCACTACCGGTGAATGGTACATTAACATTCTGTATTTAAATCTGGTTCCTGCTTTGCATAACTACCTGTATTATTCACTTTAAAAATTATACACTATGAAAAGAATTTTTACTTTGGTTTTTGCTTTAGGCTTTTTAACCGCCGCACAGGCACAGAACCGCAACGGTGATAACCGTGGCAACCGCCCCCAGGATCAGCAAGTAGTTATTCAACAGGATCAACGAAACTGGGATAACGACTATAGCAACGACCAGTACGACAGGGATGTTCGCTATATGAAAAGCAACCCCGGCAGGGACAGAAAAATGGCCAGACAAATTGATGCCATTAACCGGGAGTATGATTTTAAGATGCAGCAATTGCAACGGAACCGTTATTTAAGCCGCTTTGATAAGCAACGCCAACTACGTTTCCTGCAAGAGCAACGTCAACGAGAGATCAGAATGGTATATGCCCGCAATTATAAGAGCAAGCATAAAAACAACTATGACGACCGTGACGATCGTTTCAATAATCGTTTTTAACGTCCTGTGAAATACGAATACCCCGTCTCGTTTTATACGAGGCGGGTTTTTTTATGCACTGTAATGAATTGGCTTCAGCATAAAATACTTACCATTATTTTTTATCCGGCGATTGCCTGCTTTTAATAACTACTGGTTGCTAACGAATGATCTTTGCCAGTAGTGAATTTACTGTAGCTTCTTGTTTTCTTATTATATATCCCGATTTTCATCGGGACAGGCTATCAGCCATCCTATAAAGGCTATCACCTGCTCCTTTCAAAAAATTGTTTACAATAAGCTACTCCTGCATCACCAGCAAGCAATAGCAACACTGCGATCCCTGTTTTTTATTCGCCTGTAAAATAGTCTTCTTCACTTATGCAACATAAGCATACCGCCCTTTTTTGCATGCTACTTTTAATCTGGTAATTCAGGTTATCACAACCGGCTCCCTTTTTTAAACTTTAAATCAATCTTGTATGAAAAAACTTTACCTGCTCTTTTTTTCTCTTCTGTTACTTACTGGTTATACTGGCTGGAGCCAGTGTACTAATGCCAGTGGGTTTGGCACTGCTACCATCAATACGGCAGGGGTACAAACTACTATCAGCACCTGCAACTTTGCCGGCGAATTTGCTACGATTAGCGGTGCTGTTGCCGGGCAAACGCTGCGATTTACAAGCAGTGTTTCAACGGACATTATTACTATTCGTTCCGGAACCTCTAATGGGCCGGTGGTTGCTTTTGGCAATACACCATTAGTTTTTGCTAATACGTTTACAGGCACCCTCTTTGCACATTGGAATACACCCGGATGTGGCGGCGAAAGCCTTTGCCGCTTTACTACGGTACAGTGTATCAGTTGTGGTATAGCAACAGCAGACCTCTCTATTACCAAAACAGATTTTCGTACCACTTACACACCCGGCTCCAATGGACATGTGTATGTAGTGGAAGCTACTAATAATGGCCCCGATGCTGTAACCGGTGCTTTAATTTCAGATATATTTCCTCCGGAAATTACCAGTGCTTCCTGGACGGTTACCTATCCGGTTGGCGGCTCCGGACCTACAAGTGGTACTGGTAATATTAATGCTGCCGTAAACCTTCCAAACGGTGCAAGGGCAAGGTTTTTAATTAATGTTCATATTTCGCCTACCGCCACTGGCAACCTCATCAACACCGCTACTGTTGAACCTCCATCGGGTACTATTGACCCTAACCCTGCTAATAACCTGGCTACCGATATTGACAGCCCGGTAACAGCTGATATGTCAATTACCAAAACCGATGGTACTACTACTTACACTCCCGGCGGCACAACTACCTATACTATTGTAGCTGCTAATAACGGACCAGATGAAGTACTTGAAAAATCGGTAACAGATATTTTACCTGCTGAAATTACTTCTGCTACATGGACGGTTGCCTATAGCGGCGGTGCATCGGGACCCGTATCCGGAACAGGTAATATCAATGCTCAAATTGATTTTCCTGCCGGAAGTGCCGCTACTTTTACTTTGATAGCAACTATTTCGCCAACTGCCACAGGCAACCTGGTCAATACTGCAACAATTCCAATTAGCGGTTTTGTAGATCCTAACCCGGCTAATAATTCGGCTACCGATACAAATGTACCTGTTGGTTGTACCAACAGCACTTCTTTTGGAACGGCCACAATTAATACTTCCGGTACTATTGTTACTATTTCAACCTGTTCTTTTGCAGGTGAGTATTCCACCATTAACGGTGCAGTAAATGGTCAAACACTCACTTTTACCAACAGCGTACCAACAGATATTATTACTATACGCTCCGGTTCACCGGCAGGGCCAATAATTGCTTCGGGTACCAGTCCCCTGACATTTGCAAATACATTCACCGGTACTATCTATGCTCATTGGAATACGCCTGGTTGTGGTAGCCAAACTACTTGCCGCACTACTACTGTACAATGTACTAACTGTATTTCCTGTACTATCACTTGTCCGGCTGATATCACCGTAGCAAACGATGCTAATCAATGTGGTGCTATAGTAACATACCCGGCACCAGCTACATCAGGTTCATGCGGTACCATCACTTCTACTCCTGCATCAGGATCTTTCTTTCCGATAGGAACAACAACGGTAACTGTAACAAGCACAGCAGGTCCTACCTGCACTTTTACGGTAACAGTAAATGATACAGAGGCGCCAGTAATAACCTGCCCGCCGCCTGTAACTGTAAGTTGCGCCAGTGCAGTGCCGCTGCCTGATATAGCATCTGTACCAATAACAGATAATTGTCCCGGTGCAGTGGTAACACATGTGGGTGATGGAATAGGTGCTCAAACCTGCGCCAACAGATTTACCATACAAAGAACATACAGAGTAACAGATGCAGCCGGTAACTTCAGAGAATGTACACAGACTATTACCGTGAACGACCAGACACCACCAACACTTACCTGTCCTGCACCAATCACAGTAAGTTGTGCTGCGGCTGTACCCGCTGCTAATATTGCTTTAGTAACCGGTGTTAGTGATAACTGTAGTGGTGTGGTAACGGTAACACATGTGGGCGATGTAATAAGCAATCAAACTTGTGCTAATAAATTCACCATTACCCGAACATACAGGGCTACCGATGTATGTGGCAACTTTGCGGAGTGTACACAAATAATAACGGTAAATGATGTAACAGCACCGGTAATTACCTGTCCGGCTAATATTACCGTTTCAACACCGATTGGTTCTTGTACAGCCGTGGTAAACTTTACGCCAACTGCTACTGATAACTGTGCTGGCGCAATAACGATTGTTTCTGTACCTGCATCTGGTTCTGTATTTCCATTAGGTACTACTACTGTTACATCTACTGCTACGGATGTTTGTGGTAACAGTTCTTCCTGTACGTTTACTATCACCGTGCTTGATGGACAGTTGCCTGTAATTAGCAGCCAACCCGTAAACAGAACAGTATGTGCTACAACTCCTGCTGTATTCAATGTTGTATCAACCAATGCTGTTAGTTACCAGTGGGAGCAATGGACAGGCAGTGCATGGGCAGCTGTACCCGGAGCCACCAGCGCAACGCTGGCATTACAAAATACCACTGTAAGTATGAATACAAATACATACAGGGTAAAAGTAATTGGCTTGTGTACAACGGTAACATCCGGCGCAGCCAGCTTGTATGTTAATCCGCTACCAACAATATCATTATCAGCTTCCCGAAACACCGCATTACTACCAGGACAATTATTAACAATATCTGCAACAGTAAGCCCTGGTGGCGGCAGTTTTGTATGGTTTAAAAATGGGGTGCCTGTTACTGGTATTTCATCAGGTAGCTTATCAAACCTTACTGTTGATAATATTGGTACGTACCGAGCAGTATACACCGACCTGAATGGATGTGTAGCAACATCAGCAGATTTGATAATAAGCGGACAGGCCTCGGAAAAATTGTGGGTGTATCCAAATCCCAACCAGGGCCGGTTTGAAGTAAGGTATTATAACCAGGTAAATGAAAACCTGACACTGAATATTTATAATCCACTGGGACAAAAAATTTATCAAAGAGCATTTACCACCAACCTTGCTTATACAAAATTGCCTGTAGATTTTGGTAATCGCTTTACTGAAGGAGTATATATTGTAGAAGTAATAAATGCACTGGGGAAAAAAGTAGGTACTAAAAGAATAATAGTGCGACAACCTTAACCAAAACCAACTGCTCCCTTCAACCATCCATCCGCAGCAATGCGGATGGATTTTTTTTACTTACTGGTTAGCTCGTTAAATAGTTTGTTTGCATCACCTGCGAAATGTATTATTAACTATGTTAAATCAGGTTAGGAAAGGAAATAGTATTTCAACAGCTCTTAAAAAATTTGCCGGGCACTTCTTCCAGCATAGCTTCTATTTTTTTTGCGGCATTGGTAATGGACAGTCCGCCAAGATTGGTACAACGTAATGTATGATGTATCTGGTCGCCAACGGCTTTCATAGTTTCTATTACTTCATCTAAAGGAATAAGCTGCTCATAATCTGATAAGGCCATATTGGCACAAGACATAGCGTTGGTTGCCGCCATTACATTTCTTCCCAGGCAAGGAGCTTCTACCCGGTTGCCAATGGGGTCGCAAATAATACCGAGAGAATTTTGTAATGCCAGTGAAGCTGCGGCTATAGATTGTTTCAATGTGCCGCCTTTCATTTCTACGATAGCAGCAGCAGCCATACCACCACCTGAACCTGTTTCGGCCATACAGCCGCCTACCTCTGCCGCAAACGTAGCATGTGCTGCAATGAACACACCAATCAATCCGGCTGATAACATGGCTTTTACTATTTCATCTTCGTGCAATTGCATGGAATGTGCAGTGCCAAACAATGCCCCTGGTAATGCTCCGCAACTTCCGGCAGTGGGTGCAGCTACTATTACCCCCATCGAACTTTTTACTTCCATCATCGCACTTACATACATGATGATGCGGTTATTGGATTCACCACCTATTAATTTACCGGCATCCATTTTTTCTTTGAACTGTGGCGACTGGCTTCCTAAAATACGGTCATGATATTTTGTTCCTTTCAGCCCCAGCTCAATTGCATTGCCCATGATATGAATGATGCTGCGCATTTTCTCCAATACTTCTGACGCAGCAATATTTCCTCTGGCCATTTCGTAATCAACAGCCAGCTCCCACAAGGCTTTATTCTTGCCTTCATTATACTCCATCATTTTATTGCAGGTAATAAATGGCACCTGTAAATTTTTACGGGCCATTACCGGTAAAACGGGCTGCAGTTGTTTGATAAATGAAACACCTTCCATTGCCTGCAGCTCCCGGTAAATACCATCCTCTATAAAAGCCTGCGATTTAATTTCAATAAAAGATATTTCCCCTTTGTGAAATGCTATATCATCATACTGTACAGAGGCTTTTAAAAAAGCAATAATATTTTCAGGAACATCACAGTAAACTAATGTTTCATAATAATCCCCGGCCATGGAAACTTTAACCTCATCAATGGCTATCACTTCTATCATACCGCCTCCGGTGGAGATAGCGGTGAGCTTTCTTGTTTCTTTATTATTAGATAAAGTTATTTTATACAGGTTCGGGTGACTATTGCCAATATCAGTAATGCTGATTTTAATATTGATGCCTGCAGTTACAATATGCTTGTCTGATTCGGGCAGCCGTTCATCATGTGCTTCCCACCCGAGAAAGCCTCCAAACAATCCCATATCCGACCCCTGGCTTTTGTGTGTAGTGGCCAGTGAACCGTTGGGATCAAACTCTATCAAAATGTCTTTGATGTTTTCATCCATCAGATCTCTGCACAAACGGGCAATGCGTAAAGAAGCGGCACAATGCGAACTGGATGGGCCCCGCATTACCGGACCAATAACATCATTGAAAATACTGGGATAGGTTCCCATGTGGCTTATGTTTTAAGTGTATAGTAAGTTACAAATTCCTTTTCCAATATTGTTCCATTGTTTTTCGTAAATGCAGTGTAGTATTTTCCCGTTGGTTAATGCTGTGGTCCCGCATCGGATACGACATCATACTAAAGAGTTTATTATGTTTTATTAATTCATTCACCAGCATTTCAAAATTCTGGTAATGCACATTATCATCGGCTGTGCCATGCATGATGAGGAGATTTCCCTGTAATTTTTTGGCATGTGTTACTGGCGATCCTTCCCGATAACCTTCTTTATTATCATCCGGCAAACCCATATATCGTTCCTGGTAAATATTATCATACAATGCCTGATGGGAAACAAAGGCTATTGCAATGGCTGATTTAAAAACATCTCCATGCCGGAAGATACAATGCAATGACATTTGTCCGCCGCCGCTCCAGCCCCAGATGCCAGTATGATTTGCATCTATAAAAGAAAACTGCTCCATAATTTTTTTTGCAGCGGCTGCCTGGTCGTCGGCAGCAAGCAAACCAATTTGGCGGTAAATGCTTTTTCTAAAATCCCTGCCTCTGGGTACCCTGGTGCCGCGGTTATCAATACTAACTACAATACAACCTACTTCGTTGGCAAGGTATTGGTGCCAAAGATTATCACCAGTGCCCCAGTTGTCCTGCACGGTGGAACCGGCGGGTTCTCCATATACATGAAAAATGACAGGGTATTTTTTTTGGGGATCAAACGCTATAGGTTTTATCATCCATGCATCGAGCTGCACCTGTCCAATATCTACTTTAAAAAATTCTTTGGGCCGAAGACCGAGTTCATTCATTTTACTTTTTAGGGCTGCATTGTCTTCGAGCAGTTGTATTTCTTTGTGTGTACTTAGATCTATGAGTGCTATACGGCGTGGTGTTGCGGCGTTTTCAAAACTATGGATAGCATATTTTGCATCACCAGCTATCTGGTATGAATGCTGACCCGCCATATCCTTCGGTGATACTCTTTCTGCTGTTCCACTTCCATCTAACCTGCTGCGGTACAAATACCGTTGTGTAAAATTATCTGGCGAAGCAATATAATATGCATAGCCGCCGGCCGGGTCAATGCAATTGATATTCACCACATCAAAATTTCCTTTGGTGATCAGTTGCATTTGTTTGCCATCTCTTGCTACTTTATATAAATGCAGCCAGCCGTCTTTTTCGCTGGTCCAGGTAAATGCCTTGTTATTATCTAACCAAACAATATTATCATGAACATCAAGGAACGCTTCGTCTTTATCAGTCAGAATATTTTTAAGGGCCATTGTTTTTGTGTTACCTACCCACACGGTGTTGGTATTCTGTAAACGGTTCAGTTGCTGTATCATCACTTCATCAGAGCCGGGTATATAATCCATTCTTGCTAAATAATTATTGCGTGGATCGCCGGGCACTTTAAACCATTTTGTTTGTCCACCAGTTGCCGGTACCACGCCTACTTTAACAGCAGAATTAGCAGTACCCACTTTTGGATAGGGCAATGGAATTGGAACAGAATAGTTTGAATCCACATTATTGATCATATAAAAAGTTCCTACTCCTTTGGTATCTGCTTGCCAATAAGCAATATTTTTTCCATCGGGGCTCCAGCGAAAACCATCCCGGCCATCCAATTCTTCTTCATACACCCAGTCAAATGTGCCATTGATGATATTGCCTCCGCCATCTTTTGTGAGTTGTGTTATTTTCCCCGTTGCAATGTCTTCCACATAGATATTTAGTTTGCTTACATAGGCCACTCTTCGGCCATCTGGCGAAAATTTGGCAAACATTAAAGTCGCCTCTTCCAGACCTTTACCCAGTTGTGTTAGTTTTCCTGTAGTAAGATTTAATACCCAGTAATCGCCTCTGGTGTGATAGCGCCATACTTTTCGGGTATTGGTAAATATCAGCAACTGGTTATTATCATCGGACCAACCATAATCGTAAATCGATAAGGGTAGGGAATTCCCGGCCGGCAACAATTGATTAGCACTCACCAGAATTGATTTTGTTCCGCTTGCAACATTGTAACGAATAATATCATTTGCTTTTGCAACCGTATTATATTCCAACATGGAGTAACCTTTATTATCCTTCATCCAGCGAATCTGGCCGATGCCTTTGGACCGATAAAGATTATTGGTATAAATATCTTCCAGCGTAAGTTTTTTATGCTGCGCACCGAGGTGAGTGTTGAATGAAATTGTGGTAATAAATAATCCCAAATAGAATTTATGGATCATGCAATACTTTTTATCTGTACTAGAAATTGATTGCTATTATTTTTTATCCGGCGATTGCCTGCTTTTAATAACCACTGGTTGCTCCAATGTAGTAGTAACAGCGGATAGTATTGCTTTATACTGTCCCGGTCGTATATATTTTTGGTACTGTGTAAAATAGGGCAGGTCGCTGGTTTGTCGTTTTACGATCATATCCCACCGGTATTGATTAAATCCTTGTTGCCCCTGTAGTTTTACAGCCCATACTTCTTTATTGGCCGTGTCTTTTATAGAAAGGGTTACTGGTTTTGCTTGGCTTAACCAATATACAATATCCAATTTCTCCACGGTGCTTTGATCGGGTATGCCAGAGGCTGATTGAAACCAGGGCAACGTAGTTTCTTTTATGGCCAACAAATGATCTTTGCCGGAAGGGAATGTATTGTTGACCAATGAATGTATTACCTGAAGATTTATTTTATAGATCCCTCTTCCATGTGTAGCTGCTACCAGATCCATGGTAGCAGTATGTATTTCCAGATCTGCAATGGCAGTACCAGGCATATTGTTACCAAGGTATGACCAGGTTTTACCCCTGTTCACCGATATATACACTCCCCGAAAACAGCCTGCATATAAAATATTTTCATTGAGAGGATCTTCCAGAATCACATTGACCGGCTCGTTAGGCAAACCTGCTGCAATGCTGGTCCAGGTTTTTCCATAGTCTTCCGACATATAGCAATAGCTATTGAGATCATCATAGTTAATACCCGTCATCGCTACATACACTCTTTCTTTTACAAAACGGGAAGCACAAATACTCCGGATATAATTATTGGCAAGTCCTTTATCATGTTCTTCCCAACTTACTCCATCGTTTTTGGAAACCCAGAAAGCTCCTTTATCAGTGCCTGCGTATAATAAACCTTGCTGCATTGTGGATTCTACCAGCGCCGCACTGGAGAAGGATTGTTTTTCTTTTGCTGCTGTAACAGTGATGTTCGGGCTGATCACATTCCAGTTATTACCCTGGTCGGTAGTTTTGAAAATATAATTGCCGCCATGATACAATGTTTCTTTTTGATGCGGAGAAATAAAATACGGCGTTACATAATTAAATAACAATGTGTCTTTACTTGTTTTTGCCAACTCCGGCTGTATGTATTCAGTTGTATCTGCTTTTTTATCGAAGCGAACGATGCCGCCATGTTGCGAACTATAATAAATGGTATTCGCATCTTCGGGATCTACCTGTGTTACACAACCATCACCACCATCCCAGGGATCGATCCAAATGTATTTCCATGGATCGGGAATGGCAGGATTAAATTCTTTTGGCGGACCATACACGGTGGCATTGTCTTGTGTGCCGCCATAAACGATATAATTTTTTTGATCGATGGTGATATCATAAAATTCTCCCACCGGTATATTATTATAATGTAACCAGGACAATCCTTTATCATAACTAACATAAAAACCACCATCATTTCCCGCCGCTATATGATTAGGATTAGTGGGATTGATCCATAGCTCACACTGATCCAGATGAAAACCTGCTGCAAGACTGGGATTGATCCGATTTACAGTTCCGCCAACGATACCAAATGTTTTTCCTCCATCGGTACTATGTGCTAACCGAACGCCGAGACAATATACTTCTTCATCGTTTTGTGGATTTACATATACATCGGTAAAGTACCAGCCAATCACGGAGAATATTTTAATGGGAGCTGTATGTGTTTTCTTCCACGTTAACCCACCATCTGTTGTTGTGTACAGCTCTGCAGATTGCCCGGGTGTAGTTGCCAAATTATCAATGAACGCATAGGCTTTTTGCGGATTGGTATAGGACACTGCCAGTCCTATTCTTCCGGTTTTTGGTCCTGCGGGCAAACCCGTAGTACAGGCGGTCCAACTTTTTCCTCCATTGGTACTTTTGTAGATGCCGCTGTTTTTTCCACTGATGCCGGGATACACTTCCCACATGGATGCATACATTATTTGTGGATTGGATGGTGCAATAACAATATCGTTTGCCCCGGTTGCATCATCAATATACAACACCTGTTGCCATGTTTTTCCTCCATTGGTAGTTTGATACAAGCCCCGGTTTTTATTTTTTGACCATAAATGCCCGAGTACGGCAACCATTACGATGTCGGGGTTGGTAGGATGGATAGCAATTTCAGCAATGGACCATGAATCTTCCAACCCGATGTATTGCCATGTATTACCTGCATCATTAGAACGATACATACCGGTGCCGGGTAATGTAAAATTTCTTGGCTTCTTTAAATTTTCGCCGGTGCCTACATATATAATTGATGGATTGGAAGGCGCCAGTTCCATATCTCCAATACCTAAGGAAGCTTGTTCCTGGAAAATACATTTCCAGCTAATACCATTGTCGGTAGTTTTCCAAATTCCTCCCGATCCAAATCCTGCATACATTGTACCGGGGTGTGTGGCATCTACCTGTACTACATCTGCCCTGGCAGAATTTACCACCGGCCCAAGCGACATCCAGTCCAGTTTATACTTTGTATCTCTTTTCATTTGCTGATAGGTTTGAAAAGAACTTACCAGTGGAGATTGCATTTGCTGCGCATGACTTTGCAATACCGATAAAAAGATTACAATGCTATAAATAATTAAAGCTCTCTTCATGTTGTTAAATTAATTGAATCGGTAAATGCGGTCTATAATTTTTTGACGAAAAGTAATCCGGTCAATTCGTTCATTACACCAGAGACAGGGTTAGTGATAAATATAACTCTTTTGGTTTTATTTTTTTGGGGGAGATCGGCATCTGAATTAGTCCGTTGCGGGGTTGATAAAATTTATACCCGAGCCTTTTATCTTAATAAATTAATAATCAATTTTCCCAACTATTAAAGTGTAAGTTTGTTACCACTAAAAAAGTTAATCATCATGTCAGCCACGAAAGCCTACGGAGCACAATCCGCCACCTCACCGATAGCTCCGCTCACCATCGACAGAAGAGCACCGAAACCACACGATGTACAAATTGAAATTAAATACTGCGGTGTTTGCCACAGCGATCTGCATACTGCCCGCAACGAATGGGGCAATGCTATTTATCCCTGCGTACCGGGACATGAAATTGTTGGGATAGTAACAGCCGTTGGCAGCCACGTTAAAAAATTTAAAGTAGGCGACCGTGCCGGTGTTGGATGCCTGGTAGATAGTTGCCGTGATTGTGAAAATTGTAAAGATGGATTAGAACAATACTGTGCGAACGGTGCAACGTTTAGTTACGGCAGCCCGGAGAGAGATGGCAGCGGTGTTATCACCCATGGTGGATACAGCCAGTCCATTGTATCACACGAAGATTTTGTATTGCATATAGCAGATAACCTTCCGCTGGATGCAGTAGCTCCTTTGCTTTGTGCTGGTATCACCACTTACTCTCCATTAAAACATTGGAAAGTGGGTAAAGGAACTAAAGTAGGTGTGCTTGGTTTAGGCGGACTCGGACACATGGGTGTGAAGATAGCTGTAGCGATGGGTGCGGAAGTAACGATGCTGAGTCATTCTCCTTCTAAAGAAAAAGATGCGAAGAAATTAGGGGCACACAAATTTGTATTGACGAGTGATGCAGAACAAACAAAAGCGGTAACGGGTTATTTTGATTTTATACTGGATACGGTTTCTGCCAATCATGATTATAATTTTTACCTTGGCTTGTTGCGCACCAATGGTACAATGGTATGTGTGGGTGTGCCACCAACGCCACAGCCGGTACATGCTTTCTCCATTATTTTTGGACGTAAGAGTTTAGCCGGTTCATTAATTGGTGGCTTACCAGAAACACAAGAGATGCTTGACTTCTGTGCTCAACATAATATTGTAAGTGAAATAGAACTGATCCGCATGGATGAAATTAATGAGGCGTATGATAGAATGCTGAAGGGTGATGTAAGGTATCGGTTTGTGATTGATATGGCGACGATATAGTGAATGGTCAATGGTGAATAGTGAATGGGGTCGTTTAAATAATTAGCTGTCTTTTATAGGCAGCTTTTTTTATTGTTTATAGTACGGTAACAGTTTATTCATGTTGTAGTAACAATGATGCGGTTAGTTGCAGTCCCTTAACTAAAACAACTCCGATGGCCGCTATCGTTGCACTCTCGGCCTGTAGTCCTTCTGACTTACCTAATAACAATGAAGATGCCTCTACCTTTAATTTGATCAGCACTACCATTATTGGTGGTGAGGGTGCGGCAGAAATTTCTGCTTTCGATCCTATTACAAAAAAATTGTTTGTGGTAACCAATACGGGTGTTACACAAATAGATATTTTAAATCTTAGCAACCCTGCATTGCCTGTAGCTATGGGCACTATTGACGTTAGTCTCTATGGTGGTGGCGTAAACAGTTTATCTGTACATGATGGTAAGCTGGCTGCAGCGATAGAAGGTTTTGTAAAAACTGATAATGGTAAAGTGGTAGTGTTTAAAACAACGGACTATTCAGTAGTTAAACAAGTAACCGTTGGTGCATTACCGGACATGATCACTTACACACATGATGGTAAATATATTCTTACTGCCAATGAAGGTGAGCCGAATGATAGTTATTCAATAGATCCTTTAGGTACTGTTTCTATTATTTCTGTATGGAATAACTATACCGTGAACACTATCGACTTTAGTGGTTTTGCCGGACAGGAAGCTGCACTAAAAATAAAAGGACTTCGCAAGTTTGGTCCGGGTGCCAGCTTTGCACAGGATATGGAACCAGAATACCTGACCATTTCGTATGATTCAAGAACGGCGTGGGTAACACTACAGGAAAATAATGCGATCGCTAAGATTGATATTCCATCCAAATCAATCACTAAACTATTTCCACTCGGTTTTAAAAACTATAATACCCCTTCCAATAAAATTGACCCAAGTGATAAAGATGGCGGACCCTTACAAAATGTATGGCCTGTAAAAGGAATGTACCAGCCAGATGCTATTGCGGTGTTAGAAGATCGGGGAATTCCTTTCTTATTTACCGCCAACGAAGGTGATGTGAGAGAGTGGCCGGCTTATGCAGAGAACAAACGCATTAAAGACCTTACCCTGGATGCAATTGCTTTTCCGGATGCTACCTTAAAACAAGATGCGAAATTGGGTCGCCTGAATGTTACGAATACATTGGGCGATACAGATGGCGATGGTGATTATGATGAAGTATATTCATTTGGTGCCCGTTCGTTTAGTGTATGGAATGGACTAAACGGAAATTTGGTTTTTGACAGTAAGAATGAACTGGAAAACAAATGTATTGCGGCCGGTATATATGATGATAACAGAAGCGATGATAAAGGGGTAGAGCCGGAAGGAATAACATTAGGATATGTTGGCAGAAAAGAAATTGCATTTGTAGGATTAGAAAGAGCTGATGCGGTGGCGATCTATGATGTGAGCAACCCGAACAATCCAAAGTTTATTAAACTATTGCCAGCAGGTGATGGCCCGGAAGGTTTGTTATTTATTCCATCCACCAAAAGCCCCTCTGGTAAAAGCTTGCTTGTTGTAAGCAGCGAAAATGATGGTACTATAAAAGTATACCAGGTAAATTAATTAAAGTTTGTTTGTTGCAAAAGCCCTTCTTACCAGAAGGGCTTTTTGTTTTTGTACTATTCCACGAACTATTTTGAGTGAGGAGGATTGGTTATCTTGCTTATCTCAAAAATTTACCGATGAAAAAACTGGTTAGTGTACTTATTTTTTTGGCGATGGCTGCTGGAGGTTTTTCGCAGGCTCTTTCTAAAACCGAGCAGCAATTAATAAATGCAGTAGAAGCGGATATGAAAGCCACCATTGAATTGCTGAAAGAATCAGTGAACATCAATAGTGGTACGTATAATATTGCCGGCGTAAAACAAGTTGGTGAATTATATGGCAAAGAATTATCCGCATTGGGTTTTACGGTGGAGTGGATCAGCTTGCCAGATTCATTAAAAAGAGCTGGTCATTTAGTGGCTTATCGCAAAGGAACGAAAGGGAAAAAATTGTTTTTGATCGGTCATTTAGATACCGTGTTTGAACCGGATATGCCGGCCAATCCATTTACCATGTTGAATGATAGCACGGCTACCGGGCAAGGTGTGCAGGATATGAAAGGTGGGGATGTGATGGTGATAGCTGCCTTGAAAGCGATGCATAAACATGGTTTACTGAATGATGTTAGCATCACGGTTTATTTTACGGGTGATGAAGAAAATGCTGGTCGCCCCAGAGATATAAGCCGTGGTGATTTTATAGAACGGGCCAAACAACATGATATCGCATTGGCATTTGAAGGCGGTAGTCTGAACCAGGTGGCTACGGCCCGCCGTGGTGCCAGCGAATGGACACTGGAGGTTGAAGGAAAGCAGGCACACTCATCGGGTGTATTTGGAACGGCGGGTTATGGTTCCATCTTTGAAGCATCCCGTATCATTAACGAGTTCAGGGAAAAATTAGGTAATGAACAATACCTGACATTTAATCCCGGTCTGTTTATCGGTGGATCGGAAGTAAATTATGATCATGAAAAACAACAGGGTGATGTAACAGGTAAAACGAATATTATATCTCCCCGTACCGTAGTAATAGGTGACTTACGTTTTTTAACCGAAGCACAAAAAGAAAAAGCAAGAGCTGCTATGAGGGCCATCGTTTCGAAAAGTTTAGCCGGTGCAAAAGCCTCTATAACTTTTAAAGATGGTATTCCTTCTATGCCGCCAACGGCTGGTAATGATGGGCTGGTAAAAATTTTGAATGCTGCTAATTTGGCGTTAGGTTTTGGCGAAGTGAAAGCTGGTAATCCGGGTGCAAGAGGAGCTGGTGATATTTCATATATCGCAGCGTATGTTGATTGTTTGGATGGATTGGGTGCAGCAGGCAGAGGTGCACATGCACCTGGAGAAGTTATTAATTTGAAAGAGTATCCGAAGTTGATAAAAAGAACGGCGTTATTTTTATATCGGTTGACCAAGTGATTTTTTCAAGCAAAGACACCAAGGTGCAAAGGCGCTAAGTTTAAGGTATTTGTTTGGCGGCTTTTTTTCTTTACGGCCCTGTCTGCCGTCAGGCAGGTTTGCGTGAGATGTATTTTCTATTCAATTATTCTTTAACAGTATTCTCTAACTCCAAAAATTGTTGATAAAGTTTTGTTGTGTATTCTCCGGGCTTTCCATCTCCCACTTGTTTACCATTTACTTTTACAATTGGAATAATTTTTTTGGTAGTGGCGGTTAAGAAAATTTCTTGGGCAGTGGCTAATTCTTCTACCGGAATATTTCTTTCTTCTATTGGCAGTATTTTATTGGCGAGAGCCAATACATTTTTTCGGGTGATGCCGGGTAGCATGTTGTATGCCGGTGTTGCTAATTTATTTTCATCAGTCACTATAAATATATTGCAGCGGGGAAATTCAGTGATGCTTTCTTTATTATAATACAATACATCGTTGGCTTGTTTTTCTTTTAGTAAAGGTTGTAACCATACCGCCATTAAATAGTTGATGCTTTTTATATGGGGCAATTCTCTTTGATGCTGATGGGTGATGATGGAAAACCCTTTTTCAAAATCTTCCTGCGTTGTTGTCTTTGCCGGATTAGAGGTAATGATTAGATTTGGTTCGGCCAATTGGTAGCCGTCGGCCGAATATCCACCGGTCAGCATTAACCGTATACCTGCTTCTGGAATGGTAGTTTGTTTTATTAACTCCTGTACAATACTTTTTATTTCCTCTCTGCTCTTATCCAATTTTAAATGCATAGCTGCGGCCGATGAATAAAATCGATCAAGATGATCGTCTATAAAAAGTGGAACACCGTTGATAGTTCTGAAAAAATCAAAGGCGGCATAACCCCGCTGAATTGACAGGTCTTTTACATGTAACAAGGATTCTTCATTCGTTACAAATTGGTTATTGATATAGGCTGCCATATTAATTATTACTGCGATTATATTTTTTTAATATCTCTTTCAATTTTTCTTTTGGTAAAGCTTCTATTATTCTTCCGTTTTTAACTTTCATCGTTTCTGCTGCCAATAATGAATTTATGATAGCTTCTTCGGTGGCTTCAATAGCTGCCATAAATAATGGCGACATGGCATCATTACTTAATACAGTTTGTGTGAGTTTTTCGCTGCTGTTGGATGGTATGCGCAAGGTACTATCTGTTGAAAATGCAATGATATAATCACCGCTGCCATTACTGGCAATACCGCCCGTTTTAGCGAGACCCATAAAAGCTCTTTTTGCCAGACGTTCCAAATTGCGGGCATCTAATGGCGCATCGGTTGCTACTATTATCATACAGCTTCCATCGGGTGTTTCATTCAACTGATCCTGCAAATAATATTTTTTTAATTCTTCTCCCACCGGTACTCCATCCACTTGTAATACGCCGCCAAAATTTGTTTGTACCAGCACACCCACTGTATAGCCCCCTGATCTTTTAGGTAATACTCTTGATGCTGTTCCGATACCGCCCTTAAAACCAAAACAAACAGTGCCGGTGCCTGCGCCAACATTTCCTTCTGCTATTTTTCCGGAAGCAGCATTATTAATTGCAGCAAATACATCCGCTTCTTTTACATGTCTTCCCCGAATATCATTGAGATAACCATCATTGGTTTCTCCGATTACTGCATTTACTGATTGTACATTTTCATTTCCTTTTTGTGATAGTGTATATCCTACCACTGCGTTCATCGCTGTGGCAACGCTTAATGTATTGGTAAGAATTATCGGAGATTCAATATTTCCTAATTCTTTTATTTGCGTGGTCCCGGCTAATTTTCCAAAGCCATTGCCGGTATAAACAGCAGCGGGCACTTTTTGCTGAAACAAGTTTCCGTTATGCGGTAAGATAGCCGTAACACCAGTTCGTATGGAGTCGGCTTTTATTATAGTTGTGTGCCCTACCATTACTCCGCTTACATCGGTAATGCTATTTGATTTTCCACTTTGCAGTACGCCGATGCGGATATTGAAGTTGGGTGCTTTTTCTTTTGTTTGAGCTACAAGCTGCAATGAAGTAAAACAAAGGATTAAGAATAATATATGCAGGCGCATTTTTTTCAGGCAAGATAGTATTTATCAGTGCAATTTTGATGGGTAAAAAAGCTCAGGTAAATATTGATAGCGGGTCAATCTGCCGGAAGCTGTTCAATGATCGTTGCCGTATGTATAGCAAAAAATTCTTTTACTCTATCCGGCAAATTATCGTTTGCTCTTACTACCAATAAAATCATTCCTTTTCGTTGTGCTATTATTTCTTTTACCACTTCACTAAAACCATCACCTCTCAATTCCATCGGGCCAATTTCATCTATTATTAACCAACCTTTTTTATCCATTGCGTCCCGTATGATAGCAATAGCCTGGTTGAAATTCCTTTCACTGAATGTAAATCGTCCTACTTTCAACACAGTTTCTTCTCCTTCTTTAGCCTCCATGGAAAATATTTGACGGTTGTGTGCATTCATAAACATTCGTTTACCATTTACAACCGGAGTAAGAATACCATATACATCTGTTCTTTTTTCAGACCAGTTTAGCAATGCTGTTGTCTTACCTGTTTGAATGGGGGCTGACAATATAAAAATTTGCTGTCCGTAGGATGGCTGAACCGTAAGAGCATTCGTTAATACCATTTTACTCCAGGTATTTATTCTTTTCCAGCCTTTACTGGCAGCTGATTGTTTCCAGCTTTGTGTGATCAGTTGTTGCGTTATGGGTAAGAGGCGTAATACTTCCTGTACTTCCTGCTGCGACCGGTTTTGTTCTTTTTGCAACCACTTATGCAGTAACTGTTTTAATAATGGGCCAATAATAAAAATCCATCCCAAAACAATAATGATGGAACGTAATAATATTTTCAATGAAATATGAGGAGGTAATAATGGCGAACCAATTTTAAAATATGATTGCACATACAATGCGATCAACAGGAGCCAAATAATGAGAAGACCTGTTTTTAAACGTTTACGTTTCCTTGTAACAGCAGGAGAAAATGTAGTGGCATCTTGCACAATGATATTATATTTATTCTCCCTGCGCCATTTCTCAATACGCTTTGGCAGCAGCGAAGCCCACCAGCCTATTACTATTCCTGTTATAAAATGCAAGGCCACATAGGCAGCAACAATCCATAAACTATAATTAGTAGTAACTTTTTGTTTCGTTAATCCATTAATAAAGTTGTTGATCACTTTCCATAGGTCGTTGCCATATACAATGGTGAGCACCAGAATGCGTTGCAAACCGGATTCCAGTAAACCCAGAACTGCTAACAGGATGCAGGAAAGTTTAAAATAACGTTTATTCCAAAATAATAATTCGCCTAACAGACCCTGGAAGAAAACAGCAATATATGCAGGGGGGGGTGCCTGCGGACTTAACATCATTTTAAATACAGCCACAATAATGGTGGCTTTAATAATAGCACCTTTAGTTGGTACATACCAGGCGATCAAACAAATACATACAATGGCACAACTACCAACTACTAAACCGGAGACCGGAATTTTAAATCCATGAATAATGCCGCCAAGCATCGCTTCACAGAGAACCCATAGTGCAATGAGGCGGTAATACACTTGTTTATTCATAGATATAGTTCGTCATAAGATGAGTGAAATTAATAAAGTCTGATAATTATAAGTTGGTGCTAATAAATGGTTGTGTACTTTCATTTTACTAACTTTAAAACACTAATTATAAAGATAGTTTGATACGATTTATTTTAAATGAAAAAACAATTGCAACCGACCTGCCGCCCGGTATGGTAATGCTTGACTTTATTCGCTACCATCAGCATTTAACCGGAACAAAGATTGGTTGCCGGGAAGGCGATTGTGGTGCCTGTACTATTTTGGTGGGAGAAATAGCAAATGGTGAGATGCATTATCAATCCATGACGAGCTGCTTAATGCCAATTGGTAATGCAGCCGGAAAACATATTGTAAGTATCGAAGGAATAAATTTTGCAGACAGCCTGAATCCGATACAACAAGCGATGGCCGATGAAGGTGCAACCCAATGTGGTTTTTGCACACCGGGGTTTGTAATGTCGCTGGCAGGTTATTGTTTGAGCAACAACGATGCTACGGTGATCTCATCCATAGATGGAAATATTTGTCGCTGCACAGGGTATAAACCAATTGAAAGAGCTACTGAAAAAATAGCATCCATAATGAAGGAAAGAACCCTTCGACAGGCTCAGTACGAAGATGCGATTACATATGCTACCAGAAAAAAAATATTGCCTGAGTATTTTAGTACTATAAAAGAGAAGCTGGTACTCATACGAAGAGAAGCACTTCAAAATCAAAGTTCCGAACTCAAAAATTTTCTCGTTGGAGGTGGTACCGATTTATATGTGCAGCAACATGCCACCATAACCAATGCCGACATTCGTTTTGTTTTTGATCATCCTGAACTCAACGGCATTAGCAAAGAAGGTAATAGATGTATTCTTGGTTCTTCTGTTACTGTTAGCGACTTGAAAGTCTCACCAATAATAAATGAAGCGTTTCCCGACTTTCAGCAGGTTGCTAAATTAATTTCCTCAACTCCCATAAGAAACATGGCAACGATAGCTGGAAACTTTATCAACGCTTCGCCTATTGGAGACTTCACCATTTTCTTTTTGGCGTTGGATGCCCAACTCATACTGTCAGACGGCAACTCAAAAAGAGAACTACCATTAAGAAAGTTATATAAGGGTTATAAGGCATTAGATAAAAAACCGGAAGAGCATATTGAACAGATATGGTTTGAATTACCGGAGAAAAACCATTATTTCCATTTTGAAAAAGTAAGCAAGCGAACTCATTTGGATATTGCCAGTGTAAACTCTGCTATTCATTTAAAAATGACCGGTGATAGTATTGAGCAAGCCAATCTTTCTGCCGGGGGAGTTGGACCAGTACCTATGTTTTTGCAAAAAACCTCTGATTTTTTAAGGGGTAAAAAGATTTCCGATGAAATAATTACAGAAGTAATCGAAATAATGAAAACAGAAATTTCCCCGATCAGTGATGCGAGGGGTTCGAAGGAATATAAAATATTGTTGTTGGGACAATTGATAAAGGCGCATTTTCTGAACGCTGATTTTTAAGATGGTTAAGATTTATTATGCGCTGCGTTAATCATCAAAACAATATGCATTCTATAATAAAATGAAAAATATAGATTCATACACTCATGTTCGTGGCGAGTCCGTTTACCTGGATGATATTCCATTGGTGAATGGAACACTGTTTGCGTCGGTGTTTGATTCGCCAGTGGCACATGGAAAAGTAAAATCGCTGCACATAGATGAGGCTATGAAAATGCCCGGCGTGGTACAAATTTTTACAGCCACTGATATTCCAGGAGAAAATCAAATTGGCGGCATAATCGCTGATGAAGAATTGTTAGCCTCTACCCATGTTCATTTTTGTGGAATGCCGGTAGCATTAGTAGTTGCTACATCTGATGAAGCTGCAAAAGCGGCAGTGAAGAAAATAAAAATGGAAGTAGGGCCATTACCTATTATTACTGACCCAAGAGAAGCGAAAGAAAAAAATGAATTAATTATTCCACCAAGAACATTTCAATTGGGTGATACAACTACAGCTTGGAGCAAATGCGATCATATTTTTGAGGGAAGTACTGAAACAAACGGGCAAGAACATTTATACATTGAAACACAAGGAGCTTATGCCGTGCCGCAGGAAAATTCGGCTATTCGTATTTATTCTTCTACACAAGGACCTACACAAGTACAACGAACAACGGCAAGAGTATTGAATATGCCGATGAATTTTATTGAAGTAGATACAACAAGGCTTGGTGGTGGCTTTGGTGGTAAAGAAGACCAGGCTACAACATGGGGAGTTCTTTGTGCATTGGCTGCTTTTCATTTAAAAAAGCCGGTAAAATATTCTTTGCATCGCATGGAAGATATGCGGATGACGGGTAAGCGGCATCCTTATTCCTCTGATTTTAAAATTGGGTTAGATAAAAATTATAAGATCATTGCTTACGAAGCAACATTTTATCAGAATGCAGGTGCGGCGGCTGATCTTTCTCCGGCAGTGATGGAAAGAACATTATTTCATTGTACTAATTCTTACTTCATTCCCAATGTAAAAGCAACGGCGTATAGTTGCAGAACTAATTTACCTCCTAATACAGCCTTTCGTGGTTTTGGCGGGCCGCAGGGAATGTTTGTGATCGAAGCAGCCATTGCTAAAGCAGCGGAGCAATTAAGTATCTCGCCAATTGTTATTCAGCAACAAAATTTATTGAAAACGGGTGACGAATTTCCTTATGGACAAATTGCACAAAGTGAAGCGAATGAATGTTGGGATAGAGCTGTTGAACTGTACGATCTCAACCAAATGCAACGGGATAGTGATGATTATAACAGCAAGAATAAATTATCTAAAAAAGGATTAGCCTTAATGCCGATTTGTTTTGGTATTTCATTTACGAAAACATTAATGAACCAGGCAAGAGCATTGGTGCATGTGTACACAGATGGAAGTGTTGGTATAAGCACTGCCGGAGTAGAGATGGGGCAGGGACTAAACACCAAAATATTACAGGTAGCCGCAGCTATATTCTCCATTAATCCAGACCGAATAAAAGTTAATACCACAAATACTTATCGGGTTGCTAATACTTCACCCACTGCTGCCAGTGCTTCTTCGGATTTAAATGGTAAAGCAACAGAAATTGCTTGCCTCGCAATTTTACATCGTTTAAAAGCAGTGGTGGCTGAAGAATTAAGTGTAGATGTAAAAAACGTAGAAGTAAAAGACGAATGGGTTTTTGTAAATGACAAGCAAACCGATTGGAGTTGGAATAAATTAGTACAAACTGCTTTTGTAAAAAGAGTCAGCCTTTCCGAACATGCCCATTATGCGCCACCGGGTATCTGGTTTGATGCAACAAAAGAAAAAGGACATCCCTTTACTTACCATGTATATGGAACTGCCATTACCACTGTAACGATAGATTGTATCCGTGGAATTTATGAAGTGGATGCAGTGAAAATTGTACATGATTTTGGTAAGAGCATGAATCCGATCATTGACATCGGGCAAGTAGAAGGTTCGTTGGTGCAAGGCATTGGCTGGATGACGATGGAAGAAATGCTCTACGATAAAGAAGGCAAATTAAAATCCAATGCGTTGAGCACTTATAAGGTACCGGATATCTATTCTGTGCCTAAAGAAATTACTATTCATTTTTTAGAAACTGAAAAAGAGAATCTTGCAATTTTCAGAAGTAAGGCTGTAGGCGAGCCGCCTTTGATGTATGGAATAGGCGCCTACTTTGCATTATATAACGCAGTTAAAGCTTTTAACCCTGCAGCCAATATTCCATTTGACGCACCGATGACACCGGAGAAAGTGTTGATGAGTTTGTATTCCACTTCCTGATAGGGGAATCAAAAGCAGTAGTACAGAACACAACTTAGATTGATGAAAGGTTTGCCCTCTCCGTTACAAATCGCTAACTTGACAATTCAAAATACCAATCATGATTTTCGTCTATATATTTATCGGCATGATCGTCACACTTCTGATCATTGCTGCACTAATGCCAAAAATTTTTAATATTGAAAAAACTATTGTGATATCGAAACCGGCGGCTGATGTGATGGATAAAGTAGGCAACCTCAACCGATACAGTGAATGGAATCCCTGGCAACAAAGCGACCCGACTACCAAAAAAGATATTTCCGGTACTCCCAATACTCCCGGTCATAAATATGCATGGGAAGGAAAAAAAGTAGGCGTTGGAAGTTTAACGCTGAATAGTATTGATGATAAACATATTCATTTCGATCTGCAATTTTTGAAACCCTGGAAAAGTCAGGCAAAAGATAATTGGCTTTTTGAACAATGGGGAAATGGCGAAACAAAAGTAACCTGGCAAAATAGTGGCGCATTGCCCTGGCCTATTGCCCGCCTGATGGGACCAATGCTACAAAAAAGTTTGAGCAAACAGTTTGAACAAGGGTTAAATAACTTGAAGAAAATGGTGGAGAATAATTAGTTAATTCGGTAATCGGTTGATTAGGTATTAGGCTTTCAATTGTAGGTTTCTTTTAGTCGATCATATTTTCTTTAACTCTGTTCTTGTCAACTCACTATCTGTAATATTCCCGGTATTCAACGTTGTTGCAGGTTCAAATAGCATGATCTCAACTTCTTCTGTTGCAACTGGTTTGTGTTCTACCCCTCTTGGCATTATCAAAAACTCTCCGGCGTTTACCGTAATTACTTTATCCCGCAGGTGCATATCAAAACTTCCTTTCACTACATAAAATAATTCATCTTCATTATCATGATGATGCCACACAAATTCTCCTTTGAACTTTACCCGTTTCACTTGCTGGCCGTTTAGCTCTCCTGCAATTCTTGGATTGAAGTAATCGCTGAAGCTTGATAGTTTTTCTGCTACGTTTATTTTTTCCATAGTTTTTATTGAATTGTTATACAATCAGCCACTGCTTTCGCTTTTACTCTTACTGTTTCCATATCCGCATCAATTTCAGCATTCACTAATGCTACAGCCATTCGTCTGTAAGGTCTTGTTGTTGGTTTACCAAATACTCTTACATCTGTATTCGGTTGTTGTAATGCTTTTTCAATTCCGGAAATTGTGAATTGCTCCAACGTTTTATTTGCCAGTACAACAGCACTAACTCCAGCCTTCTCCAACCTTATTTCTGGAATAGGTAATCCTAAAATTGCTCTTGCATGCAATTCAAACTCCGAAAGATTTTGTGTGCCGGCTAATGTTACCATGCCCGTGTCATGTGGTCGTGGACTTAGTTCAGAAAAATAAACGCCTTTGTCGGTCAGGAAAAATTCAACGCCCCATAATCCTGCACCAGTTAATGCAGTGGTAACTTTTTCTGCCATTTCGCAAGCATCGGTATAATCTTTTTCGCTAATAGCAACAGGTTGCCAGCTTTCCTGGTAGTCGCCTCTTTCCTGGCGGTGGCCTATTGGCGGACAGAATAATGTTTTAGCGTTCTTCTGTGTTACCGTAAGTAAGGTAATTTCTGTATGAAAAGAAATAAACTCTTCAATAATTACTTCCTTAATATCACCTCTTGAATTATTGATGGCATAATCAAATACAGTTTGCTGATCGGCTTCATTCTTTAAAACACTCTGTCCTTTTCCTGATGACGACATCAATGGCTTTACCACACAAGGCAATCCGATTTCTTTAACTGCGGTAGTAAATTCTTCGAATGTAGTAGCATAAAAATACTTAGCTGTTCGCAAGCCCAATTCTTTACTGGCTAAATCTCTTATCAGCTTTCTGTTCATCGTAAAGTTGGCAGCTTTAGCACTGGGCACTACTTGTATGCCTTGCTTTTCATAGTCATAAAAACGTTCTGTTCGTATCGCTTCTATTTCAGGAACTATTAGATCTGGTTTATGCTTTTCAATAACGGCATCGAGTTCATTTCCATTCAGCATATCAATTACTTCAAAACCATCTGCCACTTGCATAGCGGGAGCACCGGCATAACTGTCGGTTGCAATAACTGTTTGCCCTAACCTTTTTAGAGATATAACTAATTCTTTGCCGAGTTCACCGCTGCCGAGGAGGAGTATTTTTTTGTGCATGCTGCAAAGTAAATAAATACAGGGCCTGTTCCAATTTTTCAGGACATGAAGAGTGCTATGCCTCATTGTGTCAAATTGCTTAGTTTGAGCCAATTCATTGAACCGATTGGCTACTTGTTATGTTGTGAAACTATTAGATTTAGATTAAAAAATGGATAAAAAAACTACTCAGTTTTTTGGCAAACAATTAAATAATTCTGAAGCCGGAAATTTTCAGGATGAGCTATTTTTACCGATGGCATTTGATGCCATGAAGGGGGACGATCAAATGTGCGACGCAAGGGATCTCGCCTAAGGCGAGACCATTGAACCTGCCTACCGGCAGGCAGGCCGGAGGCTGGTAAACAAAATATTTAACTCAATTTCGTATTGTGATAAAATTTACATCGATCATATTTTTTGTATTTCTTACAGGATGCTCTGTTAGTAATAACCCCATGCGCAAAGAAGTAAAGCAGTTGTTAGATGGGACTATTGCTGACGATACTAGCTATGTGTATGCACTACCGTATGAAGAAGGAAAAAGCTTTCGGGTGATACAGGGCTACTTCAGTCAATTTACCCATAAGGAAAGGGCGGCACTTGATTTTAATATGAAACGAGGTGCTAAAATTACAGCGGCGAGAGAAGGTGTGGTGACAAGAGTAAAAGAAGATGGAACAAAAGGTGGATTGAAAAGCAAGTTCCGTTCACACGGCAATAATATTGTAATTCAACATTCGGATGGTTCAAGAGCTGGTTACTGGCACTTACAACATAATGGTGCCTTGGTAAATGTGGGTGATACCGTAAAAAGAGGGCAGGTAATTGCATTGAGCGGAAAAACAGGTTATGCATTTGTTCCGCATCTTCACTTTTTAGTATGGACTTCAAAAAATGGGAAATGGCAGCAGGTGGCCACCCGGTTTCAAACATCTAAGGGTCCAAAATATCTTCGTAGCTGGGGAAAGTATAAGAATGCAGGTACGAAGTAAGAATTGCGAAGTACGAAGACCCTGATAACAATTTACATCTATGGATAACACGACTTGTTTCTTGTACCGTGTACCTTGTACCTTGTACCTTCACTCTGCACTCCTAACTTTACCCATGTCTTTTCAAGAAATCTATCAGCAATTCATTAGTGGCATGCAGGCAACTACCTGGCTGGAGTATATAGCTGTAATTGCTGGTATTGTAAGTGTGTGGTTTAGCAGAAAAGAAAACATACTGGTATATCCGATCGGGTTGATCAATACAATCGTCTTTGTTTATTTGAGTTTCAAGTATCACTTACCAGGAGAAGCCAGTGTAAATTTTTACTACACTGTAATGAGTTTGTACGGCTGGTATATGTGGTCGAAAAAAAATACAGCTCAGGAAAAAGTATTGCACATCACTTTTTCTAACCAGCAAATGTGGTTGAACCAGGTATTGTTCTTTCTTTTCTTTTATGTCACCATCTATTTCTGTTTGGTATACTTGAAGGGCAATTTCTTTCCGGGAGCTATACCGTGGGCTGATGCGTTTGCTTCGGCATCAGCGTTTACAGGTATGTGGCTGATGACAAGAAAAAAAGTAGAGAGCTGGTATTGGTGGATCGTAACTAATATTGCTTCTATTCCTTTGTATTTTGTAAAGGAATTAATGGTTACCAGTATATATTATCTTATTTTGTTTGTGCTGGCCATCTTTGGATTGCTGGAATGGAAAAAAAGAGCAAAACAACATGCTTAAAAAGATCGTCATCATCGGGCCGGAAAGCACCGGCAAAAGTGTATTGAGCCAGCAACTGGCCAATCACTACGAAACTACCTGGTGTCCGGAGTTTGCAAGGGAATACCTGCTTACCAACGGAACTAATTATGATTATGACGATTTACTAACGATTGCAAAAGGTCAACTGGCACTGGAAGATGAATATGCTACGACATTAGAAAATCAATCGCAGACAATGCTGGAGAATGGGGAGCATCTTCCCTTGTTCATTGATACAGATATGTATGTAATGAAAGTATGGTGCGAATTTGTTTTTGAAAAATGTCATCGCTTTATATTGGATGAAATTGTTCGCCGGGAATACGACCTCTACCTGCTTTGTAATATTGATTTGCCTTGGGTAAAAGATGAGCTGCGGGAATACCCGGATATTGAGAGCCGCAAAAAACTCTACCGGATCTATAAAGATTTAATGACCAATCAAAATGTTCCGTGGGTGGATATTAGTGGAGATTATGAAGAGCGGCTGAAAAAGGCAATTACTGCAGTTGATAAATTGCTGTAATATTTGTTGTTACTTTCGTTACCTGCATGACTGCTTTACAAAAACATCACCGCATACTTTTCTATGGCCTCTGGCTATTCCTTGGATTAATTCAATCCGGGCTAACCGAATTACAGGATGATGAAGCGTACTATTGGGTATATAGTCAATATCTCGATTGGGGCTATTTCGATCATCCACCAATGATCGGTTTGCTGGTAAAAATGGGCTATGCAATTCTTCCTAACGAATTGGGTGTTCGGCTCTTTCCTTTGTTACTAAACATTTTCTCGTTTGTCATTATAGAAAAACTGATCGACAAGAAAAATTCATTGCTCTTTTACACTATTGTATTATCAATTGCAGTTTTGCAGTTAAGCGGTTTTGCAGCCGTACCAGATACCCCGTTGATATTTTTTTCTGCTTTATTTTTTTTGTGCTATAAACGATTCACAGATAACTATTCGTTGTTCAATTCTTTTCTATTAGGGCTCTCGGTTGCGCTGCTGATGTACAGTAAGTATCATGCGGTGTTGATCGTATTCTTTGTGTTGTTGTCTAATTGGCGTTTGTTCACAAAATACCAGACTTACCTGGCGGGATTAATTGCATTGTTGTTATTTGCACCGCATCTCTGGTGGCAATACCAGCATGATTGGGTAAGCTTCCAGTATCATTTGTTTGAAAGCAATGTAAATGCCTATAAATTTTCTTTTACCACAGAATATATAGTAGGACAAATATTGCTGGCAGGGCCTATTGCCGGTTTAGTATTATTACCAGCTGCATTCTTATTTAAACCAACTACAACCACTGAAAAAGCATTGCGTTTTTCCATGATCGGTATTTATGTATTCTTTTTGCTAAGTTCTCTTCGTGGAAAGGTAGAAGCCAACTGGACATCGCCAGCATTAGTGGCAGTAATAGTTTTGGCGCATCAATACTTGCAACATCAGCATACAAATTTTTCTAAAAAGGGTTTAAAAATTTTGGTTCGGCTGCTGCCTGTTACCTTACTGCTTATCACTGCTGTAAGAATTGTTATGATCGCAGATATTGTTCCTGTAAAAGCCATTCAAAAAAGATACCATGCCTGGAAAGAATGGCCAGCGATTATGAAAGAGAAAACAAAAGGATTACCTGTTGTATTCAGCAATTCTTACCAACGGGCATCCAAGTACTGGTTTTACTCAGGGCAAATGACCTATTCGCAAAACTGGCTGGGAGAACATCGCAATAATTATAATTTCTGGCCGGTAGAAGATTCATTACTGGGCAAACCCGTTTATTTTTTGGATGTGTACCAATTGCATCGCTTTACTGATTCCTTACAAACGCCGATTGGATGGGTGGGGTACAAATATGATTCTTCGCTGGCTTCATTTGCTAAGCTAAAAATTGAATTGGTAGGAAAGAGAATTGACGTACAAAAAGAAAATCAGGTTGTTAAACTGATTGGAAACTATTCACTCCCCGAAAAATATACTGCGTTTATTCAAAAAAATCAATTGTTGTCTGATACTGTACGGGTGGGGATTTTTAATAATGGCCGATGGCTAAAAGATGTTTATACAACTCTTACACTTCAACAAATAGTAAATTCAAAAGCTAGTAGATTCTCATTTAACCCTCAACTTGAATCAGGTACTTATTCTTTCATTTTGGGAATTAATGTTGGCCATAATAATGCAACACATAACAGCAGAAAGATAAAGCTGGTGGTGGAATAGTTATTTACGGCGGACTTGTTCCAATCACTTTTTGTATATCCGGATCCGTTGACAAATTATTCATTTGTTGTGCAATTCTTCTAGCACGGGATGCTACATACGATGATAGTGGTTTTACTTTATACCTTTTAGGATTTGGCAAACAGGCGGCTATTAATGCAGCTTCCTGCCTGGATAAATTTTTCGCCGGTTTATTAAAGTAGGATTGTGCGGCTGCTTCAATACCAAATATGCCATCTCCCATTTCAATCACATTGAGATAAACTTGCATGATCCTTTTTTTACTCCATAATAATTCAATCATAAAAGTAAAATAAGTTTCCAGTCCCTTTCGGATCCAGCTTCTTCCCTGCCATAAAAAAACATTCTTGGCTACCTGTTGACTAATAGTGCTACCACCACGAATACGACCCGGTTTTTTTTCATTGTACTTCATGGCTTTTTTAATGCTCTTCCAATCAAAGCCATTGTGATCAGGAAATAGTTGGTCTTCTGAAGCAATTACTGCCAATCTTGCATTAGGAGAAATAGAACTGCGGCTTACATAATCTCTCTTTAATCCATGACCGCTTACCCAACTTACCAATTGTGTAACTGTAATAGGTGGGTTCACCCATTTTAGTAAAATAATGTACAGCAACTGGGCTATAAAAAGAAAGATGAAGATCTTTTTAGTCCAACGCCAAAGCCGGGGAAAAAGTCCTTTTGTAGTCATTGTGTGCTGCAATATTAAAAAGAAACGGCTGTATTTAAAATCCCCGTTGTGGAGGAACGTATAGATCGAAAACCTGTAAGCGGAATCGTTTTCCGATCTTGAATTTCTTTCGGGACACCGTGTACACAAACCGGCCAGCTAAATGCTTTATCAGTATCGGCCCATAGCCAATTACGACTGCCGCAATGAATGCATCTTTGGGTTCATTTGCATCATTAAGCGAAAGGCCAAGTGTGGTGAGTGCAACACCTCCGCCAATGGCCAGCATGGTTTTTAGATCAGCCGGAAATTTTTTCTTCTTTTTTTCGTTGAGTATTATAGTTGCTACTTGTACCCGGGGAATGGGTGCATCATTGATATAAATAGTATCGTTTCTTAATAATGTAATCACTCCCTTTTTCTCCAAGCCGTTGGTTAGTACAAAGTGTATCCGATCTCCTTCGCTATATGTTCTTTTTTTATGGATACCCTTCTTAATAAATAGGTGATTGGGTTGCTGGTAAGAAGTGAGGGAAACAAACAATAAAGTTAACAACAGAAGCAGCTGGTTCATTCGTCAAACATACAAAGCGAGGGTGTTTTGTTTTGTTAATAAAATCAGAACTTATCAGCATAGAAGAGCAATCCCCAGATCAATGCTATACCAAATACAATTAAAATAATTCCGTTAATACGGTTGATGATATGGATGTTATGCGGTGTAAGCCGGTTGCGAATTTTTCCAGCCATAAATACCTTGGCAATATCTGCCAGTAAAACAATAACCAGACAGGTTGTATAAATAATGATCCGATGACGGATAGAATAAGTAATAAGTGTGGTAGAAATAGTTATCCAAAAAATGATTACTCCGGGATTGAGCAGGTTCATAAAAAAACCGGACAACGAAATTTTTGCCAAGTCCCGTTTACGATGATTAAAGATCTGCTTTCCCGATTCGTTTACTTTTACTTTTTTAAAAAAGAGAAAAAACAAACCCATCGTTATAAGGAAAACACTACCGGTAATACCGATTTGTTTTTCGTAGAGTCGCAGACTTCTAAAAAGTTCTGTAAAAACATTGGAGACCAATACCAAAGCAATATCACTGGCAGAAACTCCAATGGCAAAAGCCATCCCACCCCTATGGCCATTATTCAGACTTTGCTTGATTACAGAAAACAACGCCGGTCCCACTGAAATACTCAGCAGCAATCCGATGGTGATTCCTTTCAACAAAGCTTCTGTCATAACATCTAAAATACGAAGTTATAAGTATGAAGTACGTCGTGCCATTTTTCGGTAAGTATGATTCTGGTAAATACAGTTGCTGCTACTGCTATTTTAAATCGTTCCTGATTGGAGAAAGCTATTCCATTGCTCCAGCATCTTTCCTTTCATCACTCTCGGAAATTTATGCTGACTGCCCAATTTTCCTTTTAGCTCCATAAACTTCAAAAATTTTTCTTCGGGCAATACTTCCAAAAAAACATCTTTTAATGCGCTGTCTCTTTCTGTTGCATAATCATCATTCAATTCCCGTAAGCATCCATCAATTCGTTTGCGGAGTTGTTCAACATCTACTTTATCATCGGTAGCAATATACCAGCGGTGGGCAAAGAAGTTCTCGTAGGGAAAACCTACCACGGTGTATTCGGGAATGCTGACATTAAACTCTTCGCTTACCAGTTCAATGGCTTTGTTCATATTTTCCACACTCAGGTGTTCCCCGGTAAGACTTAAAAAATGTTTAGTACGGCCTGTAATTACAACTTCACTTTTTTCGAGATCTACAAATTTTATTGTGTCGCCAATAAGATACCGCCAGGAACCAGCATTCGTACTCATCAGCAATGCATATTCTTTTCCTTCTTCTACTTCATGGATCATTTTTGCATCCGGATTGTCCACTATTTTTCCGTCGCTATCGAAATTTTTATCATCAAAAGGAACAAACTCAAAAAAGATATTGTTGTTCAATATCAGCTGCATGCCCTTTGCATGTTCTCTTGTTTTATACCCAATAAAGCCCTCGCTGGATAAATAATTTTCAATGTATACGATCGGCTTTCCTAATAATTTTTCAAATCCTTTTTTGTAGGGTTCAAACGCCACGCCACCATGTACAAAAAAGCTGAAATTGGGCCATACTTCATGTATATTTTTTGCGCCATACTGTTTCATCACCATTTCCATACACATCTGGCACCAGGCAGGCACACCAACTATATAGCCAATATCCCACTCCTTTGCATGTTCTACTATTTCATTCA
>LNFM01003108.1_pt1 | contig 33514 bp, 48 predicted proteins | sample 596031 | NCBI WGS metagenome assembly LNFM01 (sample SAMN04254537, study PRJNA301005) | activated carbon metagenome | isolation source: dual media filters at the Ann Arbor, Michigan drinking water treatment plant | place: USA: Ann Arbor
GGGCACAAGCATCGCCAGCGCGTTAGGAAGGTCGACAACTCGATCGTCCTCGGCGCCGGAGCTCTACACCCAAGCCGGGGAGAGAGTGAATGGGAGCCGAGGTACAACATCCTTTGCCTCGAAGTGCGGGGCGAACGTGACAGCAGAACGCTTCACATCGATGTCTACCAACGCGCATGGAAGGCAGCCGACACGGATTTCGGCAAGGCGCACGATGCCGATGACGCGTATCCGAAGCCGTTCGACCTAGCGTTGCCTTCGTGGACCCGTCCTTCTCCTGAAGCGCCCGTCAGTGATCCCATTGCTTCCCCTTCAACTGGAGGAAGCGCTCACGAGAGGAAGGAGAGCATGATCTCTACCCGTGACCTCGTGTTCGACTTGCTTGGGCTTTCGTATCCGGTGCGGATGAGAATTCTCTTGGACCTCTACCTAGTCGATGACGCCGATACCGGCATATCGGATAGTGAACTCGTGAAGCGCGCCATCAGGCGGGCAAGAGAACGCGATGTGCTGCTCCAACTCGAGGGCGCAATCCGCACGCTGAAGGCGAAGGAGTAAGACCCTGATCGGATTCGAGGAGCGATGCTTTCTGTCTCGGTTCGAGCCGACCGATGGGTGAGCCAGCTGAACTTTCCGACGTCGACATCAACGCAACGGTTGCGCTGGCCGATCGCATGTACCAGCGCGTTGCTCGTGACGAAGGGCGCCCCTACGATCTGTTCATCGATGAAGCGCTTCGCCTCGGGCTCCTCACGAAAGCCGATCTGCTAGCTGCGCGCGTGCCGATCATGTCCCTCGAAGCGCGCCACGCGCTCGAAGAGAAGCTCGACAAGGTTCACGACGCGATCGTGCTTCGCATGGCGCAAGTGATTCGCAAGCTCGGAGGAATTGCACCATGAAGGACGACCCCAAGGAAGAAGCTCACCCGTCTTACGTGATGGTCGGGCTCTATCGTACGAGCGGAGGAGGGTCACGCAACCTGTTCGGCTCAGCGATCAAGCATCATCCGTCTACGATGCGATTACGCATCGTGCGTGCCGTGCGGGTGCTCGATGAAGCACACGATCGCTACTACGGTCGCGTGAGCAAAGAGATCCTCGAGATCGAGATGTCATCGACGCAGTTCGCCGAGCTCGTGACGACACCGAACGTCGGATCGGGGGTGCCCGCGACGCTGCGTTTCTTCAACGGCGAGCAGATCGAAGATCCACCGAAGGTCATGACCGAGACCGAGCGCATGCGCGTCGGGTTCAAAGACCGCGTGCAAAACATGGTCGAGACGTCATACAAGTTCGCCCGTGAGATCAAAGACCTGACGAAGTCGCTCGGAGCCAAGACGAAGCGTCAGATCGACATCAAACTCGGCGTGATGACCGATCAGATCGCCAGCAACGCGCCTTTCTTCGTCGACATGTTCCACGAAGCCGCCGATCGTGTCGTCATGTCGGCGAAGATCGAGATCGAAGCCTTCGCGGGTCACGTGCTCCGTGCGACGGGCATCGAGACAATCGCGAACGGTGGGCTCCCCAAGCAACTAGCCGAGAGCGTCGGGCCAGTTGCCGCTGACATCATCGATGCCGAGGAAGTGAAGACCGATGCCGAGGACTGAAGCCAACCGCGAAGACGCCATCGAATTGCTGCTATGCGCCGCCGATGGGCCGAGCACGATTCTTCATGCCGCGAAAGCGCTCGGGCTTCCCGAGGGTGACCTAACGATCACGCTCGCATTCAAGGCATTGCTTACCGCCGATGAAGGAACGTTCGGTGAGTGCTACGTCGATTACTACCTCGATGCCGATTCCGCTGGATGGGCGATGCCGGTGCTCGGTGACAAGGTCATCGCGGCTTCGCACGGGTGGCAGCACGCGTGCCTTGAAGCAGCGCAGCTCTTGATCAACGAAGAAGTTTAGCGGCGCTGCGACGTTAGGTGGCGCGACGCGGTGTTATGCATCGCGCGGCACCGCTTGGCAACGTAGTGCAATGCCCGGCTCCGTGCGGTGGCGCGGCGCACTGCAACGCAATCCAAGGTTTTTTCTATGCCCAAATACCAGACCGTTCTACACGCTGTCATCGAGCAAGCACCCGATCTTGCGGTGTCTTCCAAAGAGAAGTATCAGCGCGATCTCGACATGTGGATCGACTTCGCAGGCGACAATCCCGTCGGATGGACCCGCGAGCAAGCGCAGGCGTTCTACAACGCGCTTCTCAAAACGATGAAGCCGCAAAGTGCCAACCGGCTCATGAGCTCGGTAAGCTACGCATCCCGATGGTGGGCACACACGGCGAACGATCCGAGCCTTGACTTCGCGATCGTGCGCAAGGCCGCGAACGACGATAGCGAGCCGCGAATGTCGCTCGATGCCGAGCAAGCTCGTAAGCTCCTCGACACCACACGCGCAAGCTCCCCGACGGATCTGCGCGATCGCGCGATGATGGTGCTCGGGCTCGAGACCGGAATGCGCCGGATGTCGCTTGAGGGCGCGAAGTTCGACGAGATCGTTGACAAGCCGTACTTGCGAATCCTCGTGCCGATCAAGGGTCACAACCGCCCGTTCAGCGTGCCGTTGTCCGACACCGCCGCGCTCGCGATCGCACGATGGGCGAGCTGGATCGCCTGGACGCGATCACCTGCCAAGACTGGCGCGATCTTCCGGCGCGTCTCGAGCAAGCTCGACGGTCGCGGCCAGACCCGTTCGCTGCCTGTCGGTACCCACGCGATCAGCGCCGCGATGATTCACAAGATCATCGCACAGCGCTCGGCCGAGGCCGGGATCGGTCACGTGCACCCGCACATCTTCCGACACACGTTCGTCACCTGGCGCACCGATGCTGGATTCACCGACGCACAGATCGCCGCGGTGACCGGGCATTCGCTGACGGCGCGCAGCGGAGCTCTCGGGAACTACAAAGACCTGATGGCGATCGGTGCGACGTCGCGGCAGTGGTCGCCGGCGTGGCTCACGGAATGGGTGAGCGAAACGTGTCGGTGAGGTGTCCCTCGGTCAGCTCAGGCGCGACTGACTTCCATCACGAGCCCTGCACGCAAAAAGCCTGCACGTGGTGGGAAGATCGCTGTACCGCCGTCGATACCGTGCCGGTCGGCAACCTCAAGCGCAAACGGAAGTGTGCGCTCGCGCGTGAATGCCGTTGGATGAAGCAGGCCCCCGACGGTGTCTGTCCTCCGATGACGCACGGCACCGTGTGTGAGCACCAAGGCGGAACCTTCAACACGTTCGAATTCGAGGACGCGTGAAGAAGCTCCGTGATGCCATGCTCGCGATCGCGAAGGACTTCACGATCGCGCGCAACTACAACCAAGATATCAGCGAAGAATTCGGCGAGATTGATCTCGAGACCGAATCCGTCATGCACGAGCTCGTACATGCCTTCGATCTGTTCGGGGCACCCACAAGCACCAAGCGTGTGAGCGCCATGCTGCAAGAGCTTTGCTCGTCGAGCCTTCAGTCGATGCTGTACGAGCACGACATGGCCGAGTATCGAACGTTGCGATGCGAGCGCGAGATTTTCAAACGCTTGCAGCAAGAATTCTTTCCAGAAATTTTGTGGGCAACCGCCGCGACCTACGCACTTGTCATCGGGCGTCAGGGCCGACGACACAAGCCACACTACCCGAGCCTGAATGCCAGGCTCTCGCAACGCGAGTGGCGAACGGTCAATCAGACGCTGTCACTGATCCGGAGCTACGCATGAAGCCGTTCCTGCATGCACGCGGTTCCGTGAAGCGTTGGGGCGGTGTCCCCGACGACTACATGAAGATCCACGACTTCATCGACCACACCAAGATCGCCATGCCAGATCTCCGACACCGCGCGATCTTGCACAATGCATTCGGCTGTTTTCTCGTCGAGCAGATCTTCGGCCACACGATCCAAAACTCCGACGGTCGGCAGGTCTCGACGCGTGAAATCGCCGAGCAGCACATCATCGAAGACATGGGCTTTCTTCCGTCGCTGGAAGATTGGCTCAAGCGACTACCGCAGGAAGCTTGGCATGGCGGAATTCACCGCCTGTCAAAAGAAGAACGAGAGGAAGCAATCAATCATGGCGCTCGAATCGATCTTGGAAACGCTCAACGCAGCTCGCTCGAAGTACGAGGAGCAGAAGAAGGAAATCAAGGAAACAGGGGCGAAGGCGATCGCTGACGTGATGACCCCGTTGGTTCCAGCGGGATTCAAGGTCACGTGGACGCAGTACACGCCGTATTTCAACGACGGTGACCCGTGCGTGTTTCGCGTCGGGGATCTCGAGCTTCGGCGTGTCGAGGACGACGACGAGATCTACGGCGCGATTGCGCAAGAGAAAGCGCTCGGAGATCAGTATTCTCGGTGGGTGACGCTCAAAGAGATCTGGCACAAGCTTCCAAAAGACATGCTCGAAGTTGCATTCGGAGACCACCGCGAGATCAGCGTCATGGACGGCAAGCTCGTAGACGAGCAGTACGACCACGAATGAATCGCGAGCGGCGCCGAAAGATCATCTACGACGCCCGTGGGTACGCCTCGCGCGTGCTGTCATCAACGATGGATACCGCCGAGACCTACCCCGAGGATTACGGGCTCGTTTCCGACGAAGAGATCTTGCTGTTCGAGCGCGAGATCTTGCGTATCGCCAAGCAGATCGCGAAGTCATAGTTGCGCCTCTGCCTCGCGATCCGCTAGCGTGCACACAATGTCAAAGCTCACGCCCGGAGAAGAAACCCTCGAGATCGGTGTCATCCATCTCGACGCGTCCAACCGTTCATGCGTCGCCGAGCTCCGGCGCGGCATGGTCAACAAGCACGGCGAAGTGATCGTCACGAGCACGCAGCACGCGCATATCAACTGGAGTACCGTCGAGGCGCTGTTCCTCCGGGTACGCGACACGATCCAGATCGATCTCGCAACGTCGCAGCTCGCGGGTGTCGAGATCTACGAGCGGCCCATCCCAGCCGCGCCCGAGCCACCGCCGGTGCCCGAGCCCGCGCCGCTTCCCGAGCCGGAAGTCGAAGCCGAACCGGAAGCCCCCGCGATCGTGGAAGCCGAGCCCGAGCCCGTCGTCGACGTCAGCGAAGCCCCGCCGGAAGCCGCCGAAGCTTCCACGGAGGGACTTCCAGGCGAAGCCGAAGCGCCGCCGTCGGAATCGTAACAACCCGCAGTAGACGGGTCCCGTGATACGTTCGACGCATGCTTCGGGGCATGCTAGGACGATTCACCGACACGCAGTTTTTCTGTAACTCGACGAGTTGCTCCGCGAAGGGAGCCGCTCACACGAGCTTCGTTCGGCTGCAAACGCTCCTCGGGAACTTCGGATACCGAGGCCCGACCGACGGCAAGATCACTCCGACGTTCGCAGCTGCGCTCAGCAAAGCGCCCGTGAACTACGGGACCCTTGCGCCAGGCCGCGAGGGCTTCGATATGGTGTTCGTCGCCGAGTACGCCCACGAGCTCGGTGACGCGCTCGCGCTGGCGCTGCAACAGGCCACGGGCGAAGGCTTCACGACAGGTATTCCGAGCAAGAATCCCGTGACCCCACCGCCGGCCGTCGTGCCCGCGAAACCGTTCCTGCCGCCGGTTCCAATGCAGCCTGTCGCTCCTCCGCTGCCCCCGCCGCCGCCCGATCCGGTCGACACGAGCAACTACCCGGTACCGTCGACGCAGCCCGTGACCGTCACGAGCCCGCTTCCGGTGATCGACACGCGGCCCTCGTCCGTACTGCCAAGCGCTACGACTGCCATCACGGACAAGCTCACGGCGTTCTACGCAGCGCACAAGCAACGTGTGATCGTCGGTGGCGTGGCGGTCGGGATCGCGGCGTTGCTCGGCGCCGGGACGCTCGCGTATCACAAGCGCAAGCGTCGAGCGGTCGCAGCTTAGTTTGGAAGGACATCGAGAAGCCGATCAAGCTCAAGTTCGAGTACGTCGGGGATCTGACTTCGTGCGCCGGATTCATGCTGGGCTACGATCTTGGCGCCAAGTCGCAGACCGGCACCGACTAGTCAGACCCCGCGTGTAGGCTCTTTGCATGGCTGCCATTGCATGCGTCGAGAGTGACCGCGATCTCCACATCGTTCGTTGGGTCGGGAAGTCCGGCTTCGCGAGCGTCGGGATCTTCAGCTACTGCGGAACAAAGTTCGACGGTGGCGATGGCACCGTGCAAATCCCCGAGATCGCCCTGATGCGCTCGGAGATCCCGGCGACCGCGGCGCCCGCGCGCAACCTCAAGCCCTGCGAGGGCTGCAAGACCGCGTGGGCGAAGCTCGAGACCACGAGCATCACGGCGGGATGATGCTCGGCACCTTCCTGTTTTTTGGCTACGCCGCGAGCGCAATCGGCGCCGTTGGGGTGATCGAGCTGTCGCTGATCGGCTCGCGGTTCAATCACCCTGCGGTCGTGATCGGCCTCGCGACCGTTTGGCCGGTGACGCTCACCGGGATGCTCGCCGTCGATCTCGTGCGGGCGCTTCGCAAATGAAGCGCTTCCGGATCAAGATCACCGAGCCCAACAACGAGCCGCGGCTCGTCGACTACGCGTGCTCGTGGTGTGAGACGCGCCCGCCCAACGCCGACGACGTTCGCGAATGCACCGCGATCGATGGCGAGCATGAGCCGATCAAGATCGGTCAGGCGTTGTCTTCAACGATTCGGTTAGAGAACGATCGCCAGATCAACCGCATGCACGCAATGATCGCCGTGCTGATCGACGGCACGTTGCGTGTGATCGATCTCGGGTCAACATACGGAACGTATGCAACGAGCCCAACGTGGAATGGCGAGTACCGCATTACGACGACGCGGCTCGAGAAACCGTTTGGTTCGCGCGTGCGTGTCGGGTCGACGTGGCTCGACTTCCTCGAAGTTGGGAATTGACTCGCGAGCCTAGCAACGTTTACGTTGTCCGTGATGACAACGTGCAAGCTATCCGAGGAAGAAATCGCGGATATCGAAGCTGCCGCTTACACGGCCTTCGATGAAGGTCAGCGCGGTCCGAGCGATGAGACGTTAGCGAAACTTCGTCAGCCTTGTACAAGCACGTGCAAGCACGGCAAAACGATCGGCTGGAAGGGTCCCGACGTGGTGTGGGCTGGCGGATGGTCCATGTGCGTGTGCTGTCAGCAAGGCTTTGGCTGGATTGGCTCCGCGAGCTACGACGCTGACGGGTTGGCTTCGGCGCGCGAGCCCGACAAGGAGCACTGCCAGGGCTGCGGTGGGCGCGATACGGTGTTCCAGCGGCGTGATCTCGAGCAGTACGAGCACCCGGAACACGAGCGCCTGTTCTACCGTGTCAAGCGCCTGACCACGGATGAGATGTTCACACTACTGCGCGTCGCCGTCGCTGCGGATCTCGTCGGACTCACCACGCTACGGAAGCTCGTGGAGCGCATCCCGCCCGATGCGCCGCAGCGCCGCGAAGCAGTCTTGCTCGTGAAGGCACGCGATCAGGGAGTCAAAACGTAGCGATCGATTCCGGCAACCACGTTGAAGATCGTGAGCTCACTTGTAATTCCGCTCGCGATGTTCTTCACCGTGATGCAAGGCATGGTCGCCTGTGATGTTCCGCTCGGAATGTCGGTGGTGACCTCGAACATCGGAGCTGTGGGCCACGCCGTGCCTTGCTCGACGAACCACAAGCGTACGAGCGAGTTGTTGTAAATCTCGATGCGCATTCGATACCACGTGTCCGCGAGCACCGTGACGCCGGACGCCGTTGGCGTCACGACCGAGTTGGCGGCGTTGTAGAAGATCGCCTCCGGATCGGTGTTGGAGTTGATCTCCATGTAGACGCCGTTCGCGACTGCGGCTGTCAGTGAGGACACGAAGCCTGCACGCACGAAGAATTCGTTGACCGCATCGCTCAGCACCGGGATCTTGAAGATCGCATCGTAGATGCGAAGCCCGGACGTTGCGGAGAAGACAAGCGTTGCTTGCCCACCGCCTGGCCCGACGGCAACATGACCATCCGGTGTGCCAGCGAGGATCGTCCACACATTCGGATGATCTTCATCGAAGTTGTCGGCATTACCGCCAACACCGACGCCGACATCGCTCGAGCCCCACACGTTGAGATGTGCCGTCGACAGGATGATAAATGCCTGCGCGCGCGGTTGTGGAACGTTGTACGTGAGCGCTGGCGTCGACGATGTTTGGTTCAGGTTGTCGTCAGCAAGCGCTTCGATCGTCCATGCATCGGCGACGATCGAAGTAGTCGAGCGCTGATACGCAAGCGTATATGTATAGTAGACATCACGGTTGGTCGTACCGGCCAATTTCCGATTCGAGTAACCCGCTTGCATTGTGACAGCGAGCGGAATATTCGTCGTGATCGATGCCGTAGGTGCGCTCAGGTTTGCGCCACCATCGACGCCCAAGTAGAAATCCACTTGCGTTGACGTGATGACGATACGCCAGAAGTAGTAGACGCCTGCGGTGATCGTGATGCCGCTATCAACGGGGGCACCAACGCTCGCAGCGACCACGCGGAACTGTGCCTGCGCGTCGACGTTCGAATCGATCTCGATGTAAATGCCGTTCGTTGGCGTGACGGCGTATTCATCGAAGATGCCCGCCATGAAGTTGAACTGCTGTGCTCCCGTCGAGATCGTTGGGATCGCGAACACGCCCTCGAGCACCATCGGAGCAGTCGCTGCGTCGATCGTGAGCGATTTGCTCGTGACATAGCCTGCGTAGCCCGCTGCATTGACGCCCGTACGAAGGCGCGACGTGCCGAACTGGCCATTGTCCTGCGCGCTGCCATCGATCACACCAGAGGTGGTGCCGCCCGATGCCGGGAAGCTGCCGGTGACCGGGCCGAAGTCTGCCGAGGCGGACGGGTTGAAACCGCCACGCCCGTACGCGTAGAACACGATCGGCGGCGCAATGTTCTGTGGCATCAACCACGCAAGCGATCCGTCAGCGCCGCGCCCGCGCACGTTGCCTGCCACTTGGCCTACCGCCGCACTTGGCGTGTGGTGCATGTACTGGTAGCCGAGCTTGAAACCGCGGCTGAGTAAGCCTGCCTGCTTCAGAATCACGATCCCGATCGCCGTCACGCGAGCTGCGGAGCTCGGGATCGTCGTCGAGATGCTTGCGTTCGGGACGCCCCATTCGCCGTCGTCACTCCACGCACCGCCCGAGAACGTCGTCTTGATCCAGAATTCGGCGAGCGTGTTGTTCGTGATGCGAACGCGCAGGTGATAGTAGTTGCCGGCGACGACCGTGATTCCGGTGTCGACCAGCGTTTCCACGCCGTTCGAGACGCAGCGTGCTTGAAAGCGTCCACCGTTGATCGAGTGCTTGTAGCGGATGTAGCAACCGTCGGTCGTGAGCTCTCCGTTGGAGTTGTCGTTGAACCCAGCGGAGAAGATGTACGTCTGCCCCGCGTCCGACAACACCGGAAGCGAAAACGTCGTCTCGTAGATCCATTCCCCCGACGTTGCGGAGAACATCACCGCTGGTGCACTTGCTGAGGTCGATCCGTACGATCCGCTGGCCGTCGTCCCGGTTTCGAGAAACGCGCCGTTCTGAAACCACGACGGCTCACCGACGAGCGCCGATCTGTTCGCGCCGGCTCCTACAAAGACTGACTTGAACCCTTCTAGTCCCTGTCCAGAGATAAGCGGCGTCGTCGGTAGCGGGCCACCAGCACCACCGTTCTCCCACTCGGTGTATTGATTCGACCACCACGAGGGATGATTCGCCTGCCAAGCTGCCGCACCCTGCTCATCGACGATGTTGGCTTCGCCAGCATAGCCCTGCGGCAACTGAAACCAAAATGCTGTGATCATGTTACGCCCCCAAGAATTGGAAGCTCGGCTGTGCGCCCGCACTCACACCCGTACGCACAAAGTTCGCGTTCGTGATGTTGATCGACGCTGGCATTGCCGTTGAGAAGGACGCATTCGAGTAGCCGTTGACCCACTGTTGGGACACCGTCGCATCGCCACCAAACATGCGGCTGAAGCCAACACCACCGGCCGTAACCGCCCCGTAGTACGTGCCCGATCCCGAACTAATGTTCGTCGTATTCCAACGAATGTGTTGTGCAATCAGATAGTCGCCCGGCGTAAAGTTGAACGTCGCGCCCGTTGCAACGAACATCGCTGGCGACGATCCAAAGAGGACGTTCTGATCGATCGTGAACGCCTGCGAGTGCGAGCTCGCGAGGCTCGCGGTCGACGCCACTAACGTATACACGCCCCACGAGACCGTGATCGTCTCGGTGATACCGATGGTATCGTACGAGAAATTGAGCATGTTCCGGAACTGCGTCGCCGTGACGTGCGCCGCGAAGCTCTGGCGGTACAACGAGAGCGCGCCGAATGAGAGCGCGCTGGTATCGCCGAACATCCCCGGATCTTGAAGCATCGAACCGAGGTAGCCGGGACGGGCAACGAGGTTCACAACTCGCCCGTTCGTCGCGTTCGTGATGAACGAGACACCCGACGCATTCGAGAACGTAACGGAATCGGCGATCGTGCCACCGCCGATGAATGCGATGGACCGAACTGCGCCGATCGCGCCGGTCAACGTTCCGTTGTTGAGCCCAAACGAGAGTCCGTTGAGGTTACTGAACTGAACCGTGCCCGTCGATTGGCTCTGCGTACCGGCCGAGATCGCGAAACCAGCGCCCGCGGCGATGCTCGCGGTGATCGTCGAGCCGTTGATGCCGAACGATACCCCGTTCGCGTTGCCGAATTCGATCTGACTTCCGGCGGCGAGTGTCGTTCCTGCCGAGACGCGGCGAATAGCATCGAACGATGCCGTCACCGTGTTGCCGTTGACGCCGAACGACATCCCGTTGCTGTTCGCCCACAGCACCGAAGGTCCCGTGGCAAGCGTTGTACCGGCCGAGACCGACTCGATCGCGGCGTTCACGCTCGCAGTGATCACCGAGCCGTTGAGGCCGAACGAGACGTTGTTCGCGTTCGACAGAACGAACATCGAGCCGCCGCCGGACGATGTACCTGCCGACAACGAACGAACACCGTCGAACGACGCCGTCATCACGTTCGAATTCGAGAGCCCGAACGAGATCCCGTTGCTGTTCGACCAATTCACGGTGCCGGTCGACACGCTCTGCGTGCCACCGCTGATCGCGACACCGCCGCCACCACCGCCCGCTGCGCTCGCCGTGACCGTCGAGCCCGACATCCCGAACGAGACCGTGGGCGAGTTGCTGAAGACGATCAGACCGGCGCTCTGCGAGCTGCCGCTCGCGCTGATCCCAACGCCACCGCCACCACCGCCGCCGAGGGGCGCCGCAACCACGAACGGGTAGAACGCCGAGAGCCCGCCCGGCGGTTGTGCATCCTCGATCGTGTGCCAGCGCTCGACGCAGACGTTGACCGCGTCGGCCGCGCCAAGCGTGCGCGTGACGGTGACGTTGGTCGCGTCGGCCGTGATGGTGAACCCGCCACCATCCGCCGTGATGAATTCCGGGATGACGCTGCGCGTACCGAACGCGAGCAGGTGTGGCAACGAGACTGGGACACCGACCACCAGCCCCGTGAATGCGAGGATGTTCTTCAGAACGGTTCGGGGCACGGAACCGACGCTATCACAGAACGGCCCGGTCGCGCCTCGACTACTTGTCTGGTGTCAAGTCGATTCGCGGACGCTTCACCAGAAATGCCTGATAGTCGTAAAGCACATTCCAATCACTCTGCAAGTGTTGCTGCTGATACTCGGGCGAACGCGCGCGGAACACCTGATCGGTCGACCAGTCCACGACGATATCGAAGTTGACCCACGTGTTGTAGTGCCCGATCCCCATCGCCACACGCGATGGCGCATGGAAATAGTAGAACGTCTCGAGCACGAAGAACCGACGGTGCGTCGGATCCTGGAAGCCGCGGTGATGACGCGCGGCGGGTACCACGACCCGCATGCGACCGTCAGGACGGAGCACGCGCCAGCACTCTTCCATGAAGCGGAACAACGCATCTTTTGCGTGCGGCGAATTCTCCGTCGGATCGATTGCCGAGCCGTCGCGCGAATCGACCATGATGTCGGGGATGTGCTCCATGAAGTGTGAGCAGTGCAATTCCTCGACGGAGTTGTCCGCCCACGGCCACGGGTAGCGCAGCAAGTTGACCTTGTGCTTGACGCCCGAACCGGCGATGTCGACGCCCTCGAAGCCATCGGCTGGCGCGTTCCCGCACGCAAGATCGAGCCGTAGGTTGGTCGTGTTGACCGTGATCATCTGCGGCTCGCTCAACACGGGATCGCCCGAGCTCGACGCGAGCACCGGCTCGGAGAGGATCGGCTCGGTGTTTTGCGCTGCAACCTTGGCGATGTGCGCGAGATGATCGCTGTGCGTGTCGTCGGTATCGGCTTCGTTCTGATCGATGGGCTCTGACATTGAGCCGACTATCGATCGTCGGTCTGACTACCAGCCCCGCCGACGCTTGCGCTTGCCTGCCAGATCACGCTTCTGCTTCGAAGTCTGATCACAACGGTGCGCTTTGTGCTTGTAGTGTCGCGGCGGCAGATCCGGAACACCAAGCCCCGCGCCGGGCAACGAAGCCCCGAGCAACATCGCCGTTGCAAGCATCATCCGTGAGCGCATCAGTACACTTCTCCGGTGCTAACATCCATGTGCCCGACGGTGACTCGCATGTCGACAGCAAAACGCTTGCCCGCGAGCCTCGCCATCTTGCAGAAGTAGAGATCTTGCGTGAACGCCTTCGGACCTTCCGCTGTCACCTCGGATTGCGTCACGAACCACGGCGGCGGGATGTCGCGGAACATCTGCATCTTGAACACCGCGCAGCCCATCGCGATGCCGTTGACTTCCATGATCTGGCCATTCTGGAGCGCCGACCTGATGTCACGCGGGCGGAATTCGAGCTCGCCCGTCCGACGGTAGTGATCCGGATCGCCGTACGCTTGCGGCATGCCGCCATCGCCCTTCGTCCAGTAGAGCCCGCTGACTGCATCGAAGCCGAACTTGTCGATCACCTGGATCAACTTGTGCTGCGCGTCTGGCGGCGGCAGGTTGTCATCCTCGAGCGTCATGATGTACTTCCACGTCGAGAGCTCGGGGTGAGCGAGGATCGTCTTGATCGTCTCGGTGTACGCCTGCCCGACCTCGTCACCACGCACGATGTGCAGGTAGCGCTTCTGGTTCATGAACGGCATCAGGCCCATGAGCGCCGAGACCGTCTTGTGGTGGATCATCCCGCGCGTGGGCAGGATGATCACCGTCGAGTTGTCGCGAAACGACGACCCGTCACGAAGCTCGATGTTCTGAAAGTTCTTCCCGAGCTGCGCTTTCGCATCCTCGGCTGCAATCATCGTGGGCGGCTTGGTGGTCACCCGTAGCATTGTACTCGGGCGGTCTGACTAGCCCCCGTGATAGATTGCTCCGGGTGAAGGCCCACGGCGAGCGTATCGTGATCTTCGGCGACTCTCTGTCCCACCCCGGCAGTGATGACGGGCCGACGCAGAGTCTCGTGACCCTCGGATCGAATCGATTCTCGTCGGCCCCCGGGGATCTGATGGGCAGCATGTTGCTCGAACAGGGGGCCGAGGCCGTCATGATCGACGCGCGCGTGGGGCGCAGCGCTTGGAACTACTGGAAGCGCGAGAACACCGCCGAGCTCATGGCGACGATCGCCGAGTTTCGCCCCACGAAGGCCGTCGTGATGCTCGGAACCAACGATCTCGGGCTCTCGGCGAGCGCCGAAACGCAGGCCTTTACGGCGATCCGCGACACCCTGAAGTCGTTCGGCGCCGAGGTGTGGGCGATCGGCCCGATGCACTATCAGCCGCCGGCGAGCGCGTACAACGCGAAGTCGCAAGCGACGTTCGACCTGATGAAGTCGATCTTCGGCGGCGGCTACACGCTCGACGCGCGACCCCTGACGCTGAACGCAGCGCGATCGCGCGATGGCGTGCACTTCTCGACTACGGGTGCGCGCGAGGCCGCGATCGCGCTCACGCAGGCACTGATCGCGAAGAACCCCAAGGCCGCGTGGTGGGGTTGGGGTCTCGGGCTCGTGGGCGTGATCGGCGTGGCGTTCCTCGGGTACAAGTTCGGCTCGCGTGGTGGGGGCGGGATGTCAGGCCTCGAGCTTCCTCCGGGACCTGGCGAGGACGCACGCGATTGGGGGCCGATCATCAACGACGCGTTGCAGGAGGGCGACACCGAGCGCGCGCAAGAGCTTCTCGCCGAGCTCGATGACGATGACCGCGAGAAGCTTCGGAAGCTCCCCGGTAACGCGATGTGGCGCGTGCACAACGAGAAGGATTGGGACGCGCACGATGCCGTTCGTGATGTGCTCGACACGCGTATGACCGAGGAAGCTGCGCTGCAACAACTTGCTGACGACATGGACGACTACCGAGAGAATTGGATCGATCAGAACGCAGAAGACGTGATCGCAGAAGGTGGCATCCCCGAGATCGCGTGGGAGAACTTTCGCGAGAGCGCGCTCTATGCATCGCGAGCGGAGTACAAGCGTCAAGCTGGCGAGCGTCAGCGTCAGAACGATGACGAAGAACTTGATGGCCCCGATCTCGGCGCTCGCAACCGCGATGACTTCTCCGAGGACGAGCTCACGTTCGGGCGTGAATACGCCCTGAAGCAACGCTTCCAGAAAATCCTGTCGAGCGAGGAGCCCGGCGCCGTCGAGGCTGCGCAGGACTTCGCGCTTGAGAACGGGCTGACGCTCTCGGAGCCCCGTCAAACGTCGGGTCGGTTGCGTCTCTCACCGAACGATCGCGCGTGGGATCCGACGACAGCGATCGACTGGAACTACGACTGGACGAAGTACGGGCACGGCCAGCGTACGAGCTATCTCGACGTCGTTTACAACAACGAGAAAATCCTCTCGAAGACGATCCAGATCGGCACCGAGGATAACGACTACGCGCGCAAGTCGATCGTGAGCTACGCGTGGGCCGCTGCGAAAGCGATCAACCTGTTGCCCAAGGGCGCCAGCAAAGAGCAAGTGATCGCAGCGGTCGAGGCGGCGATCGATCAGGACACGTCAGAGCCGTCGGAGTTGTGGGGCAAGCGCCAGCTCGAAGCACCCGGCGCTCCTGCGCGCTCGCTCAAGGAACAGCACGAGTTGTTCACGCAGTTGATTCAGGAAAACCCGCCGCAATTCGAGATCGCAGAAGACATGCTCAAGCAGGACGGCACGACGCTACGCAAGATGATGTATGACGGTCCGGCGACGTTGCACTACTTTCTCGAAACAAAACGCGCCCCTCTCGATCGCGACTACGCGAAGAAAGAGAAGAAGGTCTCGGGTAGCTTCACGCCGGTCGGTGACGATCGCACGCAAGCAAGCGCGATCAGCTTCTACGTCGCGCATGGGCCGTCTCGATACGCCTTCGAGAAGAAGCTCGACAAGCCGGTACCCGCCGATGATGCCCGCAAGATGATCGCCGCGACGATTTGGGAGCTCACGAAGCGCCTCTCGCCGTTCTCGCTTGACGTCGACGAGCCAACCATCCAGCGAATCGCCGAGAAGACGATCAAGCAGCGCCACAACATCACGAAGCGCTACGCCGACATCGCGTGAGCTACTTCCGCGACTTGAACTTCACCACGGCCTCGTTCCACAGGTCGGCCGCATGACAGATCGCCGAACTGATCGTGCGATGCGCCGGGAATCCGCTTGGCCGGTGATCACCGAAGCAGAGCCTCAAGCCGAGCCACTTCCGGCAGACGTACTTGACGTAAAGCTTCGGTGCGATCCACTCGATCGATAGTTGCGGTTCGCAATCACAAACCGGGCATGGATACGGCATCGAGTGCACGGTAGCGCCGCGGTCTGACTAACGACGGCGTTTCCGACGACGCACACCGTCGAACGCACTTGAGATGTAATGCGCCTTGTTTGCTTCGAGCCGACTGCACGCCTTCGTGCGATCCTTGAAGCTCACGACGTTCACGAGGTGAACGCTCTTGTCGTGGTTGTAATTCGTATACGGCGATCGTACGTAGCGGTCAGCCCCCTCGCGAATCATCTCACGCTGAGCGATCTTCTTCGCGTCGGGAAGGTTCGCTGCGCAGATCAGCACCTTGAACGGGCGCATCCCAACGGGTTTGAGTGTCGCCTTGAACGTCTTCATCGCTTCTTCGTCGCGAGGTAGCCGCCAAGCACGAGCCCGGCGAGGATCAGCCACGGCTTCGCCTTCGCCGTGTCGATCGGCCCGAGGAGACCCACGCCACGCACGCCGCGCAGCATCGAGCTCGCCCGCGTCTTGGGGCGCGCGCTTCGATCGTCCCAACAGCACGGACGCGGCGGGTAGTCACAGCACAGATCACCCGTTCGCCCGAGCGTCATCGCATCGACGATCCGCTCCATCGGAGACGGCGCCACGCGCGCGCCCGAGAGATCCATGATCATCGGCACGTGCTACCGGCCGATCCGACGGAGCGCCACGTGATCGCCGCCGACCGACACCGCCTTGAGCTTCCGGCCGACCTTGCAGACCGCGACGGTCGTCCCGCGCGCGAACTGCCGATCGGAGCCGAGCTTGCCGCCGCGCGCGGTGTACTTGCTCTTGCCGACCTTGACGAAGTCGGGGTGACACGCGTTGCGTCCCCGCTTCCCCGTGCAGTCCATCTTCGCGCGGAACACCTGGCGGTTCTTGCAGCGAATCGTCTTGGGCTTGGACTTGCTCTTGCGCCGCTTCTTTGCCATGAGGCCTAGAGTCGCGCGTTTCGAGCCCGAGAGCAAATCTTAGCCGCGCCCACGCCGTATTGCCGCGCGCCTGCGTTCACGACGCTCGGCAGCATTGTAGTTCCAGCGCTTCGCGCGAGACGCCGCGATGACCTTCATCACCACACGATTCAACGCAAAGGCGTTGTCGGTCTGATAGGCCGTGCCCGTCTTCTTCAACGCGCATTCATAGATCGCTTGATGGTCGTGCCGCAGGTTCTGCACGGCATATGGATCGAGCTTCGCTTGCGCTTCGTAGCAAGCGCGAACGGCACGGACGTTCGTGCGCTCCTGCTTGGTCATTCGTCGACCGAGCGCCATCACTTCCTCTTCTTCGCGAGAACGCCGTCCCACCACTGCTTGTCGGTCAGCTTCGAGCTGCCAAGCTTGCCACGCAACCCCTGACGACGACGCGCGCGCCGCGTGCCAGTCGTCCGCCGCTCGCGCGCCTCGATCTCGCCGTCGATGCATGCATACCACGCGTCGCGGTTGGTGCTCTTCGAGTAGCCCTGCTCGGCACAGATCGCCTCGTCACGACGCTGCTCGATCGCGTCACCGCGGTTGCGTTGCTTCGAGATCAACGCTTCCTTGCGCGCGCACGCCTTGAAGGCCTTGCTCGACGGATGGAGCTTCTTCGCGAGACAGCGCTGCTCGCTGATCGTCCATCGCTTCTTTGCCATCAGCGCCTCCGCTTCTTACGACCGTCGAGAGCGCTCGGGTCGTATGTGGTACGCCAATCCCACGGTGTTAGCTCCACACGTTTGCACGTGTTGTATGAGGCACGCTGACCTTCGCTTGTGAGGTAAAGCGTCGTCGCAGATCGCACGCCTCGCCGCTCGATCATGCCTTCGCGAATCAACTCGCGCTCAGCTCGGTCGAGCTCAGCGACCGTTGTACGATTATCGGCTCGCGCGATCTTGCGCGCGAACGAGCGGAAGCCGCCGCCCGTGGCTCGCTTGCCTGTGTTGGGGTCAACACGATCGCCACTTCCACCGAGGAAGCGCAACGCGCAGATCAGAAGTGTCTTGGCGTCTGCCGCCACGATCAGCGATTCCTCTTCGGTCGCTTCCTGTAGTTGCGCTCGCGCGCACGATCCGCTGCGCCCTCTGAGCGCGCCCGATCTTCAGCGGCAGCCGTTTGATACAATCGCCGTGAAGAACCGCACTTATCCAGCATGTTCTGGAACGCGTTATCTTCGTGCGATGGGAGTTCGCCTTGGGTACGTAAGAGCTCAGCTTGCCCTCGAGAAAACTTCTCGAAATCGCCCTTTTTGAACGCCTTACCCTGAACCCATCCGCGCTGCATTTGCTGTTGCCCGAAACGGAAATTCGTACGCGCGAGTGAACACGTTGTTGCACGCGCAGCACGAGCAAACGAACGATTTGCCGCGCGAAGATTCTTCAGGGCCGTCTTGAGCTTACCGACTGACATCGGTGCTATCGCCGGCGGCGACCCGAGAGCCCGATCGTCTTCTTGATCTGCGTGCCGAACTTCTTCCAGCCGAAGAAGCCGATTGTGGCGCTCGCCACGAGGACGAGCCCCGCCTGCACGAAGCTTGGCAGCTTGTTCCACTCGTCGGAGACACCGCTGAGCGGGCGAACCTGCGAGATGCCGAGGCCCATCAGGCTTCCGCCGTCGGCAGGAACCTGTGAGTAGTACCAGGAGCCATAGGTACCCGGCAGTTGGGCATACTGCACGTGTTGCTGTTGATGCGGGTTCGTCGGATCGAAAAGCGCGTCTTGGCGCCACTGACTCATCTGTGCGAGGCCAAGCATGCGTTGGATCTCCGTCGAAAGACGTTGCCTTGGATTGGATTGCAGGACAATGGCTGGCTGCGCCTAACCTGGCTACACCACACCTGGCCTGAAATCAGAGCAAGCGTTTCGCTTGCTTACTTGCGCCGCGTCTTGCGGCTCTTCCTGCACTGGCCCTTGCGACGACCACGGGAGACCTTGCCGAACTTGCAGCTCTTCTTTTTCGCCATTGTGAGGTGAGAATTCCACAACTTGAAGCCGCCGTCAAATCTCGTGCTCGCTCTCGAAGCTCGGCATCGGCAGATCGTTCGCGATCGCGGCCCACACCTCCGCGTGACACCGACGAGGAAAGCACCAACACGCGAGTTTTTTACCCCGAAGCGACAGCGCAAGAATAAGCAGGCTCGGGGTACCCAAGACGCGATCGCGGAACTTCTGGATCGACTCCACGCGCGAGCTCGTGCGCCATGGTGGCTTGGTGAGAATGTTGTCGCTGAACGGATTCCCATACACCGATGGGCGCCCAACGTAAACATCGTGGGGCAGGTGTTTGACGGTGACAAAGTCGCGCGGGGTCATTCTTCGACTTCAACTTCGATCAGGGCTTCGGTCGTCGTGAGACCGCACGCCGAGCAGAAACCGTGATCGATTCGATGATGTTTTCGATGCCCGTCGCCTGTGCATTCGCCGGTCATCAACGTCAACGCGTCGTAGGCCATGAACACCGCGTGCGTCGGTGAATCGCCTTGCGTGCAGATCTCGTAACTCAGATCGAACGGATCAAGTCCGCGCACGATCGCGACCCACACACCCGGAATGTCCTCAGCTGGCTCGACGATCACAGTGAAGCCCTGCTTGATCTCGATGTCAGGTTTCGTGGTCCTGATTTTCATTGCTTCCTCACGAACGTGAATGCCTGCGCGCCGCTCGCCCACTTCTTTCCGACGACAGGAACGCGATCCCAGCCGTGTGCTTTCATCCAGATCGCCGCTTCACCTTGAGGGCAGATCCACGACTCCCAGCGCTGAATATACGTGAACCCGGCACGCGTGAGCTTGCGCGTTCCATGTTTGCCGTTCGCGTAGCTAGACTTTCGCGCGCCCTCGGCATCCTCGTAGATCGGCCGCTTGCTTCGGATCGTCGGCGTCCATCCCGAGCATTCGTACACGAAGCCGTTGTGCCCCTCACCCTCGTCGGAGTACGTGAGCAACACGGGCCAGCGCGTGCGATCGATCAAGTACTTCATCTGTCGACGAAGCGGCTTGCTGATGTGCTTGAGCCGACGCTGTGCTTTCCCGACGGCGACCATGCGCGAGAGCGAAAGAACCGCGCTCGGCATCTCGGGACACACGGCCTTTGCAGCTCCAACCGGCGGTGGTTGCCACGCGTACGCCGCGATCGGCTTGTCGTCTTCGAACACCCCAAAGCAGTAGGTCATGCTCGACGAGAGCGACTTGTAGCCATGGTGCTCCTCGAACAACGGCAACACGACGTCACGTGTTGTCGCGCGAAGTTCGTACGACGGGCCTTTCACACCCGAGACCTGATCAGCACGCAACCTCGAGCCCCTCGCCGATCGGCTTTCGCACCTACCGAATGTCGCTCGTCGAGCGCTTCGATGTTCGCCCACGCGTAGAGCTCGCGGATGCGTGGTGTGTCGCTGTTCGACGCAAACACGCGCGCGCCATTCTCCGCAGCACGGCGAAGATGCTGTGCGAGCTCGGCCTGATCCCCGTCGCCGAAGCCCTCGGCGGTGTAGCCCGTGAACGTGCCATCGTATGGCGGATCGGCGTAGATCACCGTGCCGCGCGCGGTCTGCGTGATCGACAGGTCACGCTTGACTCGGAGACCAGCGCCGACCTTGCGAATCCCGTCGAGCGCGTTGCCGTAGATGATCGTCGTCGAGCGTAACGCGCGCGTGTACGTCCGGATCACGTCGATCGACAGACGCTTCGGGTCCGGGTAGTTCGCGCATGGCACGTTGAAGAAGCCTTTGCGATTCGTACGCCACAACCCGTTGAAGCATCGTGCGTTGAGCCACAGGAACCGCGCCGCGCGTGGTGCCCACATCGAGCGCGGGTTGTTGACAGTCGCGTTGAATTCATCGCGCACGCGGAGGTACAACTCGGTCTTGCGGAGGGCGTTGTTCGGTAGCGCATCCTCACGCGTGTAGAGCTCGTTGAGCGCGAACATCAGAGCATCGGGCACGCGCTGAACGCAGAGCCACGCGTCGACGAGCGCACGATTCATGTCACCGCCGACTTTCGGAAGCTCGGGCGGTAGCGCCAGCATGATCGCACCGCCGCCGAGGAATGGCTCGAGGTACGTCTTCGGGTTCGTCGCGAGAATCTCGGGAACGAGCTTCTCGACGAGCCACGACTTGCCGCCAGCGGATTTGAAGAAGGGTTTCATGGCCGACGGTTGACCTGATGCGTGAGCCACTCGACTTTCTTCACGAGTTCGTCACGCTCGGTCAGAATCGCGTTGTAACGCGAGACGAGATTCGCGCTGCGTATCTCGGAACCGATGATCGCGCGCTGAGCTGCTTCGCTGACAATCGCCGCTGCCGCGAGGTTCCACGCAAGCACGCTGTTCCAATCATTGCTGATCCACGCCGTGCGCAAGATGACGCACGCACCCGCGTAGGTCGCGTGTTGATCGAGCTCTTGTTTCGTGTACATCAAAGTGATTGCCTTGGTTTGCTTTACGTTGCGCGGCGACGCGATACCTAGCTGGGCAGAGCCTGACGTTGCCGTGCACTGCGTGACACTGCGCAACAACGCGTAGCTTCGCGTAGAAATTAGCTGACCCAGTACATCTCATTTTGCGATCGCGTGATCGCAACGTACTCGATGTGCTTGTCCTCGTCGGTCACGGGGTATTTCGTCTGATCGCGCTCTTGATAGCGCGCGAAGCTCATGCGCAACAGAAACACCCGTGGCGCCTCGAGACCCTTGACCTTGTGCACCGTCGAGAGAAGCACCCCCGAGCCGTTCACTTCGATCATGTCGCGAAGCAACTTCGCGATCTGTGCTGGCTTCGCGCGTTGCGCTGCCGCGCTCAACATCTGGTATTGCTCCTCGACACGCTCGGCGCGTGCAACAGCGCCCGCCACGTTCGCGCGTGCGAGCTCGTCGAAATACCAGTTGTGTAGCGATTCGGCGAACACCTGCGATGTTCCGCTCGTCTTGAGCTTCTCCAGGATCCCGAACAGCGGCTCGAGCATCTCGCGTGCGGCGTTGAGCTGAAACTTCACGCCTGCTGACCACGCTGCGAGGGCATACGAGAGGAGCATCGCGTTCGAGCGCGAGAGCACGAACGTGTGATCATGCGGTAGTTCGTCGGCCCCGAGCCCGATCGCCTTCGCGACCGCTGCACGTGACGTCATCAGCATCTCGAAGCTCTCGCGCACGCTGATGTGCTCGACGAATCCTTCGGGCGCATCATCACGCGCCTGAATCTCGGGCACGAGCGTTTGGGCTTCTGCGATCACGCGCGTCGGGCAACGAAAGCAGGTCGTGAGCTTCATCGTCTTCGCCGCACGAGCACCGAACGTCGCCCACACTTCGTCGGGAATCGCGCCACGCCACTTGTAGATCGCCTGGTTGCGATCGCCGACGCCGATCAGGCGACCTTGCGGCGCGACTGCGCGCTTCACGAGCGCGAACTGCGGCGACGAGATGTCTTGCATCTCGTCGATGATCACGGCCTGATAGCGACTCGGCAACGGCAGATCGTTGACGAGCGGTCCCCAAATCATGTCGCAGAAGTCGATCTCGGTGCGCTTCGAGAAGTTGATTCCGCGCACGTAGGCTTCATAGGTCAGATCGGCGACCTGTTCGATCTCGGCCTCTTCGAGCGCGGTGTCGCGCGTGATGAAGACGTCGTACACGTAGCCGAGCTCGATCATCTCGTCGATCAACGGCTGCTTGATCATGATCTGTTCTTTCACGATCCGGAGGAGCTTGACCGCCGCACGCCGAATCTTGAAGGGATGCTTTCCCTCGACGCTGTTGACGAGGTTCTCCGAGGCGTTCTTGTCGGTCGTGAGCCGAGGGAACGCCTTGCGCAAGATCGAGTTACCGAGCGCATGGAACGTCTTCACATGAACGACACGATTTCCGACGCTGATCGCCTGAAGCTTCGCCTCGAGCGTATCGGCGATCCGCTTGTTGAACGCCGTCAGAAGGATCGTCTGCTGACGAATGCTCTTGAGCGATTCGAGGATCGTCGTCGTCTTGCCCGAACCGGCAAGCGCTTCGATCAGAAGATCGTCGCTCGTCTCGCGCGCGAGCGTGAAGATCTGATCTTGCTGAATTGTCGGAGCCAGCATTACGCTTTCACCGCGATTTCGACCTTCGGCTGCGCGAGTGCTTCCTGTGCATCTTCCCACTCCGTGACCGCCTGCGAGATCTTCATGACGAGCGTCTGATCGGCGATCATGCTCGGACCGCTGAGATGCTCGCGGAGCTTCTCGAGGTGATCCTCGTAGGCCTTGACCTGATCGTCACGAAGCTTGATCGTCGCCTGCAACGCGGCGACGTCTGCTTTGAGATCGGCGAGCTGCGTGTAGATCTGCGCGAGCGCGGACATGTCGAAGGTGGCGAGGATGCCCGACGGAGTTGCGGTGGTCGACGGCAACGCGTGCGCGTCGATCATTCGCAGGATGTGTGCTGCGTATTGGTCGTCGCGGACGATCACTTGCGTCTTGAGCCATTCGACATCGTTCTCGGTGAGCTCGTGGAAGTACCTTTTCACCCGAGCAAGCTACCCGCTCGGTCTGACTTCAGAACGGAACCGCCTCGCAATCACCGTGAAAGCAGACGAACATCCTGATCTTGTATGCTCGCCAATACCCGAGCACTCCTCGACGACGCTTCCAGCGCCAACCGCCCGTTGTTGGGTGCGGATCATCGAACATCATCCGCCGGATGCTCTTGAACGTCTCGCCCGTGCGAAACGTCTCGTAGGTCTCACCGCAGACGCAATCAGCCGGTGTGCGAGGCACGAAGCTTCGCGATCTCGTCAGCATACTGTTTCGGCACGACTACACCTGGCCGACGTCGCGCGTAGTCGTAGTTTCCGAACAACAGGATCCGCGCCGAGACGGCAACAGCCCCGAGCTTGATCGCAAGCGCTCGCTTCGGCGGCGTGATGTCGTAGTGATCGAACGAGCTCGACTGAAACCACTCGCGTCTGAGGCCGATCCGATTGGCCATCGCGTGAAGCTCCTCGGGCGATTCTGTCGACACCATGTGCGACCACTGCTTGTAGCGCAGCGTCGTTGCGTGTTCGGCGACGTCGTCGACGAGGATCACTTTGCCGCCGACAGCTCGACAACCGTTGCCGACTGAGACACGCACGATGCGTACTCCAGCGCCTTCATGCGCACGTCGCAAACCGGCTTGCACTTGCACTTTGCAACGTAGACGATCGTATCACCATAGACGTGCATGACGAGGGCAAGTGGTGGCGTGGCGATCTCGTCGAGGAATGCGCGAGCCCATTGACCGTTGCCTGCGAGTCGATGCGCCGCTGACAACTCGTTCAGCCCAGGAACGTGAGCAAGCGAGACCTTCGGGTGATCGTTTCGCCTACGCCCCATCGCTGAACCTCCGCGTTGCGAGCTCGTGCTTGACCTTGATGAATTCGAACGCCGCTTCGTCGGTCTCGAATTCCTCACCGAGCGCAGTGAAGATCGACTGCTTCGTGTCGCCGCTCGAGATGAACGGGACATCCCGAGCAAAACCGAACCCGAGCTCGACCCACGCGCCGCGCGTTGGCGTCGTCGGCGCGAACAGCCAGATCAGGTTCGCGCTTGCGGCCTCGTCGAGATCCGTCTGCGCGTACCCCGCGCGCTCCTCGCGCGAGGCGTCACGGGGATTCGACTGGCCGACTTTCTCGACGGATTCGATCCATGTCGAGACGATCGTGATGCCCGGAATCGCTTCGAGCCTTTGCTTGTTGTACTTCACCCGAGGAATCTCGAGCGCCGAGCCTGAGAGGTAGATCTTCACGCTTGCGAAGCTACATCAACGGTCTGACTACAAAGACGTTGCCTTGGGTTGCTCTGCTGCGCCCGGCAGGACGTTGCGTCGCAAAGCCTAGCGCTGCTATGCGCTGCCATGCATAGCAATGCGTAGCAATGCGCTACCGAGAAACTTAGGCTGCCTTCGTCTTCGGCTTCTTCGTCGCCGAGACGTCGATCTCTTGCTCGATCTCCCACTTCGTCACGAGGAACCGCCCGAACGGCCCCTTACGCGACGGTCGGAAGTCGCCGAGCCCGAGCTTCGAACCTGCGTCGTCGACGAGGATGCGCGTGATCGACACGTCGAACATCTTGAGATCCACGTCGAGCGTGAACGCAAGCTCCCACGCATCAAAGCGCGGACGATGGCACATCATACGCCCGCCCGTCGCCGGATTCACGACCGAGCGCGAATCGACTTCCCACGCGGCCGGTTCTTGCGTGAACGGGTTGATCAGTGGACACTCGGGCTCGAGCAGCACGATACCTGCGGGCACGAGCGAGCTGCGACCCGTCGTGATCTGCTTGCGCCCGGCCTTGTGGAACGCCCCCGCATCGATGATCGCGCGGTAAATGTTCGTACCGGGGATCATCGGGTCGCCGTTCGGCATCGTGTAGACACGCGGCGCGGCTTGATCACGCGGCGTACCTTTGGCACTGACGGTGATCGACGACGAGGAGCCAGCGCTGACCTTCGCGGCGGCTTGCTCGGTGAAGCGGTTACAGAGGAGGGGAGTCGAGCCTGCGATTTTGCATGCGATTTTCATACAGAGAGATCCTTGCGTCGGAATGGTGTGGGGAGCAGAGCATGGCAGCGCAAAACCGTGCGCAGCAATGAGCCATCATTCCTACATCATCGGTCTGACTACGACGATCAGACGTCTTTCCAACACGTGCCTTTTTTCTTGTCGATCGGGAACGGGATCTTCACGCCGTCTCGCTCGTATTCTTGCGGAAAGCAATCGTCGAGATCTTGCATCAGATCATCGGCATCGTCTTCCCAGCACTCGTAGACCGCCGCGTCGTGGACCTGCACGATCGGGTACGCCTGCTTGTAACCGCGATCGACGATCCGCGCGTCCATCCGCTCCATGCCCGTGTTCATGATCGCCGCACCCGTTGCCTGCGGCACGATGTTCAACGCCTCGTTGGGGTCAACCTGCCCGAGCGGCCACACGCGCCGGCGACCGTCGACGTAATCGACAAGCTGATACGGTGGCATCGAGGCAAACCGGATCGTGTTCGCCTGCCATGCGACAACCCCGGGCATCTTCCCCTGGAGCTTGCGGACCGCCATCTCGACGTCAGCGAGCTTGATGTTGAAGCCCTCTTTCAAGAGCGTCTTCCACAGCGTTTCCATCGAGCCGCCGTAGAACGAGCCGTATTCGACGTTCTTGGTGACGTTGCGCATGCGGGTCTGTTCGCTTGAGCGCTCACCACGCCCGAACGTCAGATCCTCGATCAGCGCCGTGCCCGCCGCGTCGAACGAGACCGAGCCGCCTTGCCCGTCGAAGATGCCGCGGGCGCACTCCGTGTGAATGTCGCGGCCCGTCGAGAACACCCACAGGAGGAACGGATCACCCGAGATCAGCGCGATGATACGTGCTTCGAGCTGCGCGAAGTCGAACCCGACGAGCATGCGCCCTGGTCGGCAGACAAACTGCCGCTTGGAGCTCGGGCGCTGTAGGAACTTCTTTCCGTCGGGACCTTTCTTCCAGATGTCTTTGAGCGGATTCGAGACGACCGGATCCCACGAGCTCCAGCGTCCTGAGATCTTCGGCAGCGACCAGATCGGGTGCACGCGATCGTTCTGATCCGCGAAGCCGTACTTGACGATCTTGCCGTCGACTTCGCGATCGAACGTCGGCCAAAAGAAGGTGTTGAGCGCCTTGTCGGCTTCGCGGAATCGAAGGATGTCGCGCACGACGCCGATATCCGCGAGCGACTCGAGGATCTCTTTCTTCGTCGAGATGTCGCCACCTTCGGTCTTGGTGTTGAGCGAAACGCCCAACGCCATGAGCAGTGCCGCGATGTGCTTGCCCGAGGAGATCTTCCACTTGAATTTCTCTTCCTCAAGCACTGCGAGCCGAAGCTGGTAGCGCTCCTCGAACGTGTCCGGATCCGCCTTGCGCTTCTTCTGGCCCTGCTGGATCGCAAGATGGTGCAGCACGAGCTCACGCGTCTTCGGATCGTCGAGCTTCTCTTCCACGGAGCGCCGAGACTCCGTCGAGAGCGCCGAGAACCTCGTGACCATCTCCGTGTTCACCTCGCGTGAGACCGGCATGCCGTGGAGATGCATCCGCGAAGCGATCTCCGACATCTTCGCGTCGCGGGCATAGGCGCGCTCGGCTTTGTTTCGGCGAACCAAGATTTCGAGCGGTGCGTGATCGCGAACCGTCGAGAGCGTGTCCTTCGCGTTGTAGAGGCAGAGCTTGTCGGGAGTCTCCTCTTGGTTGCGGTACTCCGCTTTCCACGGCTCGACAGCGAAGAGTTGCGACGTGACCATCTGCAAGCGATGCGAGACACCCGGAAACGCCGCTGCGTGAAGCAACAACGTGTCGGCCCAAATCTCGTTGAGAATGAAACCACGCGCGCGTAGAACCGTCCGATCGTACAGACCGTTGTGTGCGATGACGCGAAGCTTGCTTAGCGCAAGCTGCAAAAAGCTGTGACACCACTCGGGGAGAAGATCCCAAAAGACCGAGATCGCCCGATTCTTCGTCGAGAGCCCGAGCGCACGGATCTTCGCAACGTATGCCATGAGCGCATGATGCCGATCCGGATCGTCGACGTAGGTCTCGAGATCGATTCCGATCTCGCCCTCCTCGAGTGCCTCCCAAATCAGATCGAGGAACAGCGTTGTTGCTCGTTCGGCGTCGGTGAATTCGATATCGATCGCGTCGAACCGGAGCCAGATGTCTTTGCCCTGTGAGAGCTTGTCGACCTTGCCCGCGTCATAGATCAGGTTCACGAACGCGAGATCTGGCGCGTGGGTTCCGCCGATCGTTGCGCCACCGCCACGCAAGAGAGCTGCGGGATGGATCGTCGGGATCACCACGCGGATGCCGGTCCCGTCGACGTCGACCTCGAACGCCGACCCCATGATGTCGGTGATCTTGATCGGCTTCTTTTTCTTGGCCTTCGGATTCTTCGCGCGCTCGGCGGCTTTGATTTGCTTCGCGAGCTCGCGCGCGGTCGCGTTCGCTTCGTACTCGGCGATCGCATCCTTCAAGCACTTCGCACGAATCTGCCCGCGCACGTGAGCGACCTGCGTGTTGATCCAGGTCTGATCGGGCCTCGCCTTGCGGACCCGCTTGTACTCACGCACGATCTGCCCGACGTGATGCTTGACGGCCTTGTTGAAGCGCCGCACGGCAATCTTCTCGATCGCCTTCTGCTTCTTCTTCGTCTCCTTGTGCTCGGCCTTCTGCTTCTCCTTTGCAATCTTCTTCTTCGAGGCCGGAACATCGGGCGGATCGATTGCATCGAGCGCGGCCTTCGGAATCACCGAGCGCGCAGCGATCGCGCCGAGCGTCAGGATCGGGATGCCCGGAAACTGTTGCAGGTCGCGTTGAAGGCGCCCGCTACACGCGATCGCTGCGCGTTCACGATCATCTGGCGTCGAACCGAACGACGGGACACAAAGCGTCGCGTTGTTGATCGCGAGCTCCTGTCGAGGCCGACCGATGCGCGCAAGAACTTTGTCGACCACCTGACCGCTGGCACCGACGAACGGCAGCCCGAGCCGAACCTCGTTGAAGCCCGGCCCCTCGCCGATGATCATCCACTTCGGATTCTCGGGTGAGATCCCACGAACGGGCTTGTTCGGCTGACCGCAAGCGCTGAACGGGCAGTTGGCGCAATCGGCACCCTCGACTGTCCCGCGGACGGTGGTCACGACGAGAGCTTACGTCGTCGGTCTGACCGGCGAGCGAAGTTGTTCGACCGTGATCACGTCGTGCTCGGGCGGTGCCGAAGCTTGGCATCTCGGGTGATCGCTTCGATGCGCGCCGCACGGTTGTCGCCGTAGAGGCGAAGCACGACTTCACAACCGGAGCCGTCGCACGCGATCCGCGTGAAGCGTAGGGCAGTTGCTGTCATGCCTTCGGCCTGACTATCGCATCGAGGATCTCGTGGCCCATTGGCGTTACGATCCATCCAATGCTTGCATGCTCGATCAACCCGAGACGTGCGAGCCTTCGAAGCAATGGCTTCGGGACATCGGGCGCACGCTTGCCGTCGACATCGCAAAGCGCGCATTGCTCTTTGTGCTTGAGCTTCATGCCTTCGTTACGAATTCGAGGAGATCTCGCGCGATCGTGATCAACCGCGTTGAGCACTCTTCCATCGCCTGATCGATCAGCTTCGTGATATCCGATCCACGAGCACCACCGTTGTACTCGTTGGATGCGAAAGCGCGCTCGGTGTTTTTGTCCTCGTCATCGGCACAGATCCACCAAACGACAGTTAGCGTGCCTTCATGGTCATCTACTCGAAACACCACGAACAGCGGTCCACATTTCTGAGTCTCGTACCACGCATCGTTCGATGGGCGCTTCATGCCTGCAATCTACCTGCACGGTCTGACAACCACTTCGGCGGGTCAGAGATCCAAGCCCACAGCACGCGCTCTTTCGCGTTGATCGGACCTTCGATCGTCTTGTACGCGATCTGTGGCAGGAACACGTACCAGCGACTCAACGCACGTAGCTATCTTGCGAGTAGTTGTCCCGCACGAGCTCACGCACCACCTCAGGTTGCCGCGCGAGCCGCGAGCCGCGATCCAGATACGCAAACAGCGTGCTCTCGATCGCGAGCTTCACGATGCGCCCGCGATCGACGAGCCGTGCGATGTACCTGTGAAGCACTCGAGCGCTTGTCTCGGGCGTTGGGCCGATCGTTCCATAGTCGTTCTCGACGTCACGTTGGAGCTCCGCAAACCTCTTGGGCTCGTATTTCGAGACGACCCGCTCGATCGAGGCCATCAACGGGTGCTGCACGTCCGGGGTCTCGTACTCGTCGAGCATTCGCTCGTAGTGCTCGATCATGAACTGGACGGTCACGTAGCCGATTCCCTCGCAACGGCAGCTCTCGTCGCACGTGTAGCCTTCGATCGCGGCCCACGGGCAACCGAGCTCGGACGCCTTCGGCATGTTGCGCATCAGGCGCAACCGCGCGTAGCACTTCCGAACGATGTCCCCATTCGGGGATGCCTTGTCCTCCTGCGCGATGCGCGCTTCATCTCCACAGAACTTGCAGTGGAGCGCCCCATTCCTGCGAGGGCTCACCGAAACGCCCTCGGGAACGCGCTTCCGAAAACCCTCGCAGGCGGTGTCAGCGCACCACACGCGAACGGTATGCCGCTCGTGTACTTCTTCGCGGTTGCAGCCATCTACCAAGCAGATCGACGAAGAAACTTGAGCCATGCGGATCTCCTTCGGCAGCCAACGGGCTCCGACTCAGAACACGTCTGCACCCGCAAACGTTTAACCGCTGTAGCAAGGTCAGCCATCATCCCGCAAGATCTTTGCTACGAATTTTTCCGCGTCAGATCTCTTCAGGTAGAGCCAGTCGGAATCTTGCGCGATCACGCCAAGCTCCCGCCAATATGCAAGCGCGCGCTGAACGCGGCGGATATTGGTCGAACCGTAGTCCTCGACGACAAACTTATAGATGTCGGTCGCGAAACGCGGCACGTAGCGATCGACATGCCGAAGAACGACCTCACGAAATCCATCGACATCACCACGATCAGAGACGCGGATCGCGGACCCCGCGAGCTTCGGCCAACACGGATGGCTCTTGGGTTTGTGAAACGGCCGACGAGTACGCTTCTCCTGGCGTTCGAATTTCCATCGATCGTCGGACAAGCAAGGCCTCAAGGGAACCGTCGAGCCCTTGCGGGCTCAACAGCTCGATCAGGCCTTGCGTGCGGCGCCGTTGGTCGTCGTGGTCTTGCCCGCAGCCTTCGTCGCGGGCGCCGTCTGCGTGATCGGCGGTGCCTTCGCGGGCTCGGCCGGTGCCGCATCGAGCGGACGCTCGTTGACGACGTTCACGAACGTCTTGGCTTCCGTCGGCTGCCCGTTCGGACCGACCTGCGGGTCACCCTTCGAGTGCGTCACGGTGCCGATGAAGCGCGCCGACAGGATCTCGCTCGCGCGGAACTTGTCGAGGTTCGTCCCGCACGCGACCATCAGCTGCTTGAGGCGCCCGAGCGACTGCGGCTGGAGCGAGTAGTTGTTCCAGGCCTTGTTGCCGATGAAGCTCTCGGGATTCTCGGCCGTGCAGTTGACGATCTCGACGACCTCGAGGGTCACGGTGACCATCGGCTGACCCGACGACTTGCTGTTCTGCTGCTTCGCGTCCTTCACCTCGAAGACGTAGTCGCCGATCGGCAACTGCGTGAAGCCACCGGCCATCGCGGGAACTTCGTTGAAGTCGACTTGCACTTCGAAATCGGTGAACTCGGTCTCGTTCGACATGGTTTTTCTTTTTGCTTTCTTGTCTTTGTTTTTTTTTTCTACGGACGAGAGAGTCTCGTCTTCAGAACTTGGTTAGGTCGTCGTTGCCTTGGATTGCGTGGCGTTGCGTGGCGCGGCTGCGCGTTGCAGTGCGTTGCATGGCCAAGCCACGCTATGAAAGTTTGTTGAATCGTCGTTGCCTTGGATTGCATTGCTTAGCGCCACATCGCGAGGCCGGGCCGCGCTGTGCCTTACGTCGCGCCACAGCACGAGGCTAAGAAACGGGCTTGGTGATCACCACGGGCGTTGTACGAACCTGCGTCGCGCGCACGATCGGCGGACGTGAAACCGCGATCGGCTTCGGGGTCTCCTTCGGCATCGGCGGCAAGCTCGCGCGAATCGCCTCGACGTCGTATCCACGCGTCGTGAGGAAGTCGCTGTACGTCCCGACAAACGGATCGGGCATGAGCTCGGCTTGCTCCCCGAGGCGCGTGCCTGCGATGTAGCGTTGATACTGCTTCGTCCGGATCTCGAAGCGCGGTGGCTGCGTCTTCGCGAGCGTCGGGTTCGCGGGAACTTCCTTGCGGAAGTAGAAGAGGAAGTTGACGCCCGCGCCGAACTTGTCGCCCTGCTTGCCGGGAATCATCGGACCGCCGGTCGGATGCTCCTCGTCGGGCGCGTTGACGAGCGCCGTCCATCCGACGATCGGCGCGATGCTGTGCGCCTTGATCCGGACGTCGCGCAGGTGGTTGCCGAGCGTGCCGTACGCCTGGCGCATGTCGGGCTTGGTCTGCGTGCCGATGATGCCGTTGAGCGCGGTATCGGCGTAGTACGTGATCGAATCGACGACGAGCGTGATGCAGCGCTTGGACGCGATGTGCTGCGCCGCGCGTGCGAGCGCGGGCTCCCAATCCGCTTGGGACTGGAGCCCGATCACGATCGGCTTGACGCCCGACTCGAAGCGCATCTCGTCGGGGATCCTGATTGCAGAATCCCAGCCCTTTTCCGTTGCGTCGGCGAGGAAGATCGGACGTGGGAACGTCGCGAACCACGTCGTTTTGCCCGAGCGCGTCGGGCCGTACCCGAGGAATGTCTCCGACGGGAGTTGCGACTTGTCGTCGATCGCGTCGACGTCTACTTCAAGCATGGAGTGATTTGCCTTTCTTGCTCGGTCCGCGTGTTTTGTTCGTCACTGCATGCTCACGATGAACACCTTCAATCCCACAACGCTCGTCGCGACAGGGAATGAACGTCGGGTCATCGAGGGGGTCTCGCTTGACCGGAGGGATGTCCGTCGTGTTGCTCATTGATTACTCGATCGGTCTGACTTTCAGAGACCGTTGCTCGCGCACTCCTCGAAGAAGTCGCAGAGACCATACTGCCCACGGCAGTTTGCACGCGAGCGCGGGAACCGTTGCGTTGCGCGCGCAAGATCCATCTCTGCGCCCCACACCTTGAGATCGTCGCGATGCTGTTGGGTCTGCCAGCTATATGCACTCACGATCGTGCGGTGCATTTGCGGCTCTTTCTGCTTGCCGATGTTGTTGACGATCGTACCGACAAGCTTCCCGTAGCGCTTCTCGAGCCCGAGGCGCTCCCACAGATCCATCTGTCCTAGAATTTCGCCGTCGTTCGCCCACCCGTTGAGCTGCACGTTATCGAAACGCCCTGCGGTCTTGTGCTCGCAGTTGTACGTACCGACCTGCAACCCGTCGCGGCGACGTCCGGATCCCGGCTCGTCCTCGGGAGCATAGGCCACGAGATCGTAACGACATGACGCACCCGTGCGTGGATCTTTCATGTCGAGCTCGACGGCGAGCGGGATCAGCGTGTCGTGCTTGTAGTAGATGCCGTATGCGACGAAGACGCGCCAGCCCTCGGCAATGAGCGCCGGATTTGCACGCTCCAGCAACCGATCACGCATGATCGTTGGCGTGAGCGGATAGCTCTCGTTGATCATGTTCGTGTAATACAGCGCGAGGAACGTGTGCACGAGTGTCCCGATCGCGAGCGCCGGCGACTCGACACCCTTGATGAAGTACCGCTTGTTGTCCTGGTACTTCCGCTTCCACATCCAGCGGCAACGCTGGAACGTCGAGACCGATGACCACCCGCGACCAGACGAGATCCCACCTAGGCGGGGTAGCTTCAAGCTCGCGAAGATTTCTTCGCTGACTTCCTCGACGGTCGGAAACTGCGCGAGCCCTTCGATCTCGAAGAGCGACTCCTCGACAACGGCCTCGCCTTCTTCACGTGGTTCGAGATTGACGCCATACTCATCCGTGAATCGAACGAGGCAATCGGGAACCGGCTGCGGGTGTTTCTGAACACCATTGCGGAGGTGAATCAGGCTGCGCCCGCAGAGCAAGCACTTTGATTCGCGAATCCTCACGAGCATGGAAGCCAGCCCTCGACAAGAAGTTGCGCGGCCTCGGCGTAGACCGTCTCGGACGGCTCATACCGATGCGCTTTTTCAAAAGCCAAGCGTGCCAAGCGGAAGGAGTCATATGACGCGCAGAGATTATTTCCGGCTCCGATCGTCGTCAGCGATGGAGTGCTCGCGCAGATCAGAAGGATCTTGATCGCCTCTGCAATCT